>CAAGKR010242309.1_pt1 | contig 22429 bp, 20 predicted proteins | sample 2556971 | NCBI WGS metagenome assembly CAAGKR01 (sample SAMEA5207829, study PRJEB30636) | soil metagenome | biome: forest; feature: boreal; material: soil | place: USA | collected 2011-09 | depth 1 m | reverse complement strand
CCCAGACTGCGGTCGGGCCACGGCGTTGTCTCCGATGCTGATCGCCATAGGCAGGCGGAGGGCGAGGTCACTGCGAATCAGCACTCCGTCGAGGTCGGCATAGACCAATTCCCCCGGCGCCGGTGCGGCAGTGGGCGTGTCGGAGGGCGACGGGATGGGCGTCGGCGAGTCTGACGGGGAAGGGGAGGCGCTCGCCGAGGGCACGGCGCTTGGCGTTGGGCTGGCCTGAGCGGTGCCGCCGGACCCGACGGCGATCAGTAGGCCCGTCGCCACGATTGCCACGACGGCAACCGCGCAGACCACGACCACCACGATCCTGTTCCCGGCAGTCGCGCGTGCGATCAAGGGTCGGATACGTTCAAACACTGGTTCAAGTCCCCGTGGGACGAAACCGGCGCATCCTGCCGCCGCAGGTCAATCGACGAGACGAGAATATGCTTCGACGAGTCGCTCGCTGGACGATTCCCACGAATAGCTCAACTCGTCCAGCCGGGTGCCGGCTGCGGCGGTCAGCCTATCCAGGAGAGGACGTTCTTCGGCGATGCGAGCCATGGCCCGAGCCAGGCCCTCGGCGCTGGGCTCGTCGACCACGAGTCCGGCCGCGCCCGCGACGGACTTGGTCTCGTGAAGATCGAATAGCAGGGCCGGACGTCCCATGGCCAGGTACTCCACCACCTTCGTCATCGTCGACACGTTGTTGAACCGCGTGGGCGGATCGGGGCAGATGCACACATGCGACGTGGCGAGCAAGGGCACGAAGTCGTCCGCCTGCTGGTAGCCGTGGAAGACGAGTCGATCGGCGACGCCGCGCTCGGCCGCAAGCCGCTCGAGTCGGGGACGGGCCTCCCCATCGCCGACGAGATCGACGACAAACTGTAGATCCGGTCGGATCTGTCGCAGGATAGCGGCTGCCTCGATGAGTATCTCGACTCCATCCTGGGAGCCCATCACGCCCAGATACCCAAATCTGAAGGGTGAGTTGCCCTGCGGACTGTGGCCTTGGGCTAGTGTGCGGAAGTGGCCTGCGGGCGGGGCGTTTCGTACAACCGCAATCCGCTCCTCATCGACTTTTCCACGCTCCCTGGCGATATTTGCGTACGAATCGTTAGGCACGATGACCAGAGCGGCCGTGCGATAGGAAGCCTTTTCCAGCTTCTCCGTGAGCCAGCAAAGCAGCCGTCCGACGCGCCTATTCCCCCATTTAGCGGCGCTCAGCTCCGGGTTGGCATCCTGCTGATCGTAGACGTAGGGTATGCCGAAGGCCCGGCCGGTCAGACCCAGCACGAAGAACAGATCCGGCGGGTTGCAGCCCTGCAGCACGTCGATGCGGCGATGACTGCGGAGCCACAGCAGCCAGGCCGTCGTGAACAGCATCGATGGCACGTACTCGGCGAGATAGCCCACCAAGCCGGCAGCGGGGCGCTGCGGGTACCGGATGATCCTAACTCCATCACGGGTCTCGCGCCTCGCGGTCATCCCGGCCCCGCCCTTGGGGGAGATCACGGTGACGTCGTAGCCGGCTTCAACGAGGGACCGCGCCTCAAGCCAGGCGCGGCGATTTAGCGGAACCGGAAGGCTCTCATCAAGTATTACGACATGTCGTTTGCGTGATGCGCGGTGATCAGGCTTATCGGCGTCCAACTGTCATCAGCCTTTCGGGTGCGGAACCGCCGTCTGTATGCTCCGGGTCGTCGTGATTTGGTGGCACCGTCGCCGCAGGTGCGCTCCAACAGATGACCCTGGGTGAAGACGCACGATGGCTGCAAGACCTCTTCGGCGACCGTGGTTGCCCCAGAGGAACGTTGCGTGACCCGGTGCCCCAGGACCAACGTCGCCCGTACTTGGTGATTGACACGCATCAGTATTGACCGTGCCGCCGATGTCCTGCAAGCTGGCGTCGCCGACGAGCCAAGCCTATAGCCCTAGGAGTTGCAGCAACAGGCGTTGGGCGCCGGCTTGGTCGCGGCTCGGGACACCCGTCAGTGCCCGCCCCAAGTCACACATCGCCGGCTCAGCCCTCCGCAGACCAGCCTCTTCTTGTCGCCTGTTAGGGCCGCCGGTTTACGGATGCTGAGTGGGATCTCACTCCCAGTTCACAGGCCCGTACAATTATTGCGTCGGGTCAGCTATCGGAGGACCAATGTGAGCTTGGCAAGACATCAGCAGGATTGGAACGATCTCGCCGAATTGGACCCCCTCTGGGCCATCCTAACGACTCCCGCGAAGCGCCACGGCGGGTGGGACCTCAAGACGTTCTTCGAGAGCGGCAAGCTGCAGATCGACGAGACGATTGGGCATGGAGCCCGGCTCGGATACCCTGTCAGCCACGAGTCAGCTCTGGACTTCGGTTGTGGCGTGGGTCGCCTAACACGCGCTCTGGCGGACAAGTTCGACTCGAGCGTGGGTGTAGACGTTGCGCCCGAGATGATTGAGCAGGCTCGGCGCCTAAATGCTGATCGTCCGAGCTGCTCGTTCGTGCTGAACGCCGCGGCCGACCTTGAGTTTGCCTCAGACAAGAGCTTCGATCTCGTGTACTCGGATCTCGTGCTCCAGCATTGTCCTTCGCAGGCCATGATCGAGGGCTACGTCAAAGAGTTCGTCCGTGTCTTGCGCCCTGGGGGACTCTTGGTATTTCAACTACCCTGCTATGCGCCGCCGCGCCGCCGCGTTCAATGGCGTCGGCGTCTCTACTCCGTTTTCAGATCAATGGGAGTTTCATCCAGGTTCCTGTACAACAGGCTTGGCCTGTTTCCTATGAGAATGAACACGGTTCCCGAGGACAGAGTGGCCCGATGGCTGGAGGGAGAAGGTGCGACCGTGGTTGATGTCGAGCGGAGTGTCTGGAGAGAGTCCGGCTGGCACGACCGCAGGTACTGGGTTACGCGCTCCTAGGTGCCCAGAGGGGAGAGGGAAGCCACGGCCCGCTCGGTAGCCTGAGGGCCTCTATCATGGCTCCATTGTCGCTGGCGAGGACGCTTGGGGACGGTTATGCGTGGCCGCCGGCTTCTCGCGATCCGAATACGCGAACTGTTCGGCGCGACGGGTGGCGTTCGCCTCTGGCGCCTAGCTGGCCCGCGGATCACGGCGTCGCGCAGTTCCAACGTCTGTATGCTAGTCCGCGACAACAACGAAGGGGGAGACATCCGTTGAAGACCGTCCCGGGCGCGGAGTTCGATCGCCGCTTCAGCGGCCCAGTTGTCCTGCAACGAGTTGCGCTGTCCAGATTCGCACGGTCTTGGCGTGTCCTTCTATCGCCTAGAATAGGAGGGCTCGTCGTCGGCATTCTCATGTGCGTCGCCGCGTTCCTGACGACTCACGCAATCGGGGCGAAGAGCCTTTGGCTCGACGAGGCGTTGAGCGCTCGGATCGCCCAGTTCGATCCGGCTGGTGGCGTGCGCGCCACATACGCGTTGCCAACGCCCGGCGCAATTGCTCTCTACTACGTCATACTCCATTTCTGGTCAGTCGTGAGCAGCGACGAAACGTGGCTGCGTATGCTCTCCGCGATATGCGCGGTGGCAGCAATCCCTCTCGTCTACAGGTTGGGAACCAGACTCGTCGGCCAAGCGGGTGGGATAACAGCGGCGACAGTCGTTGCTCTGAGCCCATTCGTTGTGGCGCAAGGCCAGCAGGCGAGGCCGTACGCTCTCGTCGTTCTGCTCTCGACGATTCTGACCCTTATCTTCTACTCGGCCATGAAAGGCGGGGGCCGCCGGATCTGGTTGCTGTATGCCGCTGCTGCGGTCGCGGGCATCTATGTACACACAACGGTTGCGTACCTGATTGCTGCTCAAGGCGTCGTTGCCGGCGTCGACCTCATCCTGTTCCGCCGACACTCGTTCCCCACGATCGCATGGCGCGTCGCGGCGGGCGTGATCATCGTCCTCGCCAGCCTCCCACTCACAGGTCAATTCTCGGCTGAGGGCCTAGCCGGGGTCGCACCGCCAACGATCACGACTGTCCGAACCACTCTGGAATCGCTAACCGGAGGGCGGACTCTGCTCGCCGTAACTGGCGTCGGAATCCTCGCGATTCCTTTTGTCGGCTGGTCCTGGCTGCGACGCGGACGCGGACTCGAGGTCTCGATCCTCATTGCGGCAAGCGTCGCGCCGATAGCTCTCGAACTCCTTGTCTCTTTGCTACGTCCAATGTTCATCGAGCGCTACTTGGCGATGTCGGTCCCGGGACTTGCACTCGTGGTCGGATCGGCGGTCGAGCTCGTGTCAACGTGGTGGCCGACCCGAGGAACCAGAGCTACGAAGGCATCATCGAGGTCATCCGGTATCGTCGTCGCCGCGGCTTGTGCGGTCATCGTCGTGCTGTCATTGCGCTCCATCGGGTACGTGTATGCCGCCTCGGTGGAACAATGGAGCGCTGCGGTTGAGATGGTCGCCGCTAAGGCTCAACCTGGCGACGCCGTAGTCGTTTACCCCGGATACGCCCGCCTGCCGTTTGACTACTACGCGAATCGACAGCCGATCTTTCGGGACGTCACGCCACTCTTTCCGAGCGTCGGTTGGGGTCAATACTTCCCAGACTCTGGACCGTCACTGCAGACTTCGCTACTAGCTGCCGGTGGGCAGACGGGACGAGTCTGGCTTGTATATCGGTCGGGTGACTTGGTCGGAGCAAGCGACGCGAAACTCCTGGCGTCATACCTATCCTGCGGCACGATCCAGTCGGATACCCCCTTCCCGGGTGTGAGGGTGGTACTCGTGGCCTTGCCCGCGACGCCCTGCGAAGTGGCTAAGTAGCCGTACGGCGGGGCCGAGGGCTACCGCGGCCGAAGGACTGGTCGGCGGCGTTACTCACCGATCTGGTGTGCTCTGACCTTCAGTCTGGCATAAAGCTCCTCTATTTGGCCTCGCAGGCGGCCAATGCCGAAGTCGGAAGCTCGAGTGCGAAGTCTCGCCGATAGTCCGTTGAGTTCGCTCGTGTCAGCCTCAAGTAGTGCGCGGATTGAGCTGGCGGCGGCATCCGCATCTCCGAAGTCGATGAGCTGGCTGCCGAGGTCGCCCTCAAGTAGAAGCTCGTTGGCCGGAATCCGATTGGCCAGGAGCGGTACGCCTGCGGCCATCGCTTCCAGAAGCGCGATGCCAAAGCCTTCGCCCTTGCTCGGGAATGCGGCCAGCACGGCGGAGCTCAGCAGCCCGAGCAACTCCTCTTCCTCGAAATCCAAGAAGAAGGTTACGCGGTCCCGAACATTCAGCCGGTCAATCTCTGCCGCGATGCGGGCAATTTCCTCCGCATCGGATTGGCCCGCAAGGATGAGGGACCAGTCGACGTCCCGTAATCGGGCAAGCGCCCGCACTAGATCGGTCAAGGCCTTGTTAGGGACGATCCTGCCGATGGAGACCACACGGCCCGGCACCGGGGCACGTTCGAGGTTCAGCAGCCGCTCGAGCGGGATGGCGTTCGGGTAGGTGTTGGTCAGCTTCGCCAGGTATGGCGCGTCTCGCAGCAACAGAACCCGATCGGCCTCACTGCTGGCTACTGTCCGCACGCCTCCCAGGCGCAGCAGCGGGCCGAAGTAGAAGCGCATTGCCAGGCGCTTGAATCGGAGGCCGCCCCCGGAGTGGAATATGAGGCCGTGCGTGTGGAAGATGCGCGGCCGGCGCGCGACAACGGCGCCAATCACGGAACTGGTCAGGGCGAAGCGGAGGTCATGAAGGTGGACGACATCGTGACGGGCGATCTCTCGCCAGATCCGGTCCGGCCGGAAGGTGATGGCCACCTGCCGAGTGCCCCAACCCGGAACGCGAATGACCTCTAGACCGTCAAGGGTCTCCCTTCCGGCAAGGCCCTTTGTGCGTCCGAAGATGTCCCGGTCCAGGGTCAGGATCGTGACCTGGCATCCCGCCTCGACCTGCGCAACGGCGAGGTCGTGCACAAACTTCTCCGTACCTCCAATGAATGGGCGGAACCGCCGACAGATGTGGAGAACACGAATCGGAGATCTCGGCCGCCCCGAAGGCAAGGGCCTAATCATGCTCCTTCCTGATCACTGCTACCCCGATGATCAAGGCTCAGTGCTTCGTCCGAGAAGTCGCGAGAGCCAGCCTGGCGAACTGAGGTGCGGTCTTGTGAAGTTGGCAATCTCTGGCGAAGTGGCCAGCACCAGGCTTGTGGCAAGCCCAAGTAACAGCCAGACGGATGCCGCCGTCGTGAATCGCATCAGGGCAGACGACGACATTGCCGAGACGAAGGACCCGACCATGGCGGTCGCCACGCCGACTAACAGCCACTTCTGCTTGGACTGCCCCGCTGCGCGGAGAAGCAACATGATCACGCCCAAGCACCATGCGATGAACGTTACGGCGCCGAATGGACCCGTAGAGACCAGTACTGAGAAGTAAAGGTTCTCGCCGATGCCGGAGACCTCGGCGTCGGAGCCGGAGTTGGAGCCGGAGCCGGAGTTGGAGCCTGCGGTCTGTCCCGCGGCCGGAGTGGGCTCGGGCTGGAGCGTGACGACTCGGTCGGCGCTGCCGAGCCCAAGGCCGAAGACATTCTGGACGGCGGCCTCCATATCGCGGCCGATCGCTGAGATATGGCCCATAACCGATGAGTCGTTGCGGCTCAAGGCCGACGTGATTGAGTCGTTGAAGGGTCGGACACCCGTCAAGAAGGTGCCCACGACCAACAGGCAGAGAAATGCCAGGCGGAGCCTGCGGAACATGAAGCCGCACATGACCACAACGATCGCAGCCGCGATCCAGGCGCCTCGAGAAAGGGTCACGATCGTGGCCAAGCCAAAAATGAGGGCGAGGGCCACAAGACCGGCGGTCATGAGTCGCTTGCCCTGAGCCTCGCGACTGTACCAGGCGGCAACTGTTAATCCGAGCGGTAATAGGAAATAGCCCCCCGCGCCCACTGGGTGAGTGAAGGTGCCAATCGCACGCGGATATACGCCTTGCCCAGCTCCGTAGTCGCCGAGCAGGCTGATATCCCACAGACTTACGGCCACCGGGATCCCCTGGACCACTCGTTCGAAGGTGACAAGGTCCAGCGTAGACGACCAGAACGTGATCGGAAGGACGTAGTACTCCAGAATGGCAATGGCGGCCACCACGGCCGAGGCTCCGACGAAGGCCTTAAAGACGACCTTGAGGTCCGCCCCGGCCAGCTGGGCCAGACGCCCCAAGGCATAGGCCTCGACCGGCATCGCGAACTCGCGAGCAGAGGCAGCCACAGCAGTCAGCGATTGGTGTGACCCCAGCAGCGGGACCGCCGAGTAGATGGCGACCACAACCACATAGGCGATCGCCGCCTTGTCGAACCAGCGCAGTTTCAGCGAACGCCAGGTCGCGGCCAGCCCGTATAGCAGGAGGAGTGCGACGGCTGCGTCTTTCAGAAGTAGTGTGGCTCGCGACAACCCTTCTGAATGGCCGTATTGGAAGATCGCGATCGCAACGGGCGTTTGGAGCGGCAGCCACACGAGCACCGCGACCAGAGCCCAGGTCATCAGCCTGGCAGTTCGCCTGAGCACCTGGCCGTCGCTCGCGGCGGGAGACGCGGCCACCCGGGCACCCTCGAGTCCTGACACTGATCCCTCCTCGTTCGTGGCCCATGTCGGCCAGCCAATTGCGCTGATTATAGGAGCTTGCGTCCCACTCTCATGACGCCCGACGCATATGTCGGTGCTCCTTGGTTGGCCGGTCGATCAGGGTTCTTGCGCCAGGGCGGTACGGAAGGCCAGCGCTGTTCGCTCCCGGGAGAAGAAGGCGGCCCGGTGTAGTCCGGCCACTCTCAGTCTTTTTGCCAGCGCGGGCTGGCCAATCAGCTCCTCGACACGATCTGCCCACTCCGTCGGATCGTACGGGTCGGCCCTGAGGGCTGCGCCGCCGGCCACCTCCTCGAAGACTGGTATCGCGGAGCAGACGCAGGGAAGACCTGCAGCCATGGCCTCGATCAAGGGCATCCCGAAGCCCTCATAGATGGAGGGCAGGAGCAACGCTGTGGCGCCCGCGTACAACACGTCGCGCTCGTCGTCGGAAACGTAACCCGGCCAAACGACGATCCCTTCAGCCTGCGCGGCCAGTATCTCCTCGATCTCAGTCGAGCGCGCCCATCCGCGAGACCCGACGATGACCAGCTGTAGATCATGCCCTCGTGCCCGTAGCTCCCTCACAGTTCCGACGGCCAGCGAGACATTCTTGCGCGGCTCCACTGTTCCAAGGATCAGCAGGTAGGGTTTTCGCGCGCCAACCTCTGCAAGCGTATCCTCGTTCTCGCTGGCGGGGGCCTTCTGCGGAAACCAGGGCGGGACTACCGTGCCGTGAGCTTGGCGAAAGAGATCCTTCACATCGCGCCCGGCCGCTTCGCTACCGAAGATTAGGGGATGGCGGCGGACGACCCGGCCGAGTAGGAGATGCTCAAAAAGGCGGGTGCGGAACTGTTGATACTGGGGCACTCGAAAGCAGCTGATGTCCAGGACGACTGTCAATGCCCTGACTCGCGGAAGTGTCGGGACGATCAGGCTGGTCGATACGTACGCGTCGACCGGGTGCTTCCGCAGATGTCTCCACACCGACAGATGCCACCCGAGTCCGGCCGATCCGATGGCCACCTTCTCAACCTGAGCCGGGAGGTCGAGATCTGTCTTCCCTAGATAGGCCCGAACTTGGATGCCCGGCAAGTCGGTTGTGGCCAGGGCGATGGACAGCAGATAGCGACCCACGCCGGTCGATCGACCGGCCGCAGACCTCAGGTCGAATGCCGCCACAGACGGGCTCGTCGCCGCGTGCGTGGTGCCAGTTACGACGTTGGTTTGGCCTGTGCCGCTCAATGCTCCGCTCCATTAGCGACCGTCTGGCGGACGCGATTGCAAGCTTGTCCGCGCACTCACCCTGGCCTTAGGACAATTCCACTTGTCGCGGCTCATCCTCAGCCCAAGGTCCGCAATGAGCACGCGAGGCAGGATGGAAGGATAGCCGCCGCACCTTATGTTCGTCGGTCAGCGGCAGGCGAGGAGGCGCCGGGACTCCCTATACTTCGGACCATGACTCAGACAGCGCTAATCACCGGCATCACTGGTCAGGATGGCTCGTATCTGGCCGAGGTCCTGCTCGAGAAGGGGTACCGCGTAGTCGGGATGACTCGCCGGTCCAGCACAGGCGCGATGGAGCGTATCGAGCATCTGCTCGACCGAATAGAGCTGGTCCAGGGAGACGTGCTCGACCAGGCCTCACTGGTCGCCGCGATCCAGTCGGCCCAGCCCGCCGAGGTCTACAACCTGGCCGCGATGAGCTTCGTGCCCACGTCCTGGAACCAGCCCGTCTTGACGGGCGAGTTCACCGGACTGGGTGTGACGCGCATGCTCGAGGCCGTCCGCCAGGTCGATCCGTCAATCCGCTTCTACCAGGCTTCCTCGAGCGAGATGTTCGGGAAGGTCCGCGAGATTCCACAGACCGAACTCACTCCTTTCCACCCGCGCAGCCCATACGGCGTGGCCAAGGCATACGGCCACTTTCTCACCGTCAACTACCGTGAGAGCTTCGGCATCTACGCGGTATCCGGCATCTTGTTCAACCACGAATCCCCTCGGCGCGGCCTGGAGTTCGTGACCCGCAAGGTGTCGGACGGCGTGGCCCGCATCCACCTCGGCCTCGCCACAGAGCTGCGAATGGGTAATCTCGACAGTCAGCGCGACTGGGGCTTCGCAGGCGACTACGTCTGCGCCATGTGGGCGATGCTGCAGCAGCCGGAACCTGACGACTATGTCATCGCCACGGGGATCGCCCATTCCGTCCGCGATCTGTGCCGTCTGGCCTTCGGGCATGTCGGTCTGGACTATGAGAAGTACGTCGTGACAGACGAGCGCCTGTATCGACCCGCCGAGGTTGACCATCTGTTGGGCAACTCGGCCAAGGCCCGAGCCCAGCTTGGCTGGGAGCCCACGGTCGGGTTCGAGGAGCTGGTCAAGATGATGGTGGATGCCGATGTGGCCCGCCTCACGGGGCATTCGGTCCCGCGCTTCGACGTGGCTCTTCCAACAAGCCGAGTCTGAAATCCGATGAGGGTCTTCGTCACGGGTGCGAACGGCTTCGTCGGCCAGTGGCTGCAGAAGGAGCTTCGCGGCCACGACCACGAGGTGGTGGCCGCACCCGGTCCCGACGTACTCGACATCGCCGACCGATCCGGCCTGGCGCGCTGGCTCGATAACCCGGACGGTCGCCCGGACGCGGTAATCCACCTCGCCGGAATGGCGTTTGCGCCCGACGCGGGGCACGATCCGGCCGAGGCCTTTCGCGTCAATGTCGGCGGCACGGTGGCGATATTCGAGGCTCTGCGCGAGATTGGCATTCGGCCGCCCGTTCTCGTCAGCGGCTCGGCGGATGCCTATGGCACACCTCGTCCCGAGGATCTGCCCTTACGCGAGGATGCGCCGTCCGCTCCCAACAGCCCGTACGCGCTATCCAAAGTGGCCCAGGAGGGCGCGGCGGCCGAGGCCTCCGCTCGTTACGGCTTCCCCGTGGTGGCGACGCGATCGTTCAATCACACAGGGCCCGGGCAGCGTCCGGTATTCGTCGTGCCGGCGATGGCTCAACGGGTCATGGCCGTGAAGACGGGCCAGGCGACGTCCATTCCGGCGGGCAACATCGACGTGCGCCGCGACCTGACCGACGTCCGCGACGTCGTCGTGGCCTATCGGTTGCTAATAGAAGCATCCGCTCGGGGCATGCTCGAGGATCGCTTCACCGTCGTCAACGTGGCTTCCGGCGAGGTCGTGACGGTCCGCTACGTGATCGAGCGCCTGTGTGCTCTTGCCGGCGTTAGGCCAGTCATAGAGATCGACCAATCCCTCGTTCGCGCGGATGATCCCGTCGAGATCAGAGGCGATGCCACTCTGATCCATCAGCTCGTCGGCTGGCAGCCCGCCATTCCACTCGATCAGACGCTTCGGGACGTACTAGCAGCGCTCTAGAGTGAAACGGCCTCGTATACCGCGGCTAGAGCGTCGGCGGCGGCGCCGCCGGAGAATCGCTCGGCCAGAGCCTCCAGGGTGGCCTTAGTCGGGGCTTGTGGCGCAGCCATCGCTGCCGCAATGGCCTCGGCGTCTCTCGGTGTGAGCGTGGCAACGGTGCCCACTGTCTCACGAGCTGCCGGAGTGTCGACGGCTATGACCGGGATACCGCGCAGTGCCGCTTCCACGGCCGGCAACCCGAACCCCTCGATGCGCGAGGTGAAGAGAAGCGCCCTGGCGCTTGAGAACGCGGCGTCCAGGGCGTCGTCGGGGATCCAGCCGTCGAACTGAACGTTGTCGGCTATACCGAGCTGAGTGGCGCGTTCAAGCAAGCCGCGGCGCAGCGCTGACGACGAGGGGCCGATGAACCGCAAACGCGCGGCGCATTCGTGCTCGCGTTCGCAGAAACGCGCCAGAGCCTCCACTGCCAGCTCCGGCTGTTTATGGGGGTCGAGAGCGCCCACGTATAGGAACGTAGGTTCGGAGGCGGGCGACCAGGGCGAGGCAGTCGGGGGTCGTACTACCGGATAGACGACCCGGATTCGCTCGCCTGAGATGCCCAGGTGAGTTGCCAGGTCCGCGGCCGTGGCCCTCGAAATCGCCACGATTGCGTCCGCTGCTTGAAGCTGGTGCAGGAACGACTGGTACACCAGGCGATGGTGAGGCCGCCAGGTGGCGCGAACGGCTGTGTCCAGCAGAGGGATCAGGTCGTAGGCCGTGACGATCAGTTTCATGCCCCGGGGTCGCCAGGGGCGATGTGGATCGGTCGCGTGGAACACCGAAGCCGCCGACTTGCGTGCGGCGCGCCGGAATGCCAGAGGGCCAAGGAGCCAGCCGAGATCGAGCGGTCTGAGGCTCAGCGATTGGGCTTCGATGCCGCGCCGGCCAAACGAAGAAAGGTCTTGTCCGGGTAATCCGACCGCCCAGACTCGCTCCTGGCGTTCCGGGGACCACTCTCCAATTGCCTTCACCAGGCCGCGGACATACCGCCCGATGCCCCGGGCTCCATGTTCGCCGACGGCGGGTCCGACATCCAGGAGCAAGCTCTGTTGCAAGTCCAACCTCTGGTACTGGGCGAGGCAAATGAGTGGGGCGCATTCTAGCGAAGCCAGCTGCATGCCAGGAGGCGCGTGGGATTAACTGACATCCAGCGCAGAGGGCGCGTCGCGCCTCGCTGCGGACGATCCACTAACCTTATGTCGTCGGCGGCGCTGCCCGCGCCGACGATCTCGATGCGTACCCTCGTCCTCTCAAGCTCGGGAGAACCCCACGACAGAAGACCTGTCGATCAGGCCCATCGTTCGCGAAGACGCCGAGCAGCTCGGCGACTTGTTCCTTGCTCTGGCTGCCCGGAGCGAGGCGAGGCAGTTCCATCCACATCCTCTCACGGCGCAAGAAGCCCGCAGGATCGCCGAGGGCGCCGCGGGCCGGAAGGACCTTTACTACGCTGCATTCCTTGGCGATCGACTTGTTGGATACGGGATGCTGCGCGGCTGGGATGAGGGTTACAGCATCCCGAGCTTTGGGGTGGCCGTTGGCGCGGCCTATCGTGGTCGCGGGATCGCACGGAGCCTGCTCCGGTATGCGATGGAACGGGCACGCGAACGAGGGGCCAGCGCGATTATGGTGAAGGTCCACATGGACAATCTGGGCGCCCGTCCCATGTACGAGTCTAAGGGCGTTGTCTTCCACGCGATCCCGGAAGATCCGACGCAGGTCGTAGGACAGCTGGCGCTCTAGCTAGATAGGAAGGACATGGCGGAAGAGGCGCCGTCCGTCGCGGCGGCCAACGCCCCGGGAATGGCCTTGCGGGCGGCCAAGAACTCAGCCTATGCGATTGTCGAGTACGCCTGGCCCATCGCGTTGTCGATCATCGTGACTCCGTACATCGTGCGGGGCCTGGGTGCCAGCGCGTATGGCGTGCTCGCGATCGCGGCAGTCACGCTCGGGTTCTTCGGGCTGCTCGACCTGGGCATCGGCGGCGCGGCCATCAGGGCGTTCGCCCAGCACCTCGAACGAGACGATGGTGAAGCAGCGGCCAAGGTGCTCGGCACCGTGGTGACCACGTACCTGTTGATCGGGGCGATTGGTGCCACGGCGATTGCGCTGGCCACGCCGGTCCTCGTGTCGCACGTGTTGTCGGTTCCGTTGGATGTGCAGCCTGCAGCCAGGGTCACCTTCTACGTCTCCGCGGTCGGCTTTCCGGTGGCACTGATCGTGGGTGCGTTCGCCTCGCTGCTCAAGGCAGCTCAACGTTTCGATCTGTCGACCAGGGTGGCGGTCGTATTCTCCACGATCAGCCCCCTCGTGACGGTACTGATGGTTTACCGGGGCTTCGGGTTGCCGGGCGTTGCACTGACTTCGCTCGTGATGAATTGCATCGCCGGCGTCGCCTACTACCGCGTTGGCCGCGGCCTACTGAAGGGTGGGAAATTGAGGCTGGGCCTGGATCTCGCCGTACTGCGTGGGCTGGCAGGCTTCGGAGGTTGGTTCCTCACTGCATCGGTTGGAGTGCTGATCCTCTACAACCTCGACAAGATCCTGGTCGGGTCCCTTGTGAGCGTCGCAGCGGTGACGTTCTATGTGGTCCCGGGCAACCTGGCGAATCGTATTCAGGGCTTGATGGGGGCCGCGGCCGGGATCGTCTTCCCGGCGTCCTCGGCCATCCTAGCCTCTGGCACCAGAGACCAGCTGCTCCGACTTTACCGCGACGGCACGCGGCTCCTGTTCTTGCTCGCGGCCACGTTCGGGGTTCCCATGGCTGTGTTTGCCGGCCCGTTTCTCCGCTATTGGATGGGATCGGACTTCGCCGACCGGAGCACCGTTCCGATGATGCTTCTGGTGGCAACCTACGTCTGCCTGGGGCTGTCGAGCGTCGTCTGGGGTCTCGCCTTCGGGGCCGGGAAGCCCAGGATCAATGCCTTCTTTGCAATCGGAATGGGGCTCGCCGACATCGGTCTCTTCCTCCTGCTGGTCGGCAGGTTCCAAATCGTCGGGGCTGCGGCCGCCTACCTGACCAGCGCGGCGATCGGCGTCCCCCTGTTCATCTTCTGCGTCGAGCGACGAGTAATGGGCCTCAGCGGGTTTGAGTTTCTTCGGCAGTATCTGCGCGTCGTGCCAGCCGTGCTCTTGCAGGCTTTGCTGGCGGTCGGGCTCCATCTGGTTGCACTAAACCTGCCTGCGACTCTTTGCGCGATGGCAGCGACCGCGGCCGCCTTGCCGATCCTGTATCTTGTCTTGGGCTTGGCGACGGCAGGGGATCGAGCGCTGCTCGGTCAATTGGTCGGGCGCTTGAAGCGACGCTAGGGGCAGGTCGCAGCGGAGGACTCATGATTCCGGTATACAGGCCATCTATCGGCGAACGGGAGAAGCGGTACGTCGCAGAAGCGATGGACTCGGGTTGGATCTCGTCCCGAGGAGTGTTCCTTGACCGGTTTGAGACTGACTTCGCCGCTTACCTGGGCTCCAAGAACGCGGTCACCGCGTCCAACGGAACCGTGGCTCTGCATCTGGCCTTCGCCGCTCTGGGACTCGGCCCAGGCGACGAGGTGATAGTCCCCACGCTTACATACATCGCCTCGGTCAACGCCATCGCCTACACAGGGGCTAGCCCCGTCTTCGTGGACTCCGAGCCACAGTACTGGAACCTGGATCCAGGACTGGTTGAGCGGGCAATCACGCCCCGGACGAAGGCCATCGAGGTGGTCCATTTGTATGGCCATCCGGCCGACATGGATCCAATCCTCGAGATCGCGGCTCGCCACAACCTATTTGTCGTTGAGGACGCGGCAGAATGCCACGGCGCCACGTACAGGGGACGTCGGGTCGGCTCCATCGGCGACGTGGGCGCCTTCAGCTTCTTCGGAAACAAGATCATCACAACTGGAGAAGGTGGGATGGTCGTCACCAACGACGACGGGATCACAGAGAAGGTTCGCCATCTGCGCGGCCAAGGGGTTTCTCTGACGCGTACGTACTGGCATGACATCGTCGGCTTCAACTACCGAATGACGAACATTGCGGCGGCCATCGGCTGCGCGCAGCTCGAGCGAATCGACGAGACGCTGGCCGCCAAGCTCAACCTCGCGAACCGGTATCGGGCCCACCTTGAGGACATCGAAGGGGTAACCATTCAGAGTGAGGCGCCATGGGCGTCTTGCGTGTACTGGATGAACAGCATCCTTGTCGATCCATCGCTCCGGGACCCACTGAGAGCCCATCTCTGGGATGACGAGATAGAGACGCGGCCGTTCTTCTACCCCGCGCACAGCCTGCCTATGTATTCGACCGGGGCCAGCTTCCCTGTGGCCGAGCGGCTTAGTGCGTCTGGCATCAACCTGCCTTCGTACGCCGAGTTGGAGGAAGAGCAGGTGGCTCAGATCTGCGCCTCCATTCGGCGCTTTATGGAGTCGCGCAAGCGATGAAGCTCGCCGTAGTCTCCCATCTCCCAAGCCACGGGGGCCTGGTCCGGTTCACTCACGCTCTGATCACGGGGCTATTGGAAGCCGACCCGGAACTGACGATTGACTATTTCGCGTCGGAGCGCCTCGTTGAGAAGGGGATTGGCCAGATCTTCGCCGATGAGCCAAGAGTATCCGTCATCGGCATCAGCGATCCCGACGCGCAAGAGATAGGTGCCACCGATCCAGGCTCCGAGCCCTTCCGGCGCCGTGCCGTTGCCTGGGGAAGCCGGCGCCTCGACCGATTTCCGCACCTACATCGCGTGGCCCAGCCGCTGTACTGGACGGCTCGGCGAGCCGCGTACAGGGTCCAAGGACGCAAGCTGGGCAATCACTGGTATCAGTTTGCTCTTGCCCCTGACTTAGTCTCGCGGCTATCGAACTACGACGTCGTCTACATCCCGAATCCTTTCTTCCTCGAGCCGGCCTCAATCTCAGCTCCTGTGGTGGGTACGTTTCACGACTTCAACCCTTTCTACTTCCATTGGGGCGGCGCCCTCGTGAGTCATCTGGACCGACAGCTTCAGTACTGGACTAAGCGCGCTGACGCGGCCACGGTCTCGTCGCGATTCATCGAGCGTGACCTGTTGACGCGCTACGCCGCTTCGGCTGGGCGATCTTCGGTGGTCTACGCGGCCCCGTACAGCTACGTCCCACTTGCCGAATCTGCGAGGCAGGGGGCGCTGGCGCGGTTCGGTCTACGTGACCAAGGGTACCTTGTCTACCCGGCGAATCACTCGCTCCACAAGAACCTCATCGGTCTGGTTCGGGCCGCAGATTCGATCAAGAAGCGAGAGGGCCGGCTGGCCAACCCCGTCGTCTTCACGGGGTTCGGGACGGACGGGCTAGGCAAGGGAAAGTGGCCGGAGTTGGCCGAACTGGACAAGTTCCTCGCGACCAGTTCGCTTGTTCTGGGCGAGGACGTACGCGGCCTGGGCTTCGTCACTGACGAGGAAGTGGACGCCCTGACGCGAAGCGCTCGCCTCGTCGTCTCCACGTCTCTCTATGAGGCCGGATGTGGCCCAGCGATGGACGCGTGGCAGTTCGGCGTACCCGTTGCGTTCTCCAACATCCCGCCCTTCGTCGAGCAACTCGCCCACTTCGGCACGGAGGCCTGGACCTTCGACCCGCGGGATCCCGAAGACATTGCCCGGACACTTCAGCGCGCCTTGTCCGAGGGAGATGAGTCGCTGGCGATGGCGGCCCGATCCAAGGAGGCGATCATGCCTCACACGTGGAAGCTAACTGCTGAGGGCTACCTGGAGGCTTTTGGTCGCGCTATCGACCACTACCGGGACGGTCAGCCAACCAAGAGCTGACCGTGGCTTCAGGCGCGGGTTTCAGAGGGCGGCGAAATCAGCGAAATGCCGAGGTGAGTGGGAGCTGTACAGACCTTCGCGTCGCGGGATCGCGCCTTTGGCACCGCGTCGGCGGTGTGTTCGTACTCGTCGACGATTGCGTGCCTGGGCCGACGATGACTACATCTCCATGATCGCTGTTGCCCATGACATCCCGACCCCAATGGCGGAGACGAGCACGCGATCCCCGGGCTCGATACGTCCAAGGTCGATCGCGTCCCGCATGGCAATCGGTATCGACGCCGAGACTGTGTTACCAACCCCACGGAGGTTCGAGAACAACCTGTCGGCGGGGATGCGGAGGCGGGCCGCCAGGGAGTCCAGTGCCATCTTGCTGGCCTGGTGGAAGACGAACATGTCGATGTCGTCCAGGGTCATCCCACTGCTTTCCAGGAGAGCCCGGATATGCCGTGGAGCTGTTGCGTTCAACACTGACAGCACCCCGGCTCCATCCATGTGGATGTTCTCCAGGGAGCGGAGATTACCGCCGCTGTCGGCTTGTTCGACGGCTGTCTCTGGCGAGCGGGGAAGTCGGCATCCCCCGGCCGGGATTATGAACTTGCGGTGGTCCTTGCCGGATGTCGCGCAGCGAATACCAATCAGCCCGCGGCCGGAGTCAGAAGCCGCAAGCCATGTCGCGGCGGCACCATCACCGAAAAGTGCCCGCGCCGAACGGTCGCCGCGATTGATGTACTTGGAATACGTGTCGGCATTGATAAGAAGGACGTTGGTCGCAATCGCGCTGGCGAGAAGAGACTGGGCGAGGCCCAAGCCATAGACGAAGCCGGAGCAGGCCAGGTTGAAGTCGGTGGCAAAGACGTCCTCGGGCAGGCCCAGGTACTCGTGCAGCAGACACGCATTCGGGGGCATCACGTAGTCGCCGCTCTGCGTGCAGAAGAGGATCGCGTCCACTTGCTCGCGCGCCTCTGGATGTTCCTCGAACAGCAAGTCGCACGCCCGACAAGCCAGATCGAATGCCGTCTCGTTGTCGCGGGTGATATGCCGCGCCGCGACGCCGGTGCGAGACTCGACCCTGCTCATGTCCCAGGTCGGGTTCTCTGCGCCCAACATCTCATTGGTGACGACCTGATCGGGTAGCACGTAGGCGATGCCGCGGATCTCCGCTCTCACGCCGTCAGAGTTCATGGCATGGTCCTTATTCGCATTGTCCGTCACGCGTGTGCTCCGCCCAGGAACAGCGTCTGCGCGGTGATGAGTGAACTCTCCGGTGACGCGAAGAAGTCAACCACGTTGATTATGTCGTCGGGCATGGCCAGCCGCGGAAGGGGCAGTTCGGCACGGACGGCGGCCATCGCCTCTTCGGGTATCTGATCGAGCATGTCCGTCTGGAACGAGGACACCGCCAAAGTGTTGACGGTGATCCCGTAGCCTGCGAACTCTTTTGCTAGCACGCCCGTCAGGGTCATCGAGGCGGCCTTCGTTGCCGCATAGATCGAGTCGCCAACGGGCTCGAGCACCGATGCCATCGATCCGATGTTGATGATCCGGCCGAACTTGCGTTTCAGCATCAGTTTGGCGGCCTCATTCGCCACATAGAAACCGCCGAGGAGGTTGGTTCGGACCATTTCCTCCGCTCGTGGGGCTGGCATGAGCAGCGCGCGGACGGATGTGAGCACGCCGGCGTTGTTGATGACGATGTCAACCCTGCCGTGCGTTCGAGAAATGGCCGCGAACGCCGACTTCACCGCGAGACTGTCGCCGACGTCGAGACTGCGGTGGTCGTAGTTCGCGTGGGTTATCGTCGCGTCGCCCCTGCTCACGCCGATTACCCGAGCACCCTCCGCGAGGAAATGGTCCGCCAGCATCCGACCGATGCCCTTGCGGGCCCCCGTGATGACCACAACCCGGTCGGAGTATTTAGCCGCCCCGTCCGCTGCCATCACTGCCCTGCGGCGAGCGTCAGGATGTAGTCCCTCAGCGTCTCCACGGTCGCGAATGGCGACTGCGCATCAGACCCCGCAAAGTCGTCCGCGAGGCTGATGTTCAATCCGTGGTCGACGTTGAGCGCCGTCTCCACATCGACGATGAGCGACACGAAGCCAAGGGAATCGATCGCCGATTTGGGACCGCGCAGAGGGGTCGCGAGCGATGCGACGATCTGCTCCGCGGGAGGGAGGTCGGCGTTGAGCGCCTCGAGAGCGTGAAAGATGATCGCGTCGACTTCGTCACCGGTGATCATATAGTCCTCCTTGTTCGACCGACCGACCGACCGACCGATCGCCATTTGTTGTAGCGATGATTCCATTCGCTAGAGGGAGCGCGATCGTAGAGTTGATCTTCCGGCATCCCAACATGGTTGGCATCCGAGAAGCAAGACGCGAACAAGCGATGCTGATGAAGCCGCCCTTCCTCCTTCATCCCGAAGAACCCATGCCACTTTCAGTGGCATGTTCTGTACCCCACTCCTCGCACGAAAGGCGGACGGTTGCGTTCTGCCGGGGCTGTCCATCCCGAGGAGCTGCAATATGCGAGCAGGCGGCAGGATCGTGCTGGCACTCATAACTCCGAGCGTTGCATGCTCCATCTCGCCCAAACCACTCAACGACTATTGTCCCTGTTCCTGACGTTCCTCTTCCAACAGCAACGCCTCGAGACTCCTAAGTCGCTGCTCATCGCGCGTGCCAAATCGACGCGCTGGGTTGCCGTGGACGATCGCGAAGGAGGGAACGTCCTTGTTGACAAGGCTGAGCGCCCCGATCGAGGCCCCTTCGCCGACCTGGACACCGGGCAAAATGACTGAGCCGGAGCCAACAACCGCGTGCCGGCCAATGACGATCTTTCCTTCATCGACGTGTCGATACTTCGCAGGAACCGTTGGGTTGGTCAAGTAACCCAACGAGAAGTCGTCACACAATGAGAACAGGGAAACACCACAAGCCAACCCGGCGAAGTCACAAACCTCAATTCCGGCCCCACCGAAGAGGTGGGCTGAAGCCGCAATGTGAACGTGGTCCCCAATAGTCACGTGCGCTGCGGCCGTGATGTGAACCCCGGCATCGATCCTCACGTGAGATCCGAGCCGGATGTGCTCGGCGCCGATGAAGCGAACGGTGGGATCGACCTGGACGTCAGAACCGAATGCGATGCCAAGAAGCTCTAGCTCCGCAACGGTCAGAAATCCACTGCTAGAAGGCATCGAAGGGACTATCTCCTTGGTCGCGTCTGAACACCGAAGGCTACTATAGCTCAGGTTCGACGACGGCTCAGGTCGATGGAGCCGGGCCGTTTCATGGCGATTCCTACCCGGCCGGTGCCAGGCTTTTTGTGGCCTGACAGCAACACCGCGGCCTCCTGTTCGGCGATGGCTCGCCAGAGGCAAACGTTGGCGCTGAGGGCTAGGCTGAGTCCGCGTCAGGCATCTGCGCGAAGAGTGATCCGGGGCGCCTTCGCACCTCGTCGGTGGGGCCAAGCCCAATCGCAGATGCCGCGCGCCATGGCGCTGCGCGATGGCGCCATCCAATCGGCCATTTCTCAGGATGATCGCCGGCCGTATACGGATAGAACCCGATAGGGCGATGCCGTAAAGCGATCCAGCAGCTCAAAGCCCGACGCGTACGGCTGCGCAGCGAGCCAGGCGTCCTCCGATGGGCCGCCGCAGGTGCCGGACGACGATGAGTCGCACAGTACGACCAGAACCGACGTCCGATCGGGTGTCGCCAGTGTTGCGCCATCGAGAACGAGCGGGAACCCGTAGGCGTCGGTGCTCCTGTTGTTCGGAAGCCCGACGAGCGCGATCGACTGCCCGGCGGCATCCTGTTCGATCCGGTCGGCGGCAGTCTGAGCCGTGGTCCAGCTATAAGGGTTCGGCCCGGTCGGCCATTCCGGCGCGTCGTGGTACAAGAGAGCAGTAAGGGCTGCGATGAAGAGAATGCGGCCAGACACCTTCACCCAGCCGCTGTGGCTCCGCAGTCGCCATAGCGCGCCCAGAACAATGCCTGCGGCAACGATGACAAACGGGTCGGCGACGATGTGGTACTGCTCCGTTAGCGCCGGTACGATCTCCGATGTGCTGCTCATGCCGAGGCCCAGGGCGACGATCAGCACTGCCAGGCAGCCGGCCACCAGCCAGGTGCCGTCCCGCTCCCGTGCCGCCGGACCGGCGGAAGTCGTCAACACCTCGGCCGGATCACTCTGAGACCCGGGCGCTTGCCGCAGGCGCGGCATTGCTGTGGCGACGATGCGCCAGGCCAGACCGGCCGCCAGGCCCCCAGCCACACCCATCGCCATGAGGAGATTCGACTTCTCGCCCCACCCCGGCCAGCCGGTCAGTGGGTAGGTCAGGATGCGAATGCCGCTTGCGGCAAGACGATAAGCCGGGCCATGCGACGATTGCTGGCCGGGGCCCGTCAAAAAGGCCAGGATCGCGCGGGTCTCCGCGAAGTTGTGACTGACTTCGTACGCGATGAAGGGGACGTACGTGGCGACGATCAAGGCCACGGCGGCAACTCCCCAGAGCGCGATCCGGCGCCGCTGCTCGGCCGGACCCCGCCACAGCAGGGCAATGAGGACGATGCTCATTGGCAGGACGATCACGCTCGCTGCGATGTGCGCTTGCATGGCCGCGGCCGTTCCGGCGGCTGCAGCCAACAGCCAGGCCGGGTTTCGAGTGGACCAGGCCTGCCAGGCCCCGAGCAAGGCCAGAGCTGCACCGGGCTCGATCAGGGTCGGGTTCCATATGAAGGTCGAGAAGGCGACCATTCCGCCGGAGGAGGCGGCAAGCACGGCCGCTGCCAGTCCCGCGGCGGGCCCGCCGATCGAACGTGCCACCCACCACACCATTGGCACGACCAAAAGGCCGCCAAGCGCGATCTCAAGTAGCACATAAGTCGGAGCGCCTCCGCCCAGCCATGCTCCGGGAAGCATCAGATCGTAGTAGAGGGCGCCGTGGTGAAAGGTACCCGTGGACGCTATGGGACCGAGCTGTGGGATCGTCCCTGAATGGAGCGCGTTCCAGAGCGCCAGCATCTCGCTGCCCTGGTCAGAGTCCCAGTCGGCACGCAGTTGCAGGTCGATGAGCCGCAAGCATGCGGCTACGAGCAAGACCGCAACAAGACAGACTAACTCGGGCCAGTGGGGGGCCATCCGGGCGCGGATCCGAGAAAGGGGCGAATTGTCGGCGCTGCCGACTTGGGCCACCACTACCAGGCGGCCACGCGAGACGAGCAAGCCGCGCGAGGTTCGCGACAGTAGCGATCCCCACACCACAATGGCGCCACCCCAACCCTCCCTCCCCAAGGTACTCGAGCGCACCAGCGTCCCGGGAGCCGAGTATCGCACCGCGCGCCTGAAGGCGCAACGGGAAGGTCGGTATGCCGAGTGGCAGACGGCCACCGAGACGAGCCACGGATATGGGGGTTTCCTAGTACAGCGGCCCCACCTCGGCGCCTACTTCGCCGTGACCGCCGTCCCGACTGCCACGCTCTGCATGAAGATCTCGCCTCGAACCAACGGGATCTCCGCCCCGGATGAGTCGTAGAAGCGTGTCAGGGCGGTATTCGTCGGCTTCTTCCAGGTGGCGTCGATGGCCTTGCCTTCGATGAAGAGCGTGGCCTTGCCGGAACCTACGTTGCCGAGGAGGATGCGGTTGTAGCCGGGGTCCGTCGTGGGATCGAGCGTGACCGTCTGGT
>CAAGKR010515595.1_pt1 | contig 22469 bp, 23 predicted proteins | sample 2556971 | NCBI WGS metagenome assembly CAAGKR01 (sample SAMEA5207829, study PRJEB30636) | soil metagenome | biome: forest; feature: boreal; material: soil | place: USA | collected 2011-09 | depth 1 m | reverse complement strand
TCATCGAAGAGTTTCGGGCCGAGCGGGGCTATCCGCCGTCGGTCCGTGAGATCGGCGAGCGGGTCGGCCTGTCGTCCTCGTCCACGATTCACGCCCACCTCAAGACGCTCGAGCGGCGGGGCTATATCAGCCGCGATCCCACCAAACCGCGCGCATTGCGCAGCGAAAGTTCGAGTGCGAACCCGCCCGATAGCGTGGTGATGCCTATTATCGGTCGCGTCGCCGCGGGCGTGCCGATCACGGCTCAGGAAAACGTGGAAGGCGAATTCGTTTTGCCGGCTTCGTTTGCGCCGCGCGCCTCGGAGGCGTTCATGCTGCGCGTGAAGGGCGACTCGATGGTCGGCGCCGCGATCCTCGATGGGGATCTGATTCTCGTCCGGCCCCAAAACACTGCCGAAAACGGCGAGATCGTCGTCGCGATGGTCGACGACGAAGCGACGGTCAAACGCTTTTATAAGGAAGACGGGCGCATCCGTCTCCAGCCGGAGAATCCGGAGATGGCGCCAATCTACTCGAGCGATGTCACCGTCGTCGGACGCGTCGAAGCCGTCGTCCGCAAGATCTAACTGATCCCGTTCCTTCGCGCCCTGGGCGATCTGCCCGCATTGATCGCCGTGCGCGAAAGCTTGCCGCGCAGTTTCTTTGCGCTGCTGGCCGCTATTCCGATCTTCATGGCGCTCGCGCCGGGTTCCACGATCCTCCAGCGGCTGGTTGCCGCCGAATTGCCGGCCTTCGGAGTGATGGGCGCCGCCTTGGCGGTCATCTTGTCATACAGATTGGCGCTGCACCTGCGTTTGTCGCGCGCACTCGTCGTCGGCACCACCTGCGCGGCATTCTTGCTGGCGCTACCGCGGCCGTTCAGCTTCGACCACCCAATCGCATATTTGAAAACGCTCGGAGGGGTGAGCTTATTTTTGGCAATCATGCTCGCGCTGATCGTCGCGAGCGCATGTGCGCTCGGCCGGCGCGCCGGAGTGCGCGGCGAAGCGCTCGGCGCGATCGCAGTGCTGGCTGCGCTTGGCGCAATTTTCGCTGCGGGGATATCGCTCGCAAACGGCTTGACGGCGATGCTGCAGCCGCTCGGAAGGCTGGGGGACTCCTACCCGGCGCTGATAACAATCGTGGCGGTCGAGACGGTGTTATGGGTCGTCGGAATTCATGGTCCCGCGACGCTGGCCGCCATCGTCACGCCGCTCTATCTGACGCTGCAAGCGCAGAATACCGACGCTTTCACGCATCACGCTCCGTTGCCGCACATCGTCGTCGTCTCGCTTTTTCTCTTCATCTTCCCGGGCGGCGCCGGAGCGACGCTACCGCTGGCATTCTTGCTGCTCTTTAGCCGGGCGCCGCGCCTGCGGCTGCTGGCGCGCGCTACGCTCGCCCCCGCGCTCTGTAACATAAACGAACCGCTGCTTTTCGGGCTCCCGATCGTCCTCAACCCGTATTTGGTCGCGCCGTTCGTCGGTGTGCCGCTCATTACGGCCACGATCGCGTATTTCGCAACTGCGAACAATCTCGTCGCGCGGGCCTATACCTACATTCCGGCGGCGGTGCCGGCGCCGCTGGCGGTCTATCTTGCAACGTTGGACTGGCGGGCCGTGGTTTTGGTGCTCTTCAACATCGCGCTCGCGACGATTCTCTACCTGCCTTTCGTGCGCGCATACGAGCAGCACGAGGTTGTCGCTTCGTGAACGTGCAGCTGTTCTGCGAACGTTTCGGCGTGGCCGGGCCTGTGCGAGAGGCTGCGTTGCGCGCGCAAGCGCGCGTCGCCGGGATCGCCTACGATGCGCAGGCGCGCGTCAAAGCGAATGTGCTGGCCGCTTTTCTGGAAGAAGGCGTTTCCGAAAGCGACTTCGCCGGTTCGCTCGGTTACGGCTACGACGATTCGGCTCGCGAAAAATACGAAACGCTGCTCGCGAGAATCTTCGGCGCGCAGCGGGCGCTCGCGCGATTTTCATTCGTAAGCGGCACGCACGCCATCGTGACCGCGATCGCCGCGTGCGTTCCGCCGGGCAAAATGCTCCTGAGCATCACCGGATCGCCGTATGACACGCTGCGCAACGCGATCGTCGACGCGCCCAATTCGCTCGTGCGCAATGGCGTGCAGTATCGCGAACTGCCTTTTCCCTTCGACTCCGCGCAGGGTGGTTCGATACCTCACCATGACATCGAAAAGGAGCTCGAAGACAAGAACATCGCTGCGGTCTTCGTGCAGCGCTCGCGCGGATATGCTCCGCGCCCATCGCTTTCCGTAGAAGCGTGTGCCCCGCTCTTCGCGCTGATCAAAAAGAAACGCCCCGACATGGCGATTCTCGTCGATAACTGTTACGGCGAACTCGTGGAAGAACGCGAACCGACGCATGCCGGCGCGGATCTGGCGATTGGTTCGTTGATCAAAAATCTCGGCGGATCGCTTGCACCGGCGGGCGGTTACGTGGTGGGCCGGAGCGATCTGGTTGCGCGCGTCGCCGATCGTTTGTACGCGCCGGGTCTCGGCGATGCGCTTGGGCCGACGTTTGGGTTCGGCCGGGCGCTCATGCACGGACTCTTCATGGCTCCGCTAATCGTCGAGCAGAGCTTGCGCGGCCTGGATTTCGCGGCCGCACTCTTCGACGAACTCGGGTATCCTGTCGATCCGGCTGCCGGAGCGGTGCGCACGGACATCGTACAGGCGATCCGTTTGGGATCGGTGCGGCGCATACGCTTGTTTGCCGAAGGTTTGCAATCGGCGATGCCGGTGAACGCACGCTTTCGTCCCGAGCCCGGCCGCGTGCCGGGTTACACGGAACCCGTCGTCATGTCCAGCGGGTCGTTCATCAACGGCGCGACCATCGAGTTATCGTGCGATGCGCCGCTGCGAGAACCGTTCGACGTCTATTTGCAGGGCGGCATCGTTACCGAACACGCGATATTGGGAGCGCTTTTGGCGGCCCGCGCATTGGCACGATCGTAACACTTCCAGGGCAGGGCGCCCTGCTTTCACCCAGAAGCGTTGAATGAGCGTGAGCACAGAGCAACCTTCGGGTTCGGGCCCACAGCAGCGGCGCTTCTTTCGCGCAGCCGTCGATTTCCCAGTGGCCGTCACGATTTCGGGAAGCGATTCGGTCATGGGCGGCAGCGCCGTCGATTTGAGCGGCGGTGGCATGCGTGTGATCACGAAAAACGATTTGAGCGCAGGTCAGAACATCACCATGCGCTTTTCATTGCCCAAAAACGAACGGGAGATGATGGTACGGGGACGGGTCGTGCTTTCATTTTTCGACGCGTCGCGGCAACAGTTCGCTCACGGCATCGCGTTCACGCAGATCGCAGCTCCCGACCAAAGCGAGATCGTGGAGTTCATCCACGAGCTGCAGCAGCGCGCGCGAATTTAGTCTAGGCCCAAAAAACCGTAGAAGAAGTACTTATTTCCGTCCGCGGTCGTGATCACGATGCGCGTGTCTTCGATCCCCGCGGAGGTCACGGTCTTGCCGACCATCGTTTCGAGAATAGACTGCGCTTGCGCGAACTCCGCCTCGCGAAGCGCGTCGGGTTGCACCTCGATCAGGTGCAGCAGCTCGTCAATCCTGTCGTTCACCGTGCCCATTATACAGCTCGTTACCCTAGAGAGTATCGTCCCCGCCCAGAGAATAGTTAGTACCCATGCACTCGACCTTTGTGCTGGAGGTCTTGAGCGGGCCGCTGGACGGCAAGACGTGGCCCTTTGAAGACGAGATCGTGATCGGACGGGACGAGACCTTGGCGGGGGCCTGCATTACGCTCGACCGTTACGTCTCGCGCCGTCACGCCCGGCTCCGCTCGGACGCCGGCAGCCTGCTCTTGAGCGACCTCGACAGCCGCAACGGCACGCGCGTCAACGAGCGCCGAGTTCGCGGCGAACAGCGGATCGAACTCGGCACGCCGTTCCAGGTCGGCCGCACCGTGCTGAGGGTCACGCGCACCTCGTAGGCTTGAAGATGAACGTCGCATATGAGCTCGCGCCCGCGCGGGCGCAGGTCGACACGCTTGCGCGGCCGCTCGGCTTCGTGCCCACAATGGGTGCGCTGCACGCGGGACATCTGCGTTTGGTCGAAGCCGCGCGCCGGGAGTGCAAGTCCGTTGCCGTCAGTCTTTTCGTGAACCCCATGCAGTTCGGACCGCAAGAAGACTACGAACGCTATCCGCGCGACTTCGTGGAAGACAGCGCGAAGCTTGCCCAAGCCGGTGTCGATCTGCTGTTTGCGCCCGAAGCCCAGACGATGTATCCGCCGGATTTTTCCACCTTCGCCGACGTGGGCGAACTTGGAACCAGCTTTGAGGGCGCAATTCGCCCGACCCATTTCCGCGGCGTTGCGACGATTGTCACGAAGTTGCTGCACGTCGTCGAGGCCGACGTCCTGTACTTGGGGCAGAAGGACGCCCAACAGGCTGCCGTGTTGAGCAAACTCGTGCGCGATCTGAATTTTCGCACGCGGGTGCAGATCGTTGAAACCGTGCGGGAAGCCGACGGCCTGGCGCTCTCGAGCCGCAACGCGTACCTTTCGAACGACGAACGCAGTGCCGCCCCGACGCTTTATGCGGCGCTGCAGACAATGTTGAAAGAACTGCGCAGCGGCAAGAGCGTCGAGCAAGCGCGCGAACGTGCGATCCGCGCGTTGAGCCCCCAGGCTCGTCTTGAATACCTGGATGTCGTAGACGAGCGGACTTTTAGGCGGCTCGAGGCCCTGCGCGCCCCGGCCTTTGTGATCGGCGCGGCGCAGGTCGGCCGCACGCGGCTGCTCGACAACCTGTGGATCCGAATGTGAGCGACAACGCCTTTGCGGGTAAGCGCATTCTGTTCTGTGTTACCGGCGGCATCGCGGCTTATAAGGCTGCGGCTTTGACCAGCGCGCTCGTGCAGCGAAGCGCGATCGTCGACGTCGCCATGACCGAGGCGGCAGAAGAATTCGTCGGCCCGCTGACCTTCGCCGCGCTAACCGGCCGGCAGGTCTACACCTCGTTGTGGGACGCGCCCGAAACGATTCCGCATATCCGGCTCGTGCGCGAAGCGCAGGTCGCGCTCGTCGCACCGGCCACTGCCGACATTCTTGCCAAGCTCGCGCAAGGTATCGCCGGAGATTTGGTGACGAGCGCGCTGCTCGCGGCGCGCATTCCGATTCTGCTCGCACCTGCCATGAACGATGCGATGTATAACGATGCGGCGACGCAATCCAATCTGCGCACCCTGCGCGAACGCGGCTACGAAATCGTCGAGCCCGAGCGCGGTTTCCTGGCCGAACGCGAAAGTGGGATCGGCCGGCTCGCCTCGGAGGAAGCGATACTTCAATCCTTGGAAACGATTCTCACGCGCACGCAGTCGTTGAAAGGAAAGCGCGTGCTGATCACCGGGGGCCCGACGCGCGAAGCGTTCGACCCCGTGCGTTTCATCAGCAATCCGTCCACGGGCGCAACCGGCATCGCGCTTGCGCACGAAGCTGCGCTGCGCGGCGCGAATGTGACGCTGATTCTCGGGCCCACGCACCTACCGCCGCCGACCGGCGTTGAAACGGTCGGCGTGGTTTCGGCGCAGGACATGTACGATGCCGCGCTCGCGCATGCGAAAGATGCCGATCTCGTGATTGCAACCGCAGCCGTCGCCGATTGGCGCCCCGAAAAACCTTCCCAGCAAAAAGTGAAAAAAGACGAGAGCGATCTTGACGTGCGCATGGTGCGGACCCCGGACGTGCTGGCGGCCATCGGCGAGCGCAAGAACTCGGCGGTCGTCGTGGGATTCGCCGCGGAGACCGAAAATCACGAAGCCAACGCGCGCGGAAAAATGGCCCGCAAGCATCTGGATGCAATTGCGGTCAATGACGTTTCAAACGGCCGCGGTTTCGGAGCTCAGGCCAACGCTTTAACCGTGCTTTGGGGAAAGGATGGCCGGTGCGACCTGGGCGCGGCCTCGAAAGAGGTTTTGGCGGCCCGCCTGCTCGACTGCATCCAACAGTATGTTACTGGCGATTGACGTCGGCAACACCGAAACGAAACTCGGGTGCTTCGACTCCGGAGAGTCCCAGCTTTCGCATGCGTGGCGCATCAGAACGGATGCGAAGCGGACGGCAGACGAACTGGGCGCGCTCTTCGTGCAGCTCTTTGCCACGACGCAGCTGCGTACGGCCGACGTGGACGCAATCGTTGTCGCAAGTGTCGTCCCAAATCTCGATCAGACACTCGAGGAAGCGTGTTCCCGCTATTTCGGCCGCGAGCCGAGCTTCTTCAAAGCTCACCGGCAGAAACTTATGCCGATCGATACCGAGCGGCCGGGCGAATTGGGCGCCGATCTCGTCGCAGCCGCGATCGGCGGCAAAGAGCTCTACGGCAGCCCACTCATCATCATCAGCTACGGAACTGCGACCGTCTTCATGGCGATCAACGCCGAAGGCCGCTATCTCGGCGTTGCCATTGCGCCGGGCATCAACATCTCGATCGACGCGCTCGTCGAACGGACCGCGAAGCTTCCGCAGATCGCATTGGAAGCACCGGGACACGCGCTGGGGACGGACACCATCTCGGCGTTGCAGTCGGGAATCGTCTACGGCTTCGTCGGCCAGACCGAAGCGCTGGTAACGCGCATTCGCGCGGAGTTAGGCGTAGACGCGAAAGTTGTCGCGACGGGCGGAACGGCGGATGTCGTCGCGCGTCACGCCAAGATCATTCACGCCGTCAATCCGCACTTGAGTCTGTTCGGCTTGCGGCGTTTTTACTTGGACGGCAAAAAATAACGAGAGGATGCGTTTCCGCATCCTCTTGCCGTAGCTCTTCATTGGAAGAGCGCCCTCCTGACGAAGTGTAGATATTGTAGCGCTTTCGAGTTGAATTGCTACTGCTCCGACGATGCGCTCTGAGGTGAACGCGGGTGACGAGCCCGCACCAGAGCGCCTCGTCATTGGAGCGCGCCCGAAGGGACTCGAACCCCCATCATTGCCCCTTCGTCGGAGGGCCGCTCTTACCAATTGAGCTAGGGGCGCTGCATTGCTATCACGCAGTGATAGTGAGATCGCAAGGCTGAGTCTGTCGAAGGCGCCTCGTTTCGTAAGCGGGGTGTGTGAATTCGCGCCAGCCGAAGGCGCGAAGCGCTGTAGTCCTGAGTGGGTCGAAGGGGCTCCGACACGATGTCGGATCGCGACTGGCCCGCGGCGGAATGAGGCGCCTTCGACAGGCTCAGCCCTGCGGCATGCTATATTACCTGGCTATGAAACCGCTGGTCATCGGGCCGCACGAGATTTGGCCGCCCCTGGTGTTGGCGCCGATGTCGGGCGTGACCAATCGCACGATGCGTGCACTCTACAAGCCGTTCGGTCTGGGCCTGACGGTGACGGAGTTCGTGTCGGCCAACGCGCTGCAGTATGCGTCGAGCGCGAAGCGCACGATGGAGATGATCGACCAGCACGGTCTTGAGAAGCCGGTGAGCACGCAGCTCTGGGGCGACGATCCTGCGGTGATGGCGAAAGCTGCCAAGATGGTGCGCGAGTGCGGAGCCGACATTGTGGACGTAAACTTCGGCTGCCCGGCGCCCAAGGTCACCAAGATTAACGGCGGATCCGCGTGCTTGCGAGACTTGGATCGCTGCGAAGCGATCATGCGCGCCGTGGTGGAGGCCGTCGATTGTCCGGTTACGATGAAAATGCGCCTGGGCTGGAGTGAAGACAAGTTCGTCTACATCGAAGCTGCACAGCGCGCGCAGAGCGCCGGCGTAAAAGCTTTGACGCTGCACGCGCGCACGGCAAAGCAGTTTTATAAAGGAAGTGCCGACTGGGAGCACATCAAGCGCCTCAAGCAATCCGTTGATATTCCCGTGATCGGCAACGGCGATCTCGAAGATCCGCAGCACGCGATGCAGCGCATGCGTGAGAGCGGCGTCGATGCGATCATGCTCGGCCGAGCCACGCTCGGGAACCCGTGGCTGATCTCGCAGATTCGCGATCTGATGGAAGGGCGCGCCGCGCAGGCGTCGCCGCCGGCTGCGGATCGTCTGCGCTACGCAATCCACGTGCACTATCGGGCGATGCTGGAGGAACTGGGCGAATCGCGCGCGGTTCCGCAGATGCGCAAGCACCTTGCGTTGTACTTCAAAGGCATTCCGAATGCCGCGAGCTTGCGCGAGCGAATCATGCGGTTGGATCGCGCGCAAGACGTGACCGCAGTGGTCGAAGAAGCAATCAGCGTTTTGGAACGCCCCGTCGCCGCCTAGATGGACCTCTACGACGAAACGTATAAGAATTACAGACTCTACGTAAACCCCACGCTCGCGCGTGTCATGAAACTCTCGGGCAGTCCGGTCGAAGTTCGCGCGCAAGGCTGCACGATCTGGGATCAGAACGGCAAGGCCTATCTCGATTTCGCGGGCGGTTACGGCGTCTTCACGCTCGGACATCGCCATCCAAAAGTCGTCGCAGCCGTCAAGGCGCAGCTCGATCTTATAGCGCTTTCGGGCAAGACCATGTTCAACGTCATGCTCGGCCGTGCGTCCAAGCGGCTGGCCGAGCTGGCGCCCGGCGATCTGCAGATTTCTTTTTTTTGCAACAGCGGAACCGAAGCGGTCGAAGGCGCGATCAAGCTCGTGCGCGCGGCCACCAAGCGGCGCAGAATCGTGGCGACCCGCGACGCCTTTCACGGCAAGACACTCGGTTCGCTCTCCGCCAGCGGCCGGGAGTATTTTAAAGATACATATGCGCCGTTGCTCGAGGATGTGGCACACCTGGAATACGGTTCTGTCGATGGATTAGAAGAGGCGCTGTGCGATGCCGCCGCGTTCATCGTCGAGCCCGTGCAGGGAGAAGGCGGCATCAACATTCCGCCCGCCGGTTATCTGCGCGAGGTTCGCGAGATCTGCGATCGCACCGGCGCGCTCTTGATCGCCGACGAAGTGCAGACGGGCTTGGGACGCTGCGGCATGCTTTTCGGCTGTGATCGCGACGGCGTCGTTCCCGACGTCATGACGCTCGCGAAAGGGCTCTCCGGCGGAATCGTTCCGGTCGGCGCGTATATCACGCGCCCGCCAGTTTGGAACGCGGCCTACGCCAAGCACCCGGTCATGCATACGTCAACCTTCGGCGGCAGCGAGCTAGCTTGCGCAGCCGCGCTGGCCGCCATGGACGTGTTAATCGAAGAAGATCTCATCGAGCGCGCGCGCGTGCGGGGCGCCCAATTGCTTGCCGGCGCGCAGGCGCTTGCGGCAAAGTATCCGGACGTTGCGCGGACGGTTCGCGGCTTAGGTTTGCTCGTCGGCGTCGAACTGACGAATGAAGGCTACGGCGGCTGGATCATTCCGGAGATGCTTAAGCATGGAGTGACGGCCGCGTGGACGCTGAATATGCAGCGAGTCATTCGGCTCGAACCGCCGCTGATCGTGAGCGAAGATGAGATAAAGCAAGCGCTCGCGGCGCTCGAGGCAGGGCTGTCAACCGCTCGCGAGAAGCTCGGCGCACTGTAACGTTGGTATGCCGTATGTTGAAACATCGATCGTGATCGCTGCTCCGCCGCGCGCAGTCTACGAATTGGCCAAACAGCAGGAACGTTTTCCGGAATTCATGCCGGACGTTGAATCGGTGACGGTACTCGAGCGTCACGCCGATCGGATGTTGACGCGCTGGAAGACGCTGGTCGAAGAAGCGCCGATCGAATGGACGGAAGAAGATCGTTTCGACGACGCCAACCTGCGCATCGATTACAAACTGCTCGAAGGCGATCTGGACAAGTTCGAAGGCAGCTGGACGTTCACCGAAAACGACGCGAAGACACATGTCGTGCTTGGCGTGGATTACGATTTCGGCGTGCCGACCCTCGCGGAGCTGATTGGGCCCACGCTCGAACGCAAAGTTCGCGAGAACAGCGAGATGATGCTTGCCGCATTGAAACGGGAAGCTGAAGCCACATGATAGCACTTGTCAAATGAGCGTTAACACGCCGAAGTTCTGTTTCATCATCCATCCGCTTTCGCTCGAAGACATCGCTCGGTATGAGCCGGGAGCAAAGGGCAAGGGCGCGCCGATCATCGCGAAGATCATGGAATGGATGCCCGCTTGGGCGACGGTGCACGTGACGGGCGTGCGTACGCCGGATGGCCGCGAAACCGAGGGCTGGTTCGTTACCGCACCGCTCCTATCCGAACAGATGCTCGCGTTTCCAAGGGAAAAAGTGTACGATCGCATTCTACGCGCGATCGAGATCGGCGCCGAACTGGGTGCGAGCATTGCGGGTCTTGGCGCCTTCACGGGCGTCGTCGGCGACGGCGGCGTGACCGTTGCGGAACGTTCGCCGATCCCAGTTACGACGGGAAACTCGCTGACGATCTCCGCCGGTATCGCGAGCCTCTTCCGCGGCGCGCACGAGATGGGAATCGATCCCAAAAAGGCCACCGCCGTCGTGGTCGGTGCGACCGGTTCGATCGGGTCGGCTTGCGTCAAGCTGATCGCACCGAAGGTCAAGCACGTTATCCTGGTTGCTCGCAACAACACCCGCTTAGCTAAGTTCCATCAATCGATCGCCGCCCAGCTGCCCTGCGAGTCGTCATACACAACGGACATCTCCGCGGCGGTGCGGCGCGCTCAATTGATTTTGACGGCAACCAGCTCGACGCAAGACGTGATCGAGCCCGAAGATCTCCAGACCGGCGCGGTGGTCTGCGAGCTCTCGCTGCCGCACGACGTGAGCCGCCGCGTTTCCCTCGAGCGCCCGGACGTGCTCGTTACCGAAGGGGGTAACATGCTCGTTCCGGGCAATCCGAGATTCGAACGCGTGCGCGAGCCGGGCACCGATTTCGATCTGAACCTGCCGCCGCGCACCGCGCTGGCATGCATGTCGGAGACGATGGTGCTCGCTCTCGAAAATCGCCTCGAACCGTTTTCGCTGGGCCGGGGCATCGATGTCGGTAAAGTGGTCGAGATCGAGCGGCTCGCCGCTAAGGACGGCTTTGCCTTGGCAGACATGCGTGCATTCGATGCGGCGATCACGCCCGAAAAGATCGCCGCGACACGCAAGGCCGCCGAAGAGCGACGGAGCGCTGTGGCGTGAAAAAAGTTGTTTCTGTTTCGCTTGGCAGCAGCACGCGCGACCATCACGCGGTCGTAAATCTGCTCGGCGAAAATTTCGATATTTCGCGCGTCGGCACGGATGGTAAGCTGGACGAGGCGATTCGCAAAGTTCACGAGTTGGATGGCAAAGTTGACGCCATCGGCCTAGGCGGCATCGACGTCTATCTGTACGCCGGCAAACATCGCTTCGCGCTGCGTGACGGCTTGCGTTTGCTCGAGGCGGCCAAGACCACGCCCGTCGTGGATGGCTCCGGCTTGAAGAATACGCTTGAGCGTGAAGCGGTGCGCTTCATGCACGACGAGCTCGGTATTGATCTCAAAGGCAAGAAAGTGCTGATGGTGAGCGCCCTCGACCGCTTCGGCATGGCGCAAGCACTGGTCGATGCGGGAGCCGATGTACTCTTCGGCGATTTTATCTTCGCGCTCGATCTCGACAAGCCGGTCAAAGGGCTGCGCGAGTTCGAGGAGATGGCCGAAAAGTATCTGCCGGATGCGTGCAAACTGCCGTTTCAATTCTTTTATCCGACAGGCAAGAAGCAAGACAAACCGCCCGAGCCCAAATACCCGCAGTACTATCGGGAAGCCGAGATCATCGCCGGCGACTTTCACTTCATGCGCCAATTCATGCCCGACGATTTGCACGGAAAGATCGTGCTGACCAATACCGTAACCGAAAAGGACGTCGACGATCTGCGCAAGCGCGGCGTAAAGATGCTCATTACGACGACGCCGAATTTTCAAGGCCGCTCCTTCGGAACGAACGTCGTCGAAGCCGCCCTGTTGGCGCTGGTCGGTAAGAAGTGGAGTGACGTTACTCCCGAAGACTACGAACGCGTACTGCACGAGCTGCATTTGAAACCACGGGTCATCGCATTGTCACCGTGAGCTTGTCGAAGGATGACCGCACCTAAACACCTCCCGCGCGTGTTGCGGTTTTTCGATATCTCCGTACTCTCATCGGCCTCGATGGCGCCGGCGTACAGCCTCGCTTCAACGATGGGTCCGATGATTGTGGCCGCCGGAACGTTCGCGCCGCTTTCGCTGCTGGCTGTTTCGGCAATCATGCTCTGCATTGCTATCGGTTATGCGCAGCTGTCGCGGATTGCACCCAACGCGGGATCGTCGTACTCGTGGATTCGCATGGCGTTCGGTTCCTACGTGGGGGCGTACGGCGCGTGGCTGCTGATCCTGTCAAACGTTTTTGCGACGATGGCCACGGCGGTGCCCGCCGGAATCTACACACTCGACTTGCTCGCGCCGGCGCGCGCGCAAAATCCGATTTGGGACGCGGCCGTCGGAGCCGCATGGATCGCCGGCAGCGCGCTCTTGCTCTACGCCGGAGTTCGGCCAACCGCGATCGTTACGACCGCCGCATTGGCGCTGGAGATCGGCGTCCTGGCGGTGGCCGCGATCGTTGCATGGCTCTCGCCGCATGGCGGCGCCGCTCATCCTGCACCTGCGGGCGATGTGAAGGCGCTGGCCTTCAGCGGTTTTGGATTTATCTACGCGATGACGCTCGGGGTCTGGATGAGCGACGGCTGGGAACTCTCCGCGGCCACTTCGGAAGAGGTTGCAAAAAATCCGAGGGTTTCGGGACGTGGCGGCATCGCGGGATTGCTCGTGACGACGGCGACGCTGGCGATTGCGATGTTTGCATTCGATCATCTCGGTACGCTGCGCGGGTTCAATGCAAATCAAGCCGATGCGATGCGTTATGTTTCGGATCTGCTGGGTGCGCCGGCTTGGCGGCCGGTTATCCTTACGACCGTACTCGTTTCGACGAGCTCCGCACTCTGGACGACGCTGCTCTACCTTTCACGCTCGGTGTTTGCCATGGGGCGCGATCGAGTGTTGCCGCGCGCGCTGGGCACGCTGGACTTCCGGAATGAACCGTTCTGGTCGCTCGCCGCCACGGGCGTGCTGGTCGCCGGGCTCGAGCTGCTAACCGGGTTCTCGCCCAGCGCCCACGCCCAACTGGCGCTCGTCCTGAACGGCAGCTCGCTCTTTCTGGGGCTGCTCTTCGCCTTCAGTGCGGCGGCAGCTGTGCGGATTTTCTGGTCTCGTCCATCGTTCCGGTGGGCCGGGGTCGTAATTCCCGCAGTGGGCCTGGTGGCGCTGGTGGTGGTCCTGAGCGCGACGGTGCTCTTCGAAGACCGCACCTCCCAGCTCTACGCCGCGGCGGGAATTCTCTGGGGTATTCCGCTGGCCGCCTGGCGCGGCTGGGCGTCTTTTGGTACGGCAGGCCACCCTCCGGGGCAGGGTGAACCAACCGCGCTGGCGCCTTGAACGCAGGCGCTCTTTCCTTATCACGCCAGTAGCCGGAGGATTACCTTGCGGGCAGAGGGTCACCACGTGAACGATAAAGAGATCGTCCTCACCAAAGAAGGCCTGGAAAAGATGGAGCGGGAGCTCGACGATTTGAAGAGCGTCCACCGCCGGGAAGTCAACGACCGTATCCGTCAGGCCAAAGAGTTCGGCGACCTGAGCGAAAACGCGGAATACGAGGACGCCAAGCAGGAGCAAGCCTTCATCGAGGGCCGCATCATGAAGCTTGAATTGATGGTCCGCAACGCGCGTCTGATCGACGAGTCCGAGTACGCCGCCGATGAAGTGCATCTCGGGGCGACCGTCAAGATCAAGGACCTCAAATCGAATTCGAGCCATGAATTCTGGATCGTCGGTTCGGCCGAAGCCGATCCGGTCAACCAGCGCGTCAGCAACGAGTCGCCGCTCGGACACGCGCTCATCGGCCACAAGAAAGGCGAGACCGTGGACGTCGCCACGCCGCGCGGCATCGTCAAATACAAGATTGAAACGATCAGGCGGGGAACGCCATCTAAGAAGGCCGCCAAGAAAGCGAGTTAAGGAACGGATTCGCGCAAGCTCCATAAGACGGAGCAATCTCTTATAGCGGCCAGACGTGAAAATCTGGCCGCTTTGCGTTCGCGCGGGAACGATCCGTTCGCGCAGACTCGCTACGCGGTCGACACGACGGCCGGCGAGCTGGTCGCCAAGTACGCTTTTCTGCAAACCGGGCAGAAAGCCGACAGCGAAAACTGGGCGATAGCCGGGCGCCTGATGTCGATGCGGCCCCACGGCAAGACGGCCTTCGCCGATGTAGCCGATCGCACGGGCCGCCTGCAACTCTACGTCCGCGGCGACGAAGTCGGCGATCGATTTACGGATTGGAACGATCTCGACATCGGCGACATCGTGGGCGTGCACGGCTACCTGTTCCGCTCGCAGAGGGGCGAGCTCTCGCTGCACGTGCTGTCATTCGAAGTGCTGGCCAAAGCGATGTACCCGCTGCCAGACAAATGGCACGGCCTGACCGACGTTGAGAAGCGGTACCGTCAGCGTTACGTGGACCTGATCGTCAATCCCGAGGTGCGCGACGTCTTCATCGCGCGCAGCCGCATTCTGGCAGAGATGCGGCGCTTTATCGATGCGCAAGGCTTCTACGAAGTCGAGACGCCGACGCTCTTGCACGTCGCGGGCGGGGCGGCGGCGCGGCCGTTCGTCACGCACTGCAACGCGTTGGATCAGGTGATGCAGCTGCGGATCGCGACCGAACTCAACCTCAAACGTCTCATCGTCGGCGGGCTCGAGCGCGTCTACGAGATCGGTCGCATCTTCCGCAACGAAGGCATCGATCCGGTGCACAATCCGGAGTTCACGATGCTCGAGCTCTACGCGGCGTACTGGGACGTCAACGACATGCGCGACTTCAACGAGGCATTGATCGTGCACTTGGTCGCAACGGTCACCGGTGGAAGGGACGAGCTGCAGATCGCCGGCAAGGCCGTTTCGTTCAAACGCCCGTTCAAACGCGTGGACTACCTGGAGATACTGCACGAACGTGGCGGTTTTACGCGCGAGCAATTGCTCAATCCGAAGGGCGCGGCGAAAATTCTCAAAACGCTGGGCTTGCCCGAATCGCCTTCACACGGGCATGCGCTCGACAAAATCTTCGAGCGGGTCGCTGAACCGCATTTGTTCGAACCGACGTTCGTAACGGGCTATCCGATCGTAATCTCCCCGTTGGCCAAGCGACGCAAGGACGACCCAGAGATCGCCGATCGTTACGAACTCTTCTGTGCGAACGCGGAAATCAGCAACGCGTTTACCGAGCTGAACGATCCCGACGATCAGCGCGCGCGTTTCGAAAGCCAAGCCAAACAGCGCAGCGCGGGTGATGAGGAGATCCCCGAGCCCGATTGGGATTTCGTGCGCGCGCTCGAGTACGGCATGCCGCCGACCGCAGGCATTGGCGTCGGCGTCGATCGTTTGGTGATGCTCTTGACGAATCAAACGAGCATCAAAGACGTCTTGCTCTTTCCCTTGCAACGCCAGCACGGATGATGGCCGCTCGGGGCGCTCAATTAGGGGTGAAACTTACTTTAAATAGGTAGTGTTCTGGGTGGTATGGATTTGACAAAAACATACCCCCGCAGCGTGCACGAAAAGTGGCTGGGCATCGTCCAGCTGGGCCGGGCCCTGGACAAAGGCAAGGCCAAAGCGCACGGCAATCTGGGAGAATATAACTACGACTGTCCCATGGATAAGGCTGTTTTCGAGTTCCTCGGGATGAACGGTGAAGAATTCCTCACGGTCCTCAAGAACGCCAAGAGCGATGCCGAGATCGAGACGTACGCGAAACGGTTCGTCGACAAGAAAGCGCCCGCGGAGATCGAGCGCTGGAACCGCGAATGGGTGAATCGCGGTCCGGAAGGCGAATCGAAGACGTACTTCCTAAACTTGCGCGATCAGGTGGCCCTGGATCGGACGGACGTAACGACCTGGGCGGACTTGCTGGATCTGGACGAGCGTCGTCCGGTTCCGCGGCGCGCAGCTTAACAACGATTCGAGCCGTCGTCGAGTACGACGGCTCTGCTTTTTGCGGGTTCCAATTCCAACCGGCGCTGCGCACCGTCGCGGGCGAGCTCGAGCGCGCGCTTTCGAAGGTGTTCGCAAGCGCAGTCAAAGTCACGTCAGCCGGTCGCACCGATACCGGCGTGCATGCGACCGGACAAGTGATCTCTTTTAAGACGGACGCACCTTTTCCGTTCGAGCGATTGGCGCTGGCCGCCAATACCGAACTGCCGGCCGATCTGGCGATCCGCGACGTCGCGATCGCGCCCGAGGATTTTTCCGCGCGGTTCTCGGCGATCGAGCGCGTTTACGTCTACGTCATTTTGAATCGTCGCGAGCGCTCGCCGCTCTTCGGACGATATGCCCAGCACGTGTGGTTGCCGCTCGACATCGAGCAGATGAAGGCCGCTGCGGCGCACGTGGTTGGCGAGCACGATTTCCGTTCGTTTTGCGGCATGTTACCCGAAAGCGGACCGACGATCCGCACGCTCAACGGGATCGATGTTCGCCGAGAAGGCGATCTCGTGCGGATGGAGATTCGGGCGGACGGTTTTTTGCACCGCATGGCTCGCAATATTGCCGGCACGCTGATCGAATGCGGAACCGGCAAGCGCGATCCGTCAGGCCTCCCCGTGATTCTTAACGCGGGCGACCGCTCAGCGGCGGGACTGACGGCCCCGGCTCATGGCTTATATCTGGCAGGCGTGCGCTATCGTGACGGCTTCGACTCGTTCCGGGAGCCGCCGATCACGTGCGGATTGTAAAACCAAAACCTAAGTAGTGTGCCTTCGAGTGGCCGGCCGCCCGCAGCGTGTCGCCGCAAACGGTCGCTTTGGCTGGCGGAGGGGTGGTGCGGGCCGGCTGCTCGACCGCGACCGCGACCCCGGACCCCGGACAATGCCGCCAACCGCAGCGGTAGCCTGCACCTAGGGCGAAGCCCGACAATGGGTTAATGAGGCTTGACGCCCGCTCGGCCACCGCGTATAGTAGGGCGGTTGCCCACGCTTATAAGGAAGACGATGCGCACCTACCAACAGAAAACCGCCGAGGCCAAACACGATTGGTACATCGTGGACGCCGCGGGTCAGCGTCTTGGAACGCTGGCGGTGCGTATATCCCGGGCCCTCTCCGGCAAACGCAAGCCGACCTGGACGCCGCATATCGATGACGGCGACTTTGTCGTGGTGGTGAACGCGGAGAAGGTGGAGCTCGGCGGCAACAAGTGGGATCAAAAAGTGTACTACCGCCATAGCGGCTATCCCGGCGGCTTGAAACTGCAGACCGCTCGCGAAGTGCTGGACAAACATCCCGAGCGGCTGATCGAGCGCGCCGTGCGCGGCATGCTGGCGACCAACCGCATGCGCAGCCTGCGTTTGGGACGGCTCCATGTCTACACCGGCTCGACGCATCCGCACGAAGCGCAGAAGCCGCAGGAGCTGCCGTGATCGACACCTTCCAAGGCACCGGCCGCCGCAAGCGTTCGATCGCGCGCGTGAAGATCGCGCTCGGAGAAGGAACGATCACCGTCAACAAGCGTCCGATCGAAGAGTATTTCACGCGGCAGACGCTGCAGCAGATCGTGCGCCAGCCGCTCGAAGCGACGCAAAGTCTCTCGCGCTTCAACATCGAGGTCAAAGTCGAAGGCGGCGGCATCTCCGGCCAAGCCGGCGCGCTGCGCCACGGTATCGCCCGCGCGCTCGTGCAGATGGACGAATCGCTGCGCGAGGTCTTGCGCAAAGCCGGCCTGCTGACGCGCGATCCGCGCGAAAAAGAATCCAAGAAGTACGGCCGCAAACGCGCGCGCAAGCGCTTCCAATTTAGCAAACGCTAAAACTCCGCGTTCAACTCTTGCTCGATACTCTCCTGATCGCCGCAGGCGTCTTTGCCGCGCTCTGGCATCCGTCGGCGCCGTGGGTCGAAGCTTCATTCAGCAACGGCTGGTATCCCAGGTGGGAGAACTTCTGGGGAGCGTTCACACCCGCGCTTTCCTTTTCGCTCGGCGACGTCGTAGTGCTCGCCGGCGTGCTTATTCTCACCGTCAAAGTCTGGAGAAACGTCGCGCGCATACGGCGCCGACGCTTCGGCGTTCCGCTGCTGCAGATGCTCGTCGGAATGGCGGCTTTGGCCGGGTTGTATTCACTCTGGTTTTACGCGGGTTGGGGCTGGGGTTACAATCGAGCCCCGCTCCAAACCCGCGTCGCATACGACAGCTCGCGGCTGACGCAAAAAAATGTTGACGTACTGCGAAGGCGCGCCATTGCGCAGCTGAACCGGCTGGCGCCGCTCGCACACGCACAGGAAACAGCCGCGCCCGGATACTCGGCGCTGGGATTCGAGCTTTTACGTAACGCGTGGCTGCCCGTTGTACGGCGGCTCGGCGATCGCTGGGCGCCTTCAGTTGGATCGGCTAAACCTACGTTGGCCGGATTTTTCATGGACAAAAACGGCACAAGTGGCTTTACGAATCCATTCACGCTCGAGACGCAGCTCGCCCCGGATCTGCTATGGTTCGAACGGCCCTTCTCGCAGGCGCACGAATGGAGCCACGTCGCCGGCTATAACCGCGAAGACGAAGCCAACTACATCGCCGCGCTGACGTGCATGCGCGACTCGGATAAGGCCACGCAATACTCCGGCTGGCTCGAGATCTTCTTATACCTGCCGCCGCTGCCGCATTACCCGCACAAAACATTCGTATCGCAGGTGTGGCAGGACTTCGCGGCGCTGCGCGAGCGCAACGCGCATTTCGTGAACTTGAGTTTTTCGCGTTTCTCTTGGCATATGTACAACAGTTATCTCAAATCCAACCGCGTTGCCGCGGGCGTGCGAAATTATGGTGAAGTGACGCAACTCTTGGTGGCGATTCCGCTCGATCATCAGGGCCTGCCCATTCGGGACGCTGCTCCGCGGCGGTAAATGCCGGCGCGAAGAAAAAGACCCGGGGTCTAGTTGTCCCGCACGAGCCAGTCAAAAATCTCTACCTGGAGGCCTGTGGCGCTGCGCCTAGCGGGCCGATGAGCGCTCCTTCATCGCTGTACATGCGCCTTAACAGTTCACACAGCAACGGGCTCACGATCCGTTTAGGTGCCCGGGGATCACCCATCAGGACACGCAGTAGCCGCCGTTCCAAGCTCCCCTCTGAACAAGATGATGCCCCCAAGGGGGCAGAGCCAAGATGCACGTCCCCATTCCGTCGAAAGTATGGCGGTGTCCCGCTTTATGCTGAAACGCGCGCTTACGTCGACAACGTCCTCAAGAGTTTCCGGCGCTACAAAAAGCAACATTAGCAAGCTGTTTTATGTGGTTTGGGCGCTGACGCTTGCCCTGCCGCTTTCTGTGCGCGCACAGACCGCGCCGACCCTCGAGAGCGTGCTGGCTGCCAGGCGTGCTGCGACGGCGGCGCTGCGAACGCGAGAGCCTCGCTCGAGCGAGCTCTTAGGCACGCTGAACGGCGCGGCGCTTCGAGGGACGTTTCACAGTTGGCGTGCCGGCGGCAACCAACGCTACGATGAGAACACGGGCGTCCGGCTGGAGTCGACATTCCGTTTGGGCGAGCGCGAGTACATCGTCAACGAAAACGGGTTAGTGCGCGAGCTTCGCGGTTTGCTGCTCGCGCGCCAGCGCACGGAAGATTTCATCGAGAGCGATGCCTTCGCCGAACAGCCGCAATACGATCGCTTCTTGGGTTCACAGCAGCTCCCGGACGGGCGCGAAGTCTACGCGATTACCGTTGCGCCGCCGCAGGGACAAACCCAGACGCTGTATCTCGATACGAAGACGGCGATGATCGACCGCGTCGCCTACGACGATGCCGACGGAACCTCAACTCAGGATTACTACGATTACCGCGCATTCGCCGGCGTGTTGCTCGCTCAGCGTTCGGTTGAATCCAACGGCGATCACGCATTTGATTTGACGCATCTGACGACAAAGGTGCTCATCGATCGTCCCATCTCGCCCGACGTCTTTATGCTGCCGAACTCGCCGGTCGTCCAGACCGCGCAGCCTGTCACGGTTCCGCTCGAATCACGCGACGCTCACGATTATCTGCACGTTCGAATCCGAAATCACGAGTACACGTTCTTGCTCGATAGCGGTGCGCAGGCGATCGTGCTCGACGCGCACGTTGCCCAACAGCTCGGACTCAAAGCTGAGGGTCAACTCGAAGTTGCTGGGGCCCAACGCACCGGCGGACTCGAGGTCGCCGCCTTGGACTCGATTGAAATCGGATCCGCGACGCTCCCGGTTCGGATGGTGACCGTATTGGATCTGCGCGGCGTCACGGGAGCGCAGCCGATCGACGGCATTCTCGGCTATCCGTTTTTTGCTGCAGCCGAATTGCGAATGGATCCGGATTCGGGCACTCTCACGTTCGCTCAGCCTGGCGCTCTCAAGCCCGATGGCACTGTTTTTGCAATCGATTCAGATCGCGAATTGGTTGAACTGCAGGCAAAAGTGAACGGAGCCGAGGGACGCTTTGTGATCGACACGGGCAACGGAAACGAACTGCTGGTCTACAGTCCGTTCCTGCGCGCCCATCTGGGACTCATAGCCTATGCCGGCGGCCACTTCGCCAACAATGTCGGCGTGGGCGGCTCTGCCAGCGCGGTCGGAACGATGGTCGATGAGCTCGACCTGGGCCCGTTCCGCTTTTATAACCGGTACGCCAACGTGATGCTCAGCACGCAGGGAGCGTTCGCCGACCGTTTTGCTGCCGGCAACATCGGGATGGGCGTGCTCAAGAATTTCGTTTTGACGTTCGATCTCGCCAACGCGAAACTCTACGCTCGTCCAGCCGCCCATTTTGACGACGGCCGCTACCGCACGGTACTGCGGTAGGTTGTACTAGTAATAGTTGTTGCGTGCGGCCAGCGGCGGGAAGTCCCCCGAAGGCGTCGCCTCCAGCTTTCATTAAGAGAGCGCCATGCGAATCAGTGACGCGCTGGCGGCGCAACGGCCGTTCTTTTCGTTCGAGTTCTTTCCGCCGCGCAGCGACGAAGCCCATACGCAATTGCTCGAGACGGCGCGGACATTGCGCGAACTCCGACCTGCGTTTGTTTCCGTGACATATGGCGCGGGTGGTTCGACACGGGCTCGGACTGTCGAGGTCTCCAGGCAGATCAGCACGGAAATTGGACTAAATGTTATGGCGCACGTCACCTGCGTTGGCAGTTCCCGTTCCGAGCTGCGTTCGCTCTTGAATGATATAGAGGCCGCCGGAATCGAGAACGTCTTAGCGCTGCGGGGCGATCCGCCACGCGATGCACCGGCGTTCGTACAGACGTCCGACGGTTTTGCGTATGCTTACGAACTAGTAACGATGATCAGGCGGAATTACAGGTTTTGCGTGGGCGCCGCATGCCATCCAGAAAGGCATATCGAAGCTCCGGATCTGACGACCGATCTACGACATCTGCGAGAGAAAGTCGATGCCGGCGCGGAATTCTTAATTACGCAACTCTTTTTCGACAACGACAAGTACTTTGCGTTCGTCGAGCGCGCACGAGCAAGAGGAATCCACGTGCCTATTCTGCCCGGAATCATGCCCATTACCAGCTATGAGCAGATCAAACGTTTCACGGCGCTCTGCGGGGCGACCATTCCACCGAAGCTCCTGGTCGAGCTCGACGCGCGAAAAGCACAGCCGAAAGCAGTCGAGGACTTGGGCGTAGCTTTTGCGACCCTGCAGTGTGCAGACTTGCTGCGACGCGGAGCGCCGGGGATCCACTTCTATACACTCAACAAGTCGCCCGCGAGTTGGGCCATCGTTAGCTCGTTGGTCGCTGCTACTGCTTGGCGCCCTTCGTTCGTGACAGCCCAATAACTCGTTTGGCTGGGACCGAGAATAGGGTCCGGTTTGCCGCGGGCGGTTGGCAATTGCATCAGGGCGAGCGATGGGCCGTGGCCTGAAGGCCCCCATCGGGCCCGGCAGAACATTCCGCGGTTAGCCATGACCTGGAATAGATGGAAGAACTCGGTGAAAGCGCTGGTCGTTGTCGCGATCGTGGCGTTCTGTTTGTACGGCATGATGCCCGTACAGAAGAAAATCCAGTTGGGCTTGGACCTGCAAGGCGGGGCGCGGCTCTTGCTGCAGCTCTACCCAACCGCCGAGGTCAAGAGCATTACGCCGGAAGTCCAAAATGAAACAATGGACGTCATCGACCATCGTATCAACGGCTTGGGCGTCACCGAACCGCAGATCAGCAAAGTCGGCGGCGATCGGATTCTGGTCGAGCTGCCGCGCGTGAAAAACCCCGAGCAAGCCGAGCAGGTCCTCAAACAGGTGGCCGTGCTCGAATACAAGATCGTTCCGCCTAACGTCGTGCAGAGAGCCGAAGCTGTGCTTGCGGTCATCGGGCCCACTCCGAAACCGGCAACATGCGCTGCGGATCGCGCGGCCTGCGCCTTCATCAGCCGCGGCGCGTACGATGCGAGCGGCCCCGTTGTCTACTCCGGAAAAGATTTGAAGGCCGCGCAAGCAGCCTACGGACAGGGCGGCAATCCCGACATCACGTTCCAAACGAAGAATCCGAAAAAATTCTTCGC
>CAAGKR010405823.1_pt1 | contig 22490 bp, 25 predicted proteins | sample 2556971 | NCBI WGS metagenome assembly CAAGKR01 (sample SAMEA5207829, study PRJEB30636) | soil metagenome | biome: forest; feature: boreal; material: soil | place: USA | collected 2011-09 | depth 1 m | reverse complement strand
TTCTGCCAGACAGGCTCTGTGCGCATTCCTGGCAGGTCAATGGCGGCCGCCACCAGCTCGTCGAATGCCTCCCGCGCCGAATCCGTACGCAGATATCCCCGGTGCCCGGCAAGAATCGCATCGTCCCACGTTTTATTTTTCGCCATTAGACCCCTGCGTCCTGCGTCGCTCCCGGAGGAAACCTTCTGTGAACTAGCGGCGGCACTCCCTCATGCAATACATGTCACCCGCCCCACATACCATTCTAAGCTAATCGTCGCCGACCAACGTGAACGTTCCCTCCATGACGGCGACACACGTTCCGCCGACGTGGACGGACTCCAAGTCGCCATTGCGTAGTGTCGTGCGTCCGAGGAGCAAGCTTGGGCGCCCCATGTCGACACCCTGGTGAACGCGCCACCGTCGATCAGCGACAGAAGGACGCAGTTGCGCAAGTCGGGCAATCGTCGCCGCCGTGGCACTGCCGGTTCGGTTCTTCATCGATGTCACTCAGTCTATCAGGCCATCAAACGATAACTTGACTCGCATTCGCTTTTCGATAAATGTGAACACATGAAATGAATCGGTGGGGTTTTAATCGCGCCGACGCCGGTAGCGCCTTGAACTGGGGAATCCATGTCCAACACGATCAGCCGTCGCGATTTTCTCAGCGGCACCGCACTTGCCATCGCTGCAGGGCTGACTCCGATCGCTCAGATGCGCGCCGAGCCCGTCCGCTACTATCCACCGTCGCTGACGGGCCTGCGGGGCAGCCATCCCGGATCATTCGAAGTTGCCCATCAGGTGGGTCGCGAAGGCAAGTCCTTTAACATTTCCGGCCTTTCTATCGAGGAGAGTTTCGATTTGGTCGTGGTGGGTGGCGGCATCAGCGGATTGGCTGCCGCGTGGTTCTATCGCGAAGCGCATGGTTCCGCGGCCCACATCCTGATCCTGGAAAACCACGACGATTTCGGTGGACATGCCAAGCGCAACGAATTTCGCGTCGGTGACCACTTGCTGCTCGGATACGGGGGCACCGAGTCGCTGCAATCCCCCAAGACCTTCTTCAGCAAGACCGTAAATCGGCTGATACACTCGCTCGGCGTCGACCTGAAGCGCTTCGATACCGCCTTTGACCGCAAGCTTTACCCCTCGCTCGGCCTGACTCCGGGCGTGTACTTCGATCGCGAGAATTTTGGGGTGGACAGGCTGGTCGTCGGCAACCCGATTGTTACCGGCGGCGATTCGTTGGCGAGTGACGCCAATCCCCGCCCGATTGAGGCGGTAGTTGCGGAGTTTCCAATGTCCGATGAGGCTCGCGGGCGGCTCATCGAATTCTTCAATCACCCGAAGGACTATCTCGCCGGAAAGTCGCAGGCAGAGAAGATCGCTCATTTGAAGAAAATCAGCTACCGCGACTACCTGCGCAAAGATGCCGGGCTGGGCGATGAGGCGGTGAAGTTCTTCGACGCTTCGACCTTCGGTCTCATGGCCATGGGCCCCGACATACTACCGGCGCTGGATGCGTTGAGCAGCCAGTACGCCGGCTTCGCCGGCCTACAGCTCGGAGAGCTCAATGATCCGGAAGCAGCCGCCTTCGACGAGCCCTACATCTACCATTTCCCCGATGGCAATGCCTCCATCGCCCGTCTTCTGGTCCGCAGCTTGATCCCCAAGGTGGCACCCGGCCATACCATGGACGACGTGGTGCTCGCTGATTTCGACTACACCAAACTCGATGTCGACGGCGCCCCCATCCGATTGCGCCTGAATAGTACGGCGGTGACTGTCGCCAATGCCCGGAACAAGGGCGGCCCGGTGGACATCGGTTACATGCAAGCGGGCACCCTGCACCGGGTTCAGGCCAAACAAAGCGTACTCGCCTGCTACAACATGATAATTCCGCATATCATGCCGCAGTTGCCACCCGCGCAGAAACGGGCTCTTGCCCTCAGCGTTAAAATGCCGCTGGTCTACGTCAACGTCGCCGTTCGAAACTGGCACGCCTTCGTCAAGTTGGGCGTCAACGACATCTACAGTCCCTACGCCTATTTTTCGAACACCAAGCTGGACTTCCCCGTGGCGCTCGGCGGCTATCGCAGTCCGCGCGATCCGAGCGAGCCCATGCTGCTGCATATGGAGCATATACCGCTCACACCGAACAGAGGTCTCTCGAACGTCGAGCAGTTTCGCCTGGGACGCCAGCTGCTGCTGAATACGCCGTTCGCGGAATACGAGACGCGGATCGTCGAGCAACTCGACCGCATGCTGGTCCGCGGCGGATTTCAATCGGCGCGCGACATCGTCGCGATCACCGTCAATCGCTGGCCGCACGGCTATGCCTACAGCGCGGACTCCTTATTCGATGCGGAAACAGAAGGGCCCCAGCCCTACGAAATCGCCCGCAGGCGCTGTGGCAGTGTCGCCATTGCCAACTCCGATGCGGGATGGAACTCCTACACGCACGAGGCAATCGATCAGGCGTGGCGTGCGGTCAACGAACTGAAGTCCGCTTGAATGGTGGTGTGGCCGAATTGTCGCAGTCCCCGCCAAACCACTCTGCCCGTCACCGAAAAGGTCTCGGTTTGACGATCCGCGACTGCCCGATGCAAGCTTCCGGCGCGTCGATCTTTTTTTAGGGAACGGTAGGCACCATGCAAACAGTAAAACAGAAGGCGACTTCATTGACCTTCGCCAGCCTTGGGCTTACGGCGCTAGTTAGCGTGGCGTTCGCTGGAAAGTTGGACGCGCTCCTGGGAGATTGGGACCTCAATATCGAAAAATCCAAATTTGAACCCATGCCGCCCATGAAGAAATACACCATGAAAGTGATCGACGCCGGCGCGGGACATCTCCTTATAAAGAGCGACTGGATCGAGGCTGACGGCACCCCCGGTCACGTGGAGTATTCCACCGCATTTGACGGCAAGCCCATTTCAATCATTGATTACCCCATTGCAGACACTGTGACCGACACGTTGGTCAACGCCACCACCTGGAAATCCGTTTGGACTAAGGACGGAAAAATAGTCGAAAGCGAACTCGAGACGATTTCCCTGGATGGCAAAACATTCCGCGAAGTCGATCGAGGAAAGGATGCCCACGGACACCAATACAAGAACCACTTGCTGTTCGAGCGGCCCTAGCGACACCAGACGAACACTCACAACGCCGTCGACGCTTCTGTTCCAGAAGGCGACTGAACTATGGCCGAGAAACACTTGGCATGAATCCTGCTCTGTTCTTCCATGTATCGCCACTGTGTAGGTTACGCGCCGACAATCTGTCTCGACGGCAAGCGGGAGCCGCTGCCGCCGCGGAAAGCGGCAAGATCTTGCCGCTGCACGGCGACGGCCGATTGAAAGGCTGACGGAACACGTGGTTCATCACCGAGGAATTTACCTTCAAGGGAGGCCCCATGCGATTCTTGAATTCTGACAAGACCGCCGTCATGGACCACAATGCCGCCGTCGCCAGCGCGGTGGCGTGGCTCGGAAATCGGTATCTTCTGGCGAGCCCCGTCGGAAGATTGACTCATGTCGACCGGGCAGTGCCCGCCTCCCCGCCGCGCCGGGTGTCCCGCGTCGATCCCGCTCCTCAAACAAATAGCTTGGGGACGCCCGCGAGCACAAATCGGCGAATGCGTTGCACTTCGTGATATAGGGAAGCGTTTGGGGAGTAGCCGGCATCCGCAATTGAAATTGGCGCTTCGTGTGGATCGAGCAAAGCTGCACCGCGGCACTAAAAGAGGCGCCTACTTGACATATATCATTTGGATACCCATACCTCGACACGCTCTGCCGCGCCAAGGACGGGCATTATCGAGGAATGTCGGGAATTGACTCAGTTCGGCGCACCGAGGCTCTTGACTATGTGTCGCAGGCTCTCACGCTGCTCGAGAGGGTTCAGATTAGGTGGCGGAGGTACGCGGACACCACGCCCTTCGCAAACGCTGCGGAGCCCATCGAGATGATTCTGCGCACCGCTCAGAACATCTTGACGAGACCCACCGATGCTCATCTAGCCGATGCAGCCCGGATGCTTCCCGGGGTTATCATGGCTCTGCGGAAGATTAAGCGTGATGAATTGCTTGTGATCATCGAGAAGACCCAAGCTGCATACGAAGCCGTGTTTAACCGGGAGTGAACCTGCGGGCAAAGATTGTGCCGTGAGCGGCGGCAATTCCGTCAACCCGACTTTGCGTCGCCCCGCGATGGCGCTCGAAGTCAACAACCTACTGATTTCCAAGACGAATCGGAAATCTAAAATCACCAAAGACCCCACGCCGCCCTCCCCTCTCGCCGGCCCTCGTTGTCCACGCAAAAGTACGTGGCGAACGCGCGCGCACGACATAATCCTCGCCGTTCCGTCGAGTGCATTCCAACAACGCTGAACATCGACAACAGCCATCTTGTGCACGTCGACATTAACTGGCATTTTTCCCTTGCGCCACCGTGGAGACCGGGACTCATGTCAAAGGGAACGAATGACGGCCGAGCCAAGGAAGCCCATCAAAAGGCGCAGGAGGCCACCCCACCGCCTCTCAGTGAAAAGCTCATAGCGAAACTCCAAATGGCTGTCGGTGCCGCGCAGCGCAAACGAATACCCGACCCCAGCGATGCATCCGCGAGCGAATCCCCTGAAAGGCAGCCCTGATCGATTCTTCCGCATAAAAACCGCGCCCCTTTTGGTTTTTGCGCCTAGTCTGGCTACGGTTCTGCCGCCGACTTGAGAGCCGCGTGGCTGATGGAAGTCGACGGTACCAGCAACGCGAGGAACACCGTGCCCACCGTCAGCACCAGCATGGCCCAAAACGTGAGATTCAACGCCTGGTCTAAGGCGAGGCGGATCGCCGCGGCGCCGCTATTGAGGCCGGGCGAGTGCAGGAGTTGACGGAGCTGATCCGAGGTAACCGGCGCCAGCGTGCCCGAACGGCTCAAGCCGTGGTTAAGTACCGCCCCGAGCAACGTGGCGCCCAACGTACTGCCCAAATTGCGTGAGAAGATATTCGAGGCCGTGACGCTGCCGCGTTGCGAGGGATCGACAATTTCTTGTATGAGCACGAGGGAGGGCACGCTGACCAGTCCCATGCCGAAACCCATCACGAGAGACCCCATTGCGGCGATGAGCGGGGACATATTGGGTGTCAAAGCGACAAAGAACACGGCGCCCATCGGCTGGAGCAGCGCTCCAATCACCAGCAGGTGGCGCAGCGCAAACCGGTGGAACAGACGGGCCGCCAGAGTGGCGCCTGCCGGCCAGCCGATGAGCATGGTGGTCAGTGCGAGTCCCGCCGTCGTCGGCGAGCGCTGCATGACTATCTGTACGTATATGGGTAGGAAGGTGGTGAGGCCAATGAGTGCCATACTGGCCAGCAGAGCAACACCGTTGGTCGCCGCGATGGGCCGATGACTCCAAAGTGCAAAGGATACCATCGGATGGGTGACGCGGCGCTCCAGTAACACGAAGACCACGGCAGCGATACAAAACAGTCCGGTCGCTGCCGCGAGTCGCGATGGGTGATGGTTGCCGAGCTCGGTGAGCGCAATCAACAGAGACGTAACGGCGACTGTGAAAGAGGCGGCGCCACCCACGTCGATCGGGGGGCGGCGCTCTTGCTTTGAATGTTCCTTGAGGAACAGGATGAATCCAGTTGCGGCCGCAAACCCGACGGGAATGTTGATCCAAAAGATCCAGGCCCATGACACCGAACGGATGATGAGTCCGCCCGTTACGGGCCCGGCCACCGCTGCCACTGCCCACACACTCGCGAGATACCCCTGTACCTTGCCGCGTTCGCGCGCCGGATACAGATCAGCCACAATTGTCATGGCGACGGGCTGCATGGCGCCCGCGCCAACGCCTTGAATGAGACGACAGCAGATCATGGCGGGCATGGACCACGCGAAACCTGCCAACAACGACCCCAGGAGAAAAATCCCAATTCCCACGAGCATGACCGGCTTGCGGCCGTACACGTCCGCGAGATTCCCGAACACCACGGTCATCGCGGTTTGCGCCAGCAGAAACGAGGAAAACACCCAGCTATAGAGGCGCAGTCCACCTAGATCTGCGACGATCTGCGGCATCGCCGTGGATACAATGGTCGCTTCGATGGCAATCATGGCCATCGTCGTCATCACCGAGGCAATGATGAGCGCGCGCGCGGATTTCGGGTTCTGCAATGGGCGAATCTCGGAGCAGCGGAGAATGCCGGACGACCAAGGTCACGGCAAGCAGCCACAGTCTACTCCACGAGCCCTGGTTAGGGTACGCGGCACGCGGGCGGTGACTCTCTGTCGTTCGCCCGCTCTAAGTGGGGGCTGCTGAACCCGAGCTTGCGCAATCCCGTCTGCACTTCCGGAACGCTCATGAAGAGCTTCCACAACAGGCCGGTTCGATGATTCTCCATCATAACGATGATGGGACCCTGATCGATGGCCAGATAGACGTCACTAAACCAATTCCGCTGCTCGCAGAATGCATCGAAGAAGCCAAAAGGCCCCCAGATCCTTGTCCCATGCCGGCTTAGGAAATGACGCAACGTATTCATTACCTCGCAAGGCGCATAGGGGAGGCTCGCCAGGGACGCCGTGGGCGCGATGGTGCCGTTGTCGAGATCTGGCGCGTGCGCCAAATAGCCTTCCGGATCATCGCTTGCAGTGAGCCCCCAGCAGGACTCGCCAAACCCAAGGTGGTTACCGGGATTCGCCACGCAGTGCGCGCGATTGATCGCCACATGGCGTTGGTTCAGTTCCCAATAGTTGGCATAACGATCTTTCAGGCTGTGTGGATCGAGTCCACAAAAAGAATAATGGGTGAAGAAGAGCGGCCCGCCATAGGGCATGCCCAGCGGCAATTCAATGTTGTAATAGGACTGACCATTGAGAAAACCTGGGCCCGATGCAAAACCGTGGTGATAGACCACAGGATCGACGGGGTAGCGCGGCGCGGCAGCCGCTAGCACGTAGGTGATCAAACATTCGTTCCAGCCGCGGATCTTGTGATTCATGGCCCAGTCGTTATTGGGGCTCCAATGCCAGTACAGCACCTCGCTGCCTCGCGTGTACCAATCCCACTCGACCTCTTCCCACAGCCAGGTGATGCGCGCGCGCAGAGTCTTTTCGACCTCTGTGTCGCGCTGGAAGTATTGCCGCGCACACAGCAATCCCATGCACAGATACGAGGTTTCCACAACATCTCCGCCATCATCCTTCCGATAGAACGGAATCGTCGCACCCGTGCGGCCATTCAGATAGTGCGGAAATGCGCCGTGATAGACCGTCGCGGCGCTGAGCGCATCGAGTATTCGCCCCAGCCGGTCTAGAGCTGTTTCGCGGGCGATCCAGTTGCGTTCGACCGCAACGATGATCGCCATGATGCCAAAGCCTGAGCCGCCGACGGCCGTCTTGTGATTCGTCCGTTCTTGGCGAGCCGTGCAACGATCGAGCGCAAGCCCGCTGAGGGGATGTGCGCCCTCCCAGAAGAAATTGAAAGTCTGGCGCTGAACAGCCTCCAAGAGCTCCTCATCGGGCAGGGTAGCCAACGAGGCCGCGCTCGCCGTGCTGACCACCGAGACCGCAGTGCGACTCTGTGAGGCGCGTTTGAGATCGTGCTCGGCAGCCATAGGAATTCCCGTGATGATGAGGTTTTACAATTCACTGTACGCTATCGTCGCGCCGTGTTCGCGCCTCCGCAGCCTACCGCCGAGGCTTTCGACACCAGTTCCACGGAATAATGGTCACGAGGAAGGAACCAGCATCGATCACCACCGATGCGATTGAGACGTACGTCTCAGAAATCTCCGATTTGACTCGAAGGCAACGTGGAAAGCTCGGTATTGTCACACCGAGATACCATAAGGGGGTCGCCATGAAGTCTCTGATTAGCTTGATATACGCTAGCCGGTCGACTGAATGCTTTCACGAGCATGAGATTCCCGATTTGTTGCAACAGCTGCGCATAGCAAATGCAAAGCAAGAAATCACGGGGATGCTTCTGTATATCTGCGGCTCATTCTTGCAGGTGCTCGAGGGTCAACCAGAAATGGTTGACGCTGTTTTCAGCAGAATCCTTAGGGACAAGAGGCACGCCCAGTTAACGCTAATCGCGAGGGAAACCATACCGGAGCGGGCGTTTGAGGGGTGGACGATGATGCACAAAACCCTGGACCCCGTCGAGGCCAGCGAACTTATTGGAGAAATCGACTTTTTCACATCACCCACGTGGTTCGCCCAATTGAACGTGAGCCGCGCCAAGAAGCTCCTCTCGGCCGCCAGCTTGCGGTGGCAGATGGAGCACCGTACGGGAAAGTATCGAACGCTCGGCGGCCGGACCGCGTAACGACGCATAGTCGGACTTCGCGAACGCGCTGAAGCCGGCGAACACCCCGCAGGGTGGGTTCTGTCTACGCCACTTTTGCCGGACGAGGGCCACCGCCGACGACATCGACATCCATTACGACGGTCGTAACACCCTCAACGCCACTCGCCGCCATTTCGGCGGTCTTCTCGGTTTCGGCATCACTCACGCGGCCTGCGAGTTTGACTACACCATGATGTACTTCAACGCCAATCGCGTCGCTAATGACATTGCCTTTGTGACTCAACTCTGCGAGGACGTCCTGCTGAATTTGCATATCATTTTTCATCACGCTGTTCCTTTAAGGCCGGGCGATAGCGCGCATACGCCCCATCGCAATATGAATGGATCAACGCGTCAGGCTAACTCAATTCAAACAGTGCGGATATCCTGTGACTGCCGACAACCTCTGTCGCCCGAGGTCCTACAAATTCGGTTGAACGCACGATTGTTGCTGCTCTTATCGCGACTGCACTCAAGGATTCCGACTTGACGTGGGATGAGCTCACCTTGGACCGATGGCTCACCAACCCCAGCGCGCTCGTTCCCGGTACAAAGATGTTTTTCCGGCTCATTGAGTAACGAAGCGTCAAGGGACGCGGGTCCACGGCCCGCGTCTCTTTTGGCTGATCAGTTACGCGCGACGTGAGCCGTACGGTTTCGGAGAGGAGAGGAGCGAAATAAGGGCTGTTGGGTCCCAGCCCAGACTTATCTCCACAATGCTTCTTATTATCTACGCCATGCCCGGACTAGGGGGCCGAGCATGCCGACAATGCATCGGCGTCACTCTTACTTCCGTATCGTGTTACGTCTTGTGCCCGGAAGCGCGAAGATTATTCATCCAGTTTTTATAACGCCGGTAGCTGTATAGATCGTGCGTGATGACTGCATGACGCGATCGGGGTTTCGACTCAGGGGGAACATCCACTGGCTGCGGCAGGTTCAGCCGCAGGTTCGTCGTCGTCGTGGCGCTGCCAAATTTTCCTTGATTCATGGGGTCCGCCTTCCTTGACCAACGTTAGTACCGGGAGGGTCTACTGATCTTCAGACAGTTTGTCAGGGCAGCAGCGGCAGGTTCAGATATTTGAGCGCTTTTGCGGCTCAAATCTCAGCTCCAAATATACAAAGTTAAATGCGGCCTCCTACCCGCTCATTCGCGAACAGCCCCATGCCCTTTTCGGCGCGAGCGGCCTGCGCGCATAGCGCTATCCTTCGACGGCTCGCTTGGTGCTCTTTAAGCGGTGGCATTCCATAATCTGACGGGCGGACGCGAAGCCGTTATCATAGGTCGGTGACAATCACCCCCGGACAAGCCGACGAACTCAAGCGTTTGGCCAGCGATGCTATGCGCGCGCACGGCTTGGTCCCGGATTTCTCGACTGCAGCACTTGCAGAAGCGAATGCCGCGACCGTCGCGACCGTCGCGACCGACTCAGGCTCGGAGATACGCGATCTGCGCGCTCTCCTATGGTCATCCATCGATAATGATGACTCACTCGATCTGGATCAGATCGAGGTCACGGAGGCTCTAGGCGGCGGGAAGTTCAAACTGATGGTGGGAATTGCCGATGTGGACAGCGTGGTCGGGGCCGGCACTGCCGTCGATGAGCACGCGCGCATCAATACCACCTCAGTCTACACGGTGGCGGAGATCTTCGCGATGCTGCCGGAAAGGCTATCAACCAATTTGACCTCTCTTGCGCAAGACCAGGATCGTCTGTGCGTGGTGATCGAGATGAGCATCGACGCCAACGGCACGTTAGGGCAGTCGGCGATTTATCGCGCTCTGGTACGCAATCGCGCGAAGCTCGCCTACCGGAGTGTCGCGGCATGGTTGGAGGGTAAAGCCGCGGCGCCCTCACGAGTAGGCGCTGTCGTGGGACTCGACGCACAACTGCGCTTGCAGGATACAATCGCACAGGCATTGAAACGTCAACGCCAGGCCGAAGGCGCACTCGACTTTGATACCGCTGAGAATCGCGCGGTCTACGACGGCGCTGTTTTGATCGATTTGCAGCCGGATCCGCAGAATCGCGCTCAAGAGCTTATTGAGGAATTCATGATCGCCGCGAATGGAGTGACCGCACGCTTTCTACAACAGCATGGCCGCACCTCGCTGCGGCGGATCTTAAGAACCCCGAAGCGCTGGGACCGCATCGTCCAACTTGCCAAAGATGCCGGTGCAAAACTCCCTGATGCACCGGATGCGCTCGCGCTCAACGCGTTTCTTTCGACGCGGCGGAAAACTGATCCGTCCCATTTTGCCGACCTCTCGCTCGCGGTCATCAAGTGTTTGGGTGCCGGCGAGTATGCTGCAGAGCGCCCGGGCGAAACATCGGAAGGACATTTCGGCTTGGCGGTGCGCGACTATACTCATTCAACCGCGCCGAACCGCCGCTTTCCCGACTTGCTCACGCAGCGTCTTGTCAAAGCGGTCTTGAAAGGCCAGCCGGCGCCATATGGCGATATCGAGTTGCCAACGCTGGCGTCGCATTGCACGGAGCAGGAAAGCAGCGCCAAGAAGGTCGAGAGACAAATCGAAAAGTCCGCCGCAGCCATGCTCTTAGGTTCCCGAATTGGCACACGCTTTGAAGGAATTGTGACCGGCGCCTCAGAGAAGGGCACGTGGGTGCGTATCGAGAATCCGTCCGTCGAAGGCCGCGTGGTCAAAGATTTCCAAGGATTCGACGTGGGCAATCATGTCCAGGTGCAGCTTCTTCATGTCGATGTTGCCCGGGGTTTTATCGATTTTGCCGGGATGCAGTAATTATGCCCGCACAGGAACACAAACCGCCGGTCGCGTATCTTGATGAGATATTCATCGGCAGCGATGCCGCACGGCCGCTGCGAATTCTCGCCGAATACTTGGAGCCTCTCGACACTTTTCGCCGCGAGCAAATCAAGGACACGATCGTTTTTTTTGGGTCCGCCCGGCTGCGGGAGAACGGACCTTTGGGGCGCTACTATCAGGAAGCGCGCTCTCTCGCTCGACTCATCACCGAATGGTCAATGAGCTTGTCGTCATCGACAGGCCGCTTTGTCGTGTGTTCCGGCGGTGGGGGCGGCATTATGGAGGCGGCGAATCGAGGCGCGGCGGACGCCGGCGGGCGGAGCATAGGCCTTAATATCAGTTTGCCGCATGAGCAACGCCCCAATCCCTACATCACACCGGAGTTAGGGTTCGAGTTTCATTACTTCTTCATGCGCAAATTATGGTTCGCCCACCTTGCCAAGGCGCTGATTGTGTTTCCAGGGGGCTTCGGCACGCTCGATGAACTGACCGAGATCATCACCTTGGCACAAACAAAAAAGCTCGAGCGCGAAATACCGATCTTGTTGTACGGCGAAAGTTATTGGAACGAAATCATCAATTTCAAAGCGTTGGTGCGCCATGAGGTCATTAGAGCGGAGGACCTCAACTTATTCACTTTCATCGACGAGCCCGCCGCGGCGCTTGCGCATTTGCAGCGCGTCCTCGCGGTAAGCGGCGAAGAGGAAACCCCGGCGTTTGCGCACTCAAACCACGGGGATTCTTAGCCGAGCGATCGCTTTCTAGCTAAAACCTCATGACAAGCGTGAAATCGTCACGGAGAAAACGCCATGTTCACTTACGTCTGTCTCGGCACCAGTGACTTGAGTAGAGCCACTCGTTTCTATGATGCGACGCTCGCCGCGCTCGGCTTACAGCGCTGCGTCACGGGCGACCCTGAGTGGGATCAAATCGCGGCTGGTTGGGGAACATATCCGGGCGCTCACAAGGCAGGCGGCCCCCTTGAACTCGCACTCTGGATTGGCAAGCCCTTCAATCAACAATCCGCTACCGCTGGTAACGGCACCATGGTCGCACTCATCGCCCGCTCATGGAAGGAAGTCGATGACTTCCACGCCGCCGCCCTCACCAGTGGCGGCAGCTCCGAAGGCGGCCCAGGCTTAAGACCACAATACAACCCCGACTTCTATGCCGCCTATGTCCGGGATCCCGACGGCAACAAACTGGCTGCAGTTTGCCGTGGCTTTACGGCACCGCAGTGACCAAACAGCCGCTCTATGCGACCTCTAAGGTACTAACCCGCGACGAGTTACGATGAACTCACGGCTCTTGTGCTCGGAGGCCCGAAACTCGGGCTGAGCCTCGGCGCGGCCTTTTGTGGGGTATGGGTCTGGGCCGCGGAAAACCTCAAAGAGGTTGAAAGCGCCCGTCGCAAGTTCGAGAAATTGGATGCCAAAGATTGAGCTGCCACTAATCAACAGGAAAAAGAATGGCAAGAATTGCGTTTGTTGGACTTGGGAACATGGGCTTGGGAATGGCCACCCGCTTGATTGAAACCGGGCACCAGCTAAGCGTGTACAACCGCACAGCTTCGCGCGCAGAAGCCCTCGTCCGTCAAGGGGCGCAGCTGTTTGATTCACCCAAGCGCGCGTGCCAGGGAGTCGACGCGGTGATCGCGATGGTTGCCGACGATTCGGCCTCGCGGGCGGTTTGGCTTGGAATGGACGGGATACTCGCCGCGGCCAATTTCGCCAAGAGCGGTTTCGCGATCGAATGCTCGACCCTGTCCCACGACTGGGTCACCGAACTCTCAAGCCTATGTAAGGCTCGCGGGCTCCGTTATCTTGATGCCCCTGTCACGGGACTTCCAGATGTTGCGACGGCAGGCGCACTCACGTTGCTCGTGGGCGCAGACGCGGGTGATCTGTCCTCCGCTCGTGATATTTTAAACCCCTTGGCTCAGCGCATCATTCGATTCGGACCGGTTGGTGCCGGAACGGCTTACAAACTCATCATCAATATGATGGGCGCGGTGCAAATAGCATCAGCGGCGGAAGCTTTAGCCATCGCTGAGCATGTCGGCCTCAATATTGCCGTCGTCGCCGACGCGATCTCAACCAGCCAAGCGGCAAGTCCGCAAGTCGTGCGCAACATACGCCGCATGGTAGCCGATGATCATGACCACAACGTTGTATTCAGTTCCGCGTTACGCCTGAAGGACGTGGAGTATGCAGTCCGCTTCGCACGTGCGAGCGGAATCGGCAGTCCGTTTGGCGCATTAGCAGAACGAATGTATCGCCGGCTGTGCGAGATGGGGCACGCCAACGTCAACGAAAGCAAGGTCATCGAGGTCTGTCGCTCGCAATCGGTCTGATTTGGCACAGGGAAGCCCCCCAGCCGCCGCCTCGATCGCAACCGTCAGACCCTCGTGAGCAGGTAAAGATACAGAACCGTTGCCGCTACGCTCAGCACCGTTCGAACCGCATGCAGTTGACCCCAACGTACCAGCAGAGCGCGCGTCTCGACCGATTCTAAATCTCGCCCCGGCTCGAGCAACGAATGGTTCGTCGGCATGATCCCGAACACCGTGAACGGGACGACCGCGCCGATGAGCGCCGCTGCGATTGCCCAGCCGACCCCGGCACCCATCACCGCAGCAACAGTCCCGGTACACAGGCTCACCAGCGCCAGGGGCGCTTGCATCCAGGTCGCCCGTTTGTAACTCGGCGCCCACTGAAGCACCGCGGATCGTGTATCGAGTGCCAGGCGCGCTGGATGTTCCGCAAGATTGATGTAAAGCGCCGCCCCCGCAAACAACGCCGCCGCCAATGCGGCCACAAGACACAATATTAAAAGCATCGATCACCGTCCATGAGCCGTGATTGCCCGATTGTAAGGCGTCGGTGCAGGGTAAGGAAATGAGGCCCAGACCAAGCATAAGCAATTGCTGGCGCGTCTGCTCGACCGCATGTGCGGACCTTACCAATCTACTCCTGGAGCGGCATGTCGCCGTTGACGAACACCGGCCGAACGCACTTGGAAAACACAGCCTTGGCCCGCGACAGGATCTTTCGTTCGTTCGCAACGTGTGTATGACCTCCAATTCTTGGCGCCGACTGGTTCTCCTGCATCGAAGAGTCCGTCGCGTAAAACTCCTCGCAGGCTTCGGCATGCGCATTTTGCTCAACTCGTGCGATGAAGCGCTCAAGCGTTTCAGGATTGGGCATGGAGGTTTCCTTGCTGGAACGCGATCGCCCACGGAGGCTGGCAGATCAAGCCGGGATTAGTGCCGATGTGCGATGCTGGCTAAACGTGCACGTCGCCATGACGAACGTGCGACGATATGCCCAGCCAATCTGTCGGTCGATAGGATGCTACAGCACAGGGGCCATTCGCTGTAGGGCCGCTTAGGGGAAAAATAGTTGGGCCACTCTCAATCATCGCGAAGGGCGCCAGAGCGCTCCTGATATGAACAAAGCCACACAGTTCAGTCTCTTGCGCGAACGGCGTTTTTTACCGTTTTTCGTCGCGCAGGCTTGCGGCGCGTTCAACGATAACCTTTTCAAAAACGTACTGGTCATACTCGTGACCTATCAGGCAACCCGCTGGAGCGCGCTGCGTCCCGAATTGCTCGCGAACATCGCAGCGGGTCTTTTCATCCTGCCTTTCGTGGTGTTTTCAGGTCTTGCGGGCCAGTTGGGCGAACGATTCGACAAGGCCCGCATCCTCAAAAGCGTGAAAGCGCTGGAAATCGCGATCATGATCGTCGCCGGTATCGGCTTTGCGCAACATTGGGTGGGGCTGCTGTTATTTGCGCTGTTCATGATGGGTGTGCATTCCACTTTTTTCGCCCCAGCCAAGTACGGGCTGTTGCCGCAGGTGCTCGATGCCAGCGAATTGGTCGGCGGCAACGCGATCCTGGAAAGCGGCACCTTTCTGGCGATCCTGCTCGGAACCCTGGCTGCCGGTCTGCTCGCCGGGCATAGCAATACGACCTGGATCGAGGCGAGTTTGGTGATCATCGCCATCGCCGGGTTCCTGGCCAGTCTTGCGATCCCCAAATCCGAAGCCGTCTCGCCCGGCCAGCGCTTGGACTGGAACCCGTGGACCTCGACGCTGGACAATTTGCGCGCCGCGCGCGAATCGCGTGCCGTGCTGCTGTCTGTGCTGGGGATGTCCTGGTTCTGGTTCTATGGCGCCTTGGTGTTGGTGCAGCTGCCGCTGTATTGCCACAAACAGCTTCACGGCGATGAGTCGCTGGTGACGATCACCATCGTCGCATTCTCAATCGGAGTCGGGGTCGGCTCTTTGCTGTGCGAAAGGCTGTCGGGCCGGCAGGTCGAAATCGGCCTGGTGCCTTTCGGGTCGATCGGATTGACGGTGTTTGCCGTTGACTGGGTTGTCGCCTCGCCGCGGGTGGATCCCCACGTGCTCTTGAACTTGCATGGGTTGCTCGCGCTGCATGGGGGCGTGCGCACCTTGCTGGATATCGCCGCGATCGGCATCTTCGGCGGCTTTTTTGTCGTGCCTTTGAACGCGCTCGTGCAGCAGCGGTCACGGCCCCAAGCCCTGGCCCGAGTGATCGGCGCGAACAGCATACTGAATGCGCTTTTCATGGTCGCTGCCGCACTGCTTGGCGCGGTGGGACTCGCCAAAGGGCTCACCGTCCTGCAATTGATTCTGGTGGCGGCACTGCTCAATGCCCTGGTGGCGATTTATATTTACACCCTCGTGCCGGAGTTCTTACTGCGCTTCGTATGCTGGATGTTGGTGCACACGCTCTATCGGCTGGAGAAACGCGGCGCGCCTTTCCCCGAATCGGGCGCCGCGCTGCTGGTGTGCAATCACGTCAGTTTTGTCGACGCCCTGGTGATTTCCGCGGCCTGCCGGCGCCCCATTCGATTCATCATGGATGAGGCCATTTTTCGCGCACCCATCATTCGCACGCTGGCTTCCGGCATGAAGGCCATTCCCATCGCCTCGGCCAAGGACGATGCCACCATCCTCGAGCGAGCCTTCGAATTGATCGCCGCGGCGCTGCGCGACGGCGAGCTGGTCTGCATCTTTCCGGAAGGGCGCCTGACGCGAGATGGTGAAATTGCGGCGTTTCGAGCCGGCCTCACGCGCATCGTGACGGAAACGCCCGTGCCGGTGATTCCGATGGCGATCGCGGGATTGTGGGGCTCGATGTTTTCGCGACGCACCCCCAAAATATGGCAGCGCTTACCCCGCAAACTGTGGCATCGCGTGGTGGTCAGCGTGGGTGCCCCTGTCGCGCCTGAGAACGCCGTACCCCAAGCGCTGCGAGAGCGGGTGTGCGCACTCTACGATGCCGCTTCCTCACCGCGTCGTTCTTCCGGAGGCATCTCCCCTTCACCCGGCCCAATGTCCGCTGGCTAGATGTCTAATGGCGGAGATTCGAGTCATCCGAATAGTCGCAAGGCTTAGTAACGCCAAAAGTTCCCACAGTTCCAACGCGCCTCCGCCACCGCTTGCGCCCGATCGTTCACCGCGCGTGACAATCCGTACATTCGCCTTGCCGTCGTGGACGACAGCCTCGAACGCCGTCAAGGCGGTGTCAAAGTTGCTGATCATCTCATCCGTCGCTTTATCGAAGCCGGCTGCACTGGCCTCACGGGAGCTGCGATCGGCATCGATCAACGTCGACGTCCCATGCCACGTATGCGTACCCCCCGCGCGCAACACCAACGACCGCGTCGCCGGATCGACCACCGCGAGATCCACCAACGTCGCCGTGTCTTGACTACTCCCGCGCAATATATACGCGCCCACAATCGTCAAGTACCCCAGGGACAACCTGTTGTCATCCGTATGGGTCACCTGGTCATACGAGACGAGCGCCATCAAATCAACGTTGTACAAGCGCTGCACGCCGTCAAGACCGGCAAAGCCCCGGGCGTTGGCCAGGTAGTAATCGGGAACGACGACGATTTCGCTGACGAACTTCCGAGACGAGAAGCGCTGGCGGATGCGCTCCACAAGCACCTGTTTTTGAGCGGCGTCAAGCGCTGCGGGACCAGAAGAGGCTTGCGAGGGCAGAAACGCAAGGCCGACTCGCAGGGGCACATGCAATTCGGGGATAGTGTTGGTGTCGGGAAGCGCCTTGCCGTCGGGATAGAGAAAATTCACCAAGCTCGATGAATTGCGAGTTTGCGATCGACATTGGGGTGCACAGAACACCTGATCCATGATGGTGCAACCGGACAGCACGGCGCCGAGTGCAACCAGACTCACCAGCAATCGAATCTTCATTGTCCGCTCCTGTGTAGAAAAGAATTCCAGCGCTATTCGAGCGCGCGCCCCCCCCTCGTACGCGGTTGGCACACTGACAGAGTGGTACGATATATGCGACTTTTTATTATAAGTAATCTATTATTCACCTCATCGTATTGCTTTTAGATACCATGAACGCCGAAATTGCTCATCTCATTGCAACTGTCAAACGTCAATTGAAGGCGCAAGGTAGGAACTACCGAGACGTCGCGCGTTTCCTGGAACTCTCGGAAGCGAGCGTTAAGCGTTTATTCTCGAGCGAACGATTCACGGTCGAGCGACTGGCAAAGATCGGTGAACTACTCGGATATACGTTGGCTGAATTGCTGCAAACCGCCGCATCGTCGGTTCCGGAGCTCGATACGCTGACGAACGCCCAGGAGGCGCAGCTCGTCTCGGACGAGAAATTGCTGATGGTCACCGTGCTCGCGCTCAATCACTGGTCGGTCGTCGATATGGTGAACTGGTACCACATCAGCGCGGCGGAGGTAGTAAAGCGATTGCGCATACTCGATCGCATGGGAGTCATCGAGCTGTTGCCGGGCGATCGTATCCGACGCCGTGCGCGCCGGGATTTTGACTGGCTTCCCAACGGCCCGATCAAGGCCTACTTCGCGAAACAAGGCGTGAGTGACTTCTTGAAGGGCCCCTTCGACGATGCGGAGGAGTCCATGGATTTCTCTCACGCGATGTTGACGAAGACCGCGCAAGCGGAGTTGAAAGCGGAACTGCGCCGCCTTCGGCGAAAACTGGCGAGTCTGCACGAAGAATCGGTCCCCGCAACCCTGCGAGATAAGCGCGGCATAGGACTGCTGTTGGCCATGCGGCGGTGGGAGCCTGCAGCGTTCATGCGCCTTCGCCGCAATACCCCGGAAGGGAACTCCTCTCAACACAACGCAGGCAACAATGGCTGATTCGCCTCCCGCTTCCACGCCGCCCTTGAGCAACATCCAACATTTCGTGGTGTTGATGCTGGAAAATCGCTCCTTCGACCACGTGTTGGGCGCGCTCAAGGCGCAGAACCCGGCCGTCGACGGCGCGCTCGACAATGAGTTTACCAACCACACGGATCCCGCCTCTCTCTCCTCGCCGGCGATTGGAACGGGGCCTGCCGGCGCATTCGCCATGCCATTCGATCCCGGGCACGAATTCGAGGATGTGCAGATTCAGCTCTACGGCCGTGTTCCCACCGCCGCTCGAGCGGCCGCGCCGCGTAGCGATCCCGCGCCGATGAGTGGCTTCGTCTACAGCGCCGAGAACGCCGCGCAAAATCCCGCCCATGCGGCCATGGTGATGCAGTGCTTCAAGGCCGCGCAGTTGCCCGTACTCACTGCGCTCGCCAATGAGTTTGCCCTGTTCAACTACTGGCACTCCTCATTGCCGGGACCGACCTGGCCCAATCGTTTTTTTGCACATGCTGGGACCTCCGGGGGATTGAGCGACAGTCCCACTGATCCCGATATCATGGCCGGATTCACCTTCCCCGGCGGTACCCTCTACCAACGCCTCGAGGCCGCCGGCAAGAGCTGGCGCATCTACCACGAGGGTCTGCCGCAGACCGCCGGGATCGACAGTCTGCGCGCGGAGTATTTGAATATATTCACCAAGAATTTCCGCGAGATGAGCCTTTTCGAAAACGACCTGGCAGGCGGCGCGCTGCCGGAGTTCGTGTTCATCGAACCGAGCTACGACACCGGTCATCAATATGTGAACGGCAACTCCATGCATCCCCTCAATGACGTACGCAAGGGGGAACAACTGGTCAAGCGCGTGTATGAAGCGATTAGAGCATCGCGATTCTGGACCCAAACCATGCTCATCATCACCTTCGATGAGCACGGCGCGTTCTTCGATCATGTACCGCCGCCATCGGCGGTACCTCCCGGCGGCGACCAGCGCTATGCAAATCCTGCCAATAATTTCGGATTCGATCGATACGGCGTGCGCGTGCCCGCGATCGTCGTCTCGCCGTATACGCAAAAGAACACGGTCATCGGCCGCTCGCATGACGAGACCTACGACCACACTTCGATCGTCGCGACCGTTGCGAAGCGTTTTGCGCTGTCCTCCATCACGCAGCGTGACGCGGCTGCCCGAACCCTCGACAGCGCCCTGAATTTGAGCTCACCCCGCGTATCAACCGATGACGCCCTGCTCACCTTGCCGCAGACGCCGGTCGATAGTCTGATGACCCGCATTGTCGACTTCTTTCGGCCCTCCCCGGCGCAAGGAGCAGCGCCGCTGTCCGTCGGTCAACGCGTGCAGCTGACGCTGGCGCATGCGTGCAACCTGCAAATCCTAGACCCTCCGTCGAAATTGGACGCTCACCGACGCTATCTCGCCATTCGTGGACAACAAGATGCCGCGGATTACGTGCAGGAGGTGGAAGACCGGATTCGCGCTCGCCGCCGCTCTTTGCCAGCGGTCTGAAAGCCATTCAAAAGTCAGTGCTGCGGCGACCGCGCTCTTGACGACGCTCCGGGGATCCTGAAATCGGCCGCCGAAAACCCGTGAGTTCCTCGGCGCGGCGCGGCTTGCCGCGTCGATCCTCGTGATGTTTATACGCACAGGGACACAAGCTGCCGGCGCTGCAGGTGGGCAATGGCAGACGCGGCGCCTCAGCGGAGAGAAAGCGAACGGCTCGCAGCTCCCGGGCCGTGTGACAGCTCGAGGGCGTAGTCACGATGGAGACCGCGTGCCACGGACTTTGTCGACCGGAACTGTGCATCTTGCTCCCTCCCCGCACAATGTAACAAATGGCTGTCTTCCAGCCAAATTAGAATAGCCCGGGGTTGCACCCCGGGTTGTCGTCTGAGGAGGTTTCCGGTCGTCAGTCGACTCTGAGGCCACGATGTCGCCTTACCGCGACTCAGGTTTCATTGGTTCGTCCAGATTCACGCGACAATGCGGGCAATGCGCAGTCTTGGCCCATCCGTTTGCAGCACGCGCAGCAATTGCGCCCAGCGGACCTTGGCACTTTGGGCATGGCGTGCGGTACAGCAGCACGATGACCGCCACGAGTCCAACGAACAAAGCGGCAAGCGAAAACCAATTCAGCCAAAAGCTATCGGGCGCAAACACCGCCGACAAAACGCAGAAGACGATGCCCGGAAGCACGAACAGCACCGCTTCATTTCTACGCTGCTTTAGATAATTCCTGATCGTCATGGACCCACATACTACACCGCCACCCGCTCCGACTATGCAACGTGTTGCTGCAGGCCTTTGACCAGCGCATCGAAGGTCACTCGGCAACGTGGGCTGTTGCGCAGGTCCTCGTGCATGGTGACCCAGGTTTCCAGCGGCAGCGAGAACAGTTTGGGAAGGATCCGCACCATCGCGCCGTCGTGGCGAGCGATCGCCGCTTGGCAAACGCCGATGCCGGCACCGGACCGGATCAACGCCAACTGCGCCAAATTGTTGTCCGTGCGCAGCGCGAAGGCTTCGCGCCGCCAGGCGCTCAACGCCTTGCCGGCGTTGCGGACAAACGCGGTCGCTTGGTCAAAGCCGATGAGTGAGTGTTTGGCGAGCTCGGCGATGTTGCCAGGTGCGCCATGCCGCGCAATGTAGTGCTGATGCGCGTACAGACCTAACTCGATCTGCCCAAGGCGGCGTGCGACCAGCAGTTCCTGTCGCGGGCGCACCATGCGCACGGCAATGTCTGCCTCTCTGCGCAGCAGATCTTGCACGCGGTCGGTGAGCACCAATTCCACCGCTAGATCGGGGTGTTGATTGCGCAGGCGCGCGATGATGGGCGGCAATACCTCCACGCCGATGACGTCGCTTGCCGTGACCCGAACGGTGCCGCGAACCCCCGTGCCTTGGCTCGCCGCGGCGCGCTCCAGTGCTGCGACCGTGCTCTGCATCGATTCGGCGTAGATCCGCAGCGATAGCGCCGCTTCGGTCGGCATCAGACCGATTTGGGAGCGCGTGAACAGCGCGAGGTTCAAGGACTTCTCCAGGCACGCGACATGACGCCCCACCGTCGGTTGCGCTACGCCCAGCGTACGCGCCGCGCCGGATAGCGACCCTTCAGCCAATACCGCGAGGAATGAGCGGTATAGTTCCCAGCCAATATCTTGTGCCATACATAAATGTATAGCATCTGTCACTACTTAAGCAATTCCATTGTTACCGCTGCAGGACCAGAATTTCCCCATCGACAACGCAGGGGCAATACGATGATCAGCAAAGGTACAGTCTTGGTTCTGGGTGCGACCGGGGGCATCGGTGGCGAGGTGGCGCGTCAACTGCTGGACGCCGGCTGGGACACCCGCGCGCTGCAACGCCGAGCGGCACGGCCCGTCGAGCACCGGAACGGCATCACTTGGATTCGAGGTGATGCCATGAATCGCGACGATGTCATGGCCGCCGCCAACGGTTGCTCGGTCATCGTGCATGCGGTCAACCCTCCGGGATACCGACGTTGGTCGGACCTCGTGTTGCCGATGCTGGACAACACCATTGCGGCCGCATGCAGCGTGGGCGCCACCATCGTGTTGCCGGGCACGATCTACAACTTCGGCCCCGACGCCTTTCCGGCGCTGACCGAGGAGTCTCCTCAACACCCGGTGACCCGCAAAGGCGCCATCCGGGTCGAAATGGAGCGCCGGCTGCTCGCGGCCAGTTACAACGGTGCGCATGTACTGATAGTGCGGGCGGGTGATTTCTTCGGCCCGCAGGCGGCGAACAACTGGTTCTCGCAGGGGCTGGTAAAACCGGGCCGACCGGTGTCTGCGGTCAGCCGTCCAGGCCGTCCGGGCGTGGGGCACCAGTGGTCGTACCTTCCCGATGTGGCGCGCACGATGATAGAGCTCCTCGGGCGTCGCGATTCACTCGAGGCATTCACCGCGTTCCACATGGCCGGCCACTGGGATGCGGACGGCTCGCAGATGGCGGAGTCGATCCGGCGGGTGGTCACGCGGCGGACCGGCAGAGAGCCGCGCATCACCGCCTTCCCGTGGTGGCTGATCGTGCTGGCCTCGCCCTTCGTCGCGACGTTCCGCGAGATGCTTGAGATGCGCTATCTCTGGCGCGAGGCCGTGCGGATGGACAGCGCTCGTTTGACCGCGGTCCTGGGGCGAGA
>CAAGKR010313615.1_pt1 | contig 22514 bp, 19 predicted proteins | sample 2556971 | NCBI WGS metagenome assembly CAAGKR01 (sample SAMEA5207829, study PRJEB30636) | soil metagenome | biome: forest; feature: boreal; material: soil | place: USA | collected 2011-09 | depth 1 m | reverse complement strand
TCAACCCGGAACGGACGACCATCGCGATACTCAACCGTGACCTGCGATTTGCCGTCCGGGCGAAGATAGGGAAGCTCGCCGGACTTTCTCACCTCAGAAAGCCTCAGGGCCAACTGATGCGCCAGTTGAATCGGCAGCGGCATCAGTTCCGGCGTTTCGTTGCAGGCGAAGCCGAACATCAAGCCCTGGTCGCCCGCGCCGCCCGGGTCGACGCCCATCGCGATGTCCGGGGACTGGCGGTGTACTGCCGACAGGACACTGCAAGTGTCACAGTCGAATCCGTACTTGGCCCGGTCGTAACCAATCTCTCGGATGGTTTCTCGGGCCACGTCGGCATAGTCGACCATCGCCTTGGTCGTAATCTCGCCGGCCACGATAACCATGCCGGTCGTAAGCAGCGTCTCGCACGCTACGCGAGACATTGGGTCCTGCGTCAGGGCGGCGTCCAGGACTGCATCCGATATTTGATCGGCAATCTTGTCGGGGTGTCCCTCAGTAACCGACTCCGATGTAAACAAAACTCCGCGATGATTATTCAATTCAAACCCCTCCGATAAAAGCTTCAGTGCTAATAGTCTACACTAATGTGAAATCAAAAGACCGCGTACGATAGCAGCCACTTTAAAGGGGTGTCAAGCAGGCCTCCTTAGCGATAGCATCCTTTTTCGGAGGAAACGTTAGAAGCAACCAGCCCCATCGTTCTAACGGCTTTGCCTTGGAAATTGACCTTGCCCCGTAATTCCTTTGTTTGCCTCAAAATCATCTCAGGGAGGACCTGCCAAGGGACTGTTCCGGCGACATTTAAGGTGTCGGGTAGTGTTACTTCACACTCTGTGGTGTTTTCACTACCCTGCTTTGTTTTTGTTTATTGACGGTGATTTCTTTTCCTTCGAGCCGCGGTTCAAAGCAAGAGTTTTTACGAGATTCACAGCAAGATGTTCTGAAGCAACGACCGTCCATTTCCAGTCGATTAGTCTATTAAGAGCAGGCATATCTCGCGCGTAAAACGCCCGCGCCACGTCTGCTCGATACGGTTCATTCGATAACCATATCGTGTTGTCGGCCGAGAAGAGAGCGAGCAGTATCGGTGAACGGATCGGTTGGAATGGTAATTGCCATCGCGAGCGATGAAACCACTTCCCTGGGCTCTATCCTTGCTTCGGCGGTCTATCAAGGAGGCAGTCATGAATGCTAAATACATCACTCGCTGGGCGACGCTCCTGGCTGTCGCCTTAATGTCTTTGTCGGGTGCCGGCGGACTCGCGCGGGCTTAGGATTAGGGATTGTTCGGTGCGACAGCAGCGCCAGGCGAATGATCGGCGACGCCAGCCTGGTTCGTCTGGATCACGTTTCTTCGCGATTAACGGAGACTACAAATGACAAGACTCGACCCAAACAAAATACTGTGTTCGTTGCTAATTCCTCTGGTCTTCGTTTGCCCACTCGAATCCAGAGGCGCGCAACAATCGCCTGTGACGCAAACGGATCAAGATGAAGTCATTCGGATAAAAACAGACCTGGTCCAGGTGCGCGCCGTAGTTACCGACAAGCGTGGCCAGGTGGTGGACAATCTCAAACAGGATGATTTTGAAGTTCTGGAAAACGGCCGGCCCCAACCTGTCAGCTTTTTCTCTGTGGTACGGATTGGAAGCGAGCCAGCCTCGACCGCTACTAATCAAAAACCAGGTGTTGTCCCCAATCAGACCAACGAATTTCCAACCTCCGCCAAACCCGTGCGCACGGTGGTTCTATTTGTCGACACGCTCCATCTTTCAGCCTTGAGCCTGATACGCACCAAACAAGAGCTGAAGCAATTCGTGGATGAGCAGGTCACCGATCAAGACCTGGTAGGAATTGTGACAACGTCTGACTCGCTCGGCGTCCTGGGGCAATTCATGCGCGACCGAAAGAGGTTGAAGTATGCAATAGATAAGATCTCCTACTTCTCCCGACCAGCGAGTTTTTTCACCCCTTACCTTGCAGCCAAGGTGCTCAGTGATGGCTATGCCCCGTTCGGCGGCGGCTCGATTTCCCGGGCGCTTACGCTGGCAACTCAGGTCCTGGCGGCGGAAGAATGGGCAAACAATCTGCCTCCTCCAGCCATGGTCATTGGCCGGGCGAGACAAATTCTCATGGAAGAATCCCTCATGCGACGGTCAACTTTGCAAACTGTCAAAGCGGTGAGCAACCGCATGGCTGAGATGCCGGGCCAGCGAATGATAGCGTTCATGTCGGACGGATTTACCCTGCTTGCCGAAAATGGAGCGGACCACGATGACTTCATCTCGGCCACCGGTCGCGCGGTGCGTTCGGGAGTGCTGGTTTACTCTTTCAGTCCTCAGGGGTTGAGAACGCCGATCGAGTTCACGGCTGCCGCTCCGATAGGAGGCGCTACCTTTCTCGAATACACGCATGACGCGCAAAACGATCAAGAGGAGACGCTACGAAATCTTGCGTATAGCACCGGGGGTGAAGCGTATCTCAACAGCAATGATGTTGTCGGCCAGTTCAAGAAAATGCTCGACGCGAACAGGATCTATTACGCGATGGCTTACTATCCGCGGGACGAAGCGGACAAGAAATTTCGTAATATCAAAGTCCGGGTAAAGAACCACCCCGAATTCATGATCCGCACCCAAAGAGGTTATCAGCCAGTAGATGAGAAGAAGGCCAAGGTTGCCACCACGCCGCAACAGAAACTGTACGAGGCGATAATTGCGCCGCTGCCTCTGACCAATATTAGCGTGACTTCTTCAGCCGATTACCTGGAGCGCAGTGGCGACGACGCCCAGGTCACTCTCCGTGTTCACTTTGCCGGTGACTTGCTGGCCTACACGCCCCAAGAGCAAAGGCAGCTGCTCAACTGCGAAGTCGCGATAGTTGTTTTCGACCATTATGGAAAAGCTGCCGACAGTTTTTCGGAAACAGTAGCGGCGGCCTTCACCCCAGAGCAACTGGAAAATGCCAGACGCAAGGGTTATCGCTATAGCAAACGGCTGACCTTACCGCCAGGGCTCTATCAAGTGCGCATTGGCGTGCGTGATGCCAACAGTCAACTGATGGGGACATCGATGTCGTGGGTTGATGTGCCCGACCTGCATAAGAAGAAACTGACCCTGAGCAATATCTTTCTCGGAAAAGAGAAGGAAGAGGAACAAACGCCGACCGTGGCCGCCGTGAACAGATCAGCTAAGCCGTCCCTGGTAGTGGGTCAGGCGTCGTTCAAGCGTGGTGAAGCGATCTTCTACCGGTTCGTGCTCTACAACTCGGCAACCGCCGCTCAGCCAACCGCGGACTTAAAGCTGAAGGTGGAGATTCTCGAATCGGGAGCTAACGCTTACGACGGTTCATGGCAACCCTTAACTCCCAGGATTGTCCGCAGCGACGGAATCGGTCTAGAAGTCGGTGGACAACTACGGATGGGCGTGGGTCCGGGTATCTATACCTTGCGCGTAACGGTAAAAGATCCGAAATCTAATAGGGAAGTGCAGCAAACAATAGCGTTCGAGATCGCTTCGTGATCGCCGAGGTCGCTCCATGACCGTCCCGACGAGGCTGCATGTCAAAAACTGCTCACCGTCTCATTGGCGCGCTCCTGTTTGCTTGAGCTTATCTCAGGGAGGAGGCGACCAGAGCAAGCGTATAGTTTCCGACGCAACGGCCCAAGTATACAGTGTCCGCGGTCCCACATTTTCTACAAAACTCGGCAGTGTCTGCATAGAAAAGGCTTCGAAGGAGCCCGAAGTATCTTAGAGACTTTTGAGGCAAAAACCGTGTCTGCCTCGCAAATCGTCGGATAATGCGAGTTACGAGGCAAAGCCCTCGTTGACGGCTTTGCCTTAATAACGCTGTTTGCCTCAAAAAGCATTCTGACCGGGTGGAATAATGGCCGGTAAGGGCTACGGAAAAATCATTTCAGATTGGGGCCTACCAGAATTCAGCGCCCCTGATTCTTTGGACGATAACCCCGCCGGGCGCGAATGGCTATGTCTTTTCGCGAGGTCTTGACCTGAATCTTTCGATACGCCGCATTGTCGTTCTTGTTGGTCGGATAATACCCAAGCAGGTATTGCGTGCGGAGCTCCGCTGCTATCGCGGCGAAGGCTTGCGGTAACGAAGCAACGGTGTCGGCTCGATAGAGTTGGCCGCCCGATCGATCGGCAAGTTTTCTCAGGTAACTGTCCGCGAGGAGGTAAGCATTGTCTAACTTTGCCGGGATGGTGGCATTCGGCGGCGGCGGATTGCCGATCTTATCCAGATTGGGAACGCGGGACAGCCTGCCGAGGTTCGCGTCCGCAACCTGCTGCTGAACCATTCTCTCAGTTTCAACCCTCGTATCAAAGCGAATTGGATAAACAATCACGCCCGACTCATCGAGATTCCGCACCGTACTCTCCAAGCTGGATCGCTTACTGTACGCGTCCACGCCGTCGGTGAAAATAACGATCGCCTTGCGCTGTTGAATTGGCCGCAAGGAATCGAGCGCCAGCTGCACCGCGTCGTACACCCTCGTACTGTCGCCCACACGGGTTTTCGAGATCGCACTGCGAAGGATTGTCTTGTCGCTCGTGAAGTCGTCCCAACTGCGCAGCACGCCGTCGAAAGAAATAACCTTTACCTTGTCGTTCGGCCTAATTTGTTCGAGAAAGTCCATTGCTGCGCGCTGAATCAGCGGGAGCTTTTCTTTGGTGCTATTGCTCGTATCCAACATCAGCACGACGTAAAAAGGCGCATCTACTGAAGCGAGAAAAGCAATCTCCTGCGCGACTCCGTCTTCCGTCAGTTTGAATTCTTCCTTCTTCAAGTCAGCGATGTAATTACCGTTGCGCGAGTAGGCAATCACCGGGACCGTAACCAGGTTGGTGTCGATCTTCAGCGTGTCGACATCCTGCTCAGACGAAGCCTTGCTGTCTGGCTTTGGCTCTTGCGCTCTGGTAACAGCAGTAGCGAGGAGACTAATTATGAGCAGAACGTGCGTCAGGAATTTCATGATTCGCCTCTTTGCGGGTTGACGTTTGTCCGATGCGCAAATGAAACCGTTGCTTTAGATGTTTTTATCTTTTTTTTCTGTTCTAAAAGCTTCGGTAGGTACGAGAGCAAGAGCAGGTACAGGTTTGTGCCAACGCACGCAGCGAAAACAACCCGGAAACGATACATGATATGGCCCAATGCGTCTTCCATTTGAGGAAGCTTTGAAGTCTCAATGAGCGGAATGAGTTGGGTATATGCAGACTGAGCACCGATAGACCAAATTCCAATGACGATCAAGATAGCAAGGCTCAGCCACGTCAGGGGTTGGTAGACTGTGCGGTACGCCGCTGGATGTTTGTAAGCGACGTAGGTAATGCCTGAAACGGCAGCCACGGATAACCCGGCGATAATTCTTTCGAGCATAGAGAATCGGCCTTATATCATAAGAACCGCGTCAGTGACGTTAGGAATATGGATCGGTCAAATTGCTTTTTGGATCAAAAGACCTGTTTATCGGACTTATGAGCAAAGCCCTCTCTAACAAGACTTGCCCGCAAAGTGGTGTTATTGTCAGACTTCTCGTACAAACGCGATTCCTGTACGAAAAGTCACTCAGGTCTTTGAAATGGCGTGAATAATGCAGAGGCGTTTATTTTTCCCGAAAGTTGTTTCGGAATTAAAAGAATTCGATCTTCGATTATCTGAAAATGGAATCTCTCACCCCGTATCTGAAGGAGTCCTTCATGAAAAACCTTCTTTTCTCTTTTCTTATCACGCTTTGCCTTTCCATCGCAGTAGTGGCCCAAAGCGTTATGCTGGGTTCCTTCACGGCTGGACAGGCAGGACAGAAGGTCATCGAGAAAGCGTTCACGCGCAATGAAGTAGTTGAATTTACAGAAATCAAAGTGTCACAAAAAGCCGTAACGCCCGGCAAGCCATTTGACACAGAAGATGAGTGGTTGAAAGAAGTTTTCCTGAAGGTCAAGAATATTTCAGGCAAACCAATTGTATACCTGGCAGTTAATATCGACTTTCCTGAAACCAGAGCAACTGGAAGCATGATGTCCTACCCGGTCGTGTTCGGCCAGCGACCTGGCTCAAAATCAAAGTTTGCCAAGCAGCACGATCCGATATTCCTGCAACCAGGTGATACGCTTGCAGTGCCACTGGACCAGCACTACGCGAAAATCAAGCGCTTTGTTGAGGAGCGAAGTCCGATAGCAAATATTCGCGACCTCGAACTGGAGATCGGTTTTGTTATCTTTGCGGACAAGACTGCTTGGAGTGCGGGAGCCTTCCTTCGTCAGGATCCGAACAATCCTGATCATTACATCAATGTCGGCCAAAATCCTCCGCAATGACCCGCGTGGTTAGTTCAAGTATATTATTACCCAAATTTGGAACGTCAGCCGCAAAGATGGCTCGGCAGACTTTCTGTACAGCCGAATGACTTTAGTCCGGTTACGTAAAGCTCCTAACACGTCCGGCTCGCTAACTGTTACAAATATTAGAGCCGTCCCGTCCGTTTCAGTTGTCGCGCTATTACCTAATTGTCCTGACAACCCGTACTGATTACCTAAATCACCTGACAGACCGATCAGGCGATGTCACCATTCTCGGTGAGAAATTGCATCTGCTCCGAGCGCTCCCCCATGAAACGACGTAACCCGAACGCGGAGCCTGCCGCGCCCACCACGCGACATCCTTTAATCAGCACAGTGGCAGGTTGATAAAATACACCCCGAAATCGTTGCTGTCGTCCGTGACGGCCTACTAGGCCTCCTTTGGGCCCACCGCATCAAGCCTTCTTCTTGAAGCGTTCCCGGCGACGATTCTCGAACCGCGCGGCTGAGTCTAAATCCCGCTGACTCAGTTGATAAATAAGGGACACCCCGGGTTTTGAATCAGCCCTTGTGGAAGCCAGGTCGATCGGAGGGCTAAACCTGTTGGGGTCAAGAATAATACTCTCGGGGAATTTTCCACCCGTGATGAACGTATCATTCTGGTAGGCGAAGGATCCTACTCTCGGTTTGTCTGTAGCTTGTGCGAAGGCTGGCAAGCTCAGTTCGAGCCACATGTTTGGGAGATCATAGAGACTGTGAACTCCAAATAATGAACCTTCCGGATTGACGCTTTCGACAAAGAACCTCTGGGTAATGTCACCTGTGTCCCGATCGATTATTACCCTGAGGTTTGGTGGCGATGGCTCAGCTCTAGCCATGGGGTTTCGCGGACAGATACTTTGAGGTCCGCGGAAGGTGGCGTCTCCCAAGAGCGTTACTTGGTTTGGAGCGATAACTTCCTTCGGCTGTCTTGTGGGTCTAATCGTTATCCTTATTTTTCCGATCATGAAAAGACGCTGTGCCGTTTGAGCTTCCGGAAAACCAGTCGTCAAGAGACTGTCACCATCCAAGAAGATCGCCCTGGGATCATAACTCCAGTTACATTTGTCCATGTCACGCCGTCGGTCGTCCGGGTTAGCATTAATTTCTCTAACAATCTGCTGAACTTTATCGGAATACTTTCTCAAGTCTTCGCTTGTTCTGTCGTGTTCATACTTTATATCGAGCGTGAATCTTAAAGGCCGAAGAGGTTTGGACGATCGATGGACGACATCAGACGTTTCAACCAAACGGTCAAGCGTCTGATTAGCCGTTCCAGCAGCCTCAACCTGTCCTTGCACCACGCCGTCCAAAATACCCGCCGACTTCACTATTTGCTTATTGGCAGTATCTATTCCAGACTTGGACTTTGACGCCAAGCCATAGATATCTTCTTGAAGTTGGCGTAGCTTGTCGCTTTTCTCATCGTTTTCGGCTTCCTTTGCCTTGTTTGCCGCAGCTTTTTGTTCGGCGTCATAGTAGTTCAATACGTCGAGTACAGTGGAAAACGATAACGCCAGCCAAAGCGCACTTACGATTACGACTCCTTCCCTGGTAAGGCCCCACTTCCATCTTTCCGTCTCAGTTGCGCCTTGACTCTTTATTGCTGCCACTTTCGTGGCAAGACCGGCAGCCAAAATTCCGGCTACTAACTTAACAATTGGCATGATCAAGCTGTATGACATTTTCCCCATCCTACGTGAGACAGTTTTGAAACGGTTACTGTTCGCGCGCCAGTTGCTACCGCGGTGTCACACCAATCGATGAATTACCGGCAGAAGTATTGGCAGAAGTCTCCCAGAAGGCGAAATCCGATTCTGAACGAGTTCACGTCCGGAGTGGCAAACGGAGCTAGCTGGCCACGCTCGAAAACCGTGAAGAGACCGCTTGAGACGTTGTTGCGTGGTCTGAACGTGAAGTCGAGTTGACCTTTGAAGTAATTGCGGAAGCGATGTTGTGGCGTTTCACCTCGTATATAAAAAGTGTCGGACGTGCTGAAGGTGAGATGTTCCGTCAGGTTTAGCGTTAAATCTGTTCCAAAATATAAGCGCCTAACTGTATCGCTCGATTTTAGGTCAGCAGCCGGATTATGACGATGGTAGGTTCTTCCCAGCTCAAAGCCGACCTTCGGCTTGAACGTAAACCCGTACCAGCGCTGTACCGGTTCACCGGTGGTCTGGTCAATATAGTAATTAAGGGCATAGGGCTTGTAGAGAGCTTCGAAGATCGGTGCGTATTCGATCTTGCCCGTGAACTCGTCTTGCTTGAAGTCACGATCCGAAGCGTGCGTGAATCCGTAAATAAATCGATGCCAAACGGGAAAGGAAGTGTGCTTCTTTCCTTTTGAATCGATCGTGGTTTTTGACATGTAGTAGCGCGATTCACCCTCGAGGCCCAGAAGAACCCGGTTCATTGACAGCGTATCTTTGGAAATGGGACCAGTTGCGACATTAGCGTTGATGTAGAAAGGGGTCAGAAAAGTCAGCCATTTATCTCGTTCGATAACCGGATGCAAGACGTTGATCCAAGGAGCGTACCGCAAGTCCATGACTCCCCGCGTGGTGCGCTGGCGCAACGTGATTGCCGGAGTCGACTTGGTGGCAGGCTTCGTCTGGTCGGCCACCGAACTGGTAAGAGTCAGCCCCAGGTCGAGGTTTCTCTCTAACTTTCGTTTCTCAGGCGCTACAATATCGCTCGACTTTGGTAGAGGTTCACTGAAGTCGCCGGCGATTTCCTGCGCGGAAGGGTTAGCCAGGACGTCCGTCGGCAAATTAGTAGTGTTCAAATCTAATTTGGCCGTGAATGCCGTCGAAGGAATGTCTTGATTAAGACATACAATCGCTTTTTGGGTAACTCTTGCCACACTGGCAGCCTTCGTGACGATCTCAAAATTGTTAATCGTGAAAACGTCGGTCCTGGAGTGACCAATTCTTCGAAGGCTAAGTGTTCCGAGCGCCGAGTTGCTCGTTTTAATGTCACTTAAATAACGAAGGTAGAGCGACCAGTTGTATGTCGGGTCTGGTGTCGTCGCAAGGAGTCTGATTCTCCCCGCCCCGCAGTTTGTTAGATCTTTATCCAGCTTTATAGTGAGGATTGTCGTGACCTCGATGGTTTGATTGGGGGCAAGGGATTTCCCCTCTGAATCTTTAAAGATGCCGAAGAGAATCACTTTGTATTTCACCTTGGGACTTGGATCGTAATGCAGTGGATCGGTGCTTGATGGAAAAGGGATTGTAAATTTTTGAAATGGAGAACCGATAGTCGGCAGTGGCGCAACCTGCATATAGTTATTGTCTCGAATAACGTAAAGTCCGCCTACCGTAGGCATCGCCACCGGATTAATCTTTCCACCAAGGTCTACGTCAACAGAAGCCTCGGTTCCTAGAATTCTCACGTTCGCTGTTTGAGCTTGCACGCCAGTAAGCAAAGACAATGGCGTAATGAGCAGTAGGGCTAACTCAACAAATAGGCGCATACATTGACCTTCTTTCTGGTTGCAATAATGTCTAAGAAAACTTACCGGAATAATTGTGGGCCGCCTTATCCGCTGTATGGAAATGACTGCCGGGGCATCTAACATCAGAGAAGATCAAGATGAGTTCGGCGGATAGGTCCCACAACTGACCTATGCGGGCTCGATCGGTGCTGCGCCTGCGATCGCATTACTCATTTCAGGCAAGATCTTTTCCGGCGTTGTATCGAGGGTAACCTGACCTTGCAGGTTTATCTTCTGCTCTTTTGTAAGCTCAACGTCCAAGCCTTGAGCCACCGTCTCTGTTGCTTCCAGCACCACTATCTTCGCAAGATCTTCATTGTCGGTATAGACTTTGAAGGCACTGCTCTTCCACTTATCAGCCTTGAACTTGTCGCTCCATTCCTCATTGACGCGATCTTTCAACGCAGTTTCAAGCTTATCGTCTACTAGGCTCATGTCTACCTCCAGGTTTTTATGTCAGGTCTTCAGAATTATCTGAGCATCTTTGTTCATAATCTTGAGTTTCTCACTGCACCGGTACGGCTGAGAATGCGGTCGTCACACGCTCTTGGGAAGACTGCGGGACCTCGATGAATCGAACAGCCAACCAAGAGAGGCGCTAACAATGTCCACGGTCACCTTTGTGCCGAGGGCCCATACCAGAATGCCAACGTAATCCTTAAGAGTCCCGAAGGGTTTTCCAAAATAATATTGGTTCAGACCTGTCAATACGGCGACGATGAAGGCCAGCACCGTCAGAAAGCCGTCCCATGAACGTATCGCGCCCGCATAGAATCGCTCGCGCGCCGCATCATCAAGGGGCACAGCGGTAACAGCGGGCGGGGGAGTCAGGGCATCTGACAATAGGCTTAGAGCGCCGTGCGCCATTAGAGCGCTCATCATCGGGGTAGTGTCGTCAGGGCCAGAGGTTTGAATGCCGATCTCAACTGCAAGGGTGCGCAGCGCTTGCTCGCCCAGGGATACGTCACCGCCCTCTGATGTCAGGGCGCCGAGCTTGTCGGTCGAATCAGCATCCCAGACTTCGGCAGCAACTACTTGAAGATTCTCCCCGGCTGTTTTTAATCGGTTCCGCTGGTCGTCGGTCATTGCGTCCGTGTGTTCTTGGAGGCTCATGACCCAGCTAGCATCTTTGTCGATTCTGCTCTTAAGCGCGAACCAAAGCTGAGCGGAGGTCGGAGCCTGCAGCACATCTTTGCGTGTTGCGGAAAACCCATCCAGCGTGAGCTTCTTGCCAATAAGAAATTTGCCGTAAGTCTCCAGAAGTGTTGGAGTCTTGCTTGTGGAACCGGGAGGGGGAACTCCAACATCAGACTGTGTTCCCAGGGCTGACTTCAATGCACTCAACTCGTCGGCGAATGTGCTCCAGGCCGCAATGGCATCCTGAAGTAATTTGAAGTCGTCGAGCATGGATGTATAGGCCGCGCTCGCCGGATCCAGGGTTAGAGTGGAAGCATTCTGTAGATCAGTTATCTTCTTGCGGAGTCCTTCGCGCTTGTTATTAAGATCATCAGCTATCGTGTACGTCGCATAGAGCTCTCCTCGTGCGGACTCGTCGAAGCTCTGCTGGCTGTCCGTGAAAGCCTTCCCCAGCGCCGCCTCCCGTTCTTGCAGTCCCCAGATAACCCGCAAGACATTGATATAGCGTTGTACGCGGAGTGCCAAATAAACGCTCAGTCCGATGACTAAGATGGGCCATAATGGTATATCCGAGGCGTCGAGGGTTAGGCTCACTGTTCCGGTCTTGTCGGTCGCCGGATCAAATTTGAGTTGACCGTCATATTTTCCGGCGTACTTCAAATCTCTCACCAAGAGAGGAAGTTCCGGAACGCTCTCCGCGAGGATGGACTTCTTGCTATCCCAGAAGACCGCCGCAGTTCCACCCTGCTCATTTTGAACTCCGCCCAAAGGCGTTTCTTGATGAAGCGCTGTCGCTTTGGCATCCACGGCATTCTTGAGCGGGATAACGCATTCATAACACCACCAAAGCGGGGCGAATGGAATTAGGCGGTAAACATGAAGGGTGACTTTATCTACGAGCGGCGACACATCCGGCACAACCAACTGGACCTGCTTGCGCAACAGACAGACCTTCGACGCTTTGTCATCTTCAACGACCAGGCTACCGACATATAGGCCCGGCTTGAGTGTCGGCATACTCACGACTCTGATCAAGACTTGCAGGCTCCCTTCCAGCGGTGCAGACAGCGGTTCCACTTTCAAGACTAGCGGCGTGGCAACGCTTTTCCCCCCCGCATCTCTAAGCCCAAAGTCGCTGAGTTGCAGTTTCAGGTTATGCGTTAGCATGTCCGGGGCGGTGAGTTCGATCCGTTTTTCGCTATTGGCATTCAGTACGAGCACGATTGGCTCGGTCTGCGTAAAGCTGAAAGTAACGCAAGTTGTCTCGGCGTGAGCAGTACTGGTAGCGATGAACCTCAGAAAACTGACGGACACCACTATGAGCAGCGCCGCGAGGCATAGGGTCCTATAAGTAATGTGCCTAGCAGTCATGGGAGAGCCTCCATTCTCAACTTGTCGAATAGCTCATTTCTACCGAAGCAGTTTCTCTAAGAGTGTCTTGTGCCTGAGGTTTCCAAGCCATCAGAAAGACGAACGCAGGCAGGACACTAACGAATCTGCAACTAGTCGATTGAAGGACTGACCTTCATATCCTCTTATGGCTCAGGACCATTCTTAGCTGCCGATTTCGCGGGCTCTTGGTTTCTCGCCGGCACCGTCAACCAGATCAGATTTATGTCGCCGGCAGAAGAAGTGCTACAGCGCGTTGGTCTCGAGTGCGGTCAACCACTCCTCTACTCAACTACAGTAATCGCAAATGTCCGGACTAGTCCGGACACCCCTGAGCCTTCCAAGTTCTGAGAAGGTTTACCTGGTCGTCTGACCACTTCGCGCGAGGGGGCGGTGGCATCCTACCTGCACCGTTGCGGGTTACCCGATCGAGTATGTCGTCCGCGTTAGCGCAGACATCGTTTTTGTCCGACAAGTCCAGGCCCATTGGTTGCATGTGCTGAACGTCTTCATCGGTGAAAAGGGCCCTTACCTGCGGCCAATGAATTGTTTCTTGTGCCATAGCTGCCTCGTGGACTACCACGCTTCCCTGGAAACCCGTGGTCGTCGATGTGTAGCCGATATTGGGGTCCGCAGAATCAAACGAGATTGGCAGCGAGCCAGCGCCTGGTTGAATTGGACCAGTGGTAAAGGTAGCGCCGGTAGCGTCTTGTACTTGTTGAGTCGCGTTCGACCATTCAATCGAGTCACCAACCTGAATCGTAACCGGGTTGGGACTGAAACCGGTGCTAAGTATCGAGACTGTCGTTCGTGCCATTTTCGTCTACTCCTCTTGCCAAAATCTCGTTTTCTTCCTCGCAATTGGGGTTACGGGCCGGGTGACGGCTGGGGACCAGGAAGGATTGTCTGGCGCCAACCCAGATTCAATTCGAAAGTGAAATCGGCAAGAGTGGTATTGTCCGCGGCCTTGGCGCGTTTATGGCATGACATACAACTGCCCCCCTGGGTGTAGGTTTCCATCGTAATATTGGCAACGCCTGTTGGTGGAAAAAACCCGGTGGTCGTGTCGGCCCTTTGCCACTGAGCTTCCACCAGTCTATAGAATTGCCATACTGACTTTTGGTTAATCTGGCGAAACACGCTCTGTACCGAGGCGTTGATTTGGTCGAGGGACGGCTGAGCTGGGAGATTGTTGAGAGATTTGTGGATCGGATTCTCCCGAATGGCTTGTGTGGGTCCTCCGGTTTTGTCAGCGAGATGTGAACTCGTAGGCTGCCAGTCTTTGCAAGGCGTTCCCGACGTGGGGCAAACAGGCGTGGCCGTCGGCTTGGGCGAACCCTTCAAAAAGAAAGACCAAAAATCGTTATGGCCAGGGTCTGAGTTTGGTGGATCGGCTGGTGCATTATCGATCTGCTCGAACGTTGCCCATATCCACTGCGGAAAGCCATCCGTCTTTTGCACAATGTGCAGCCCAACCAATCCCACCGGCACCGGGCCCACGCATGTGCTCTGAACATCCGTCGAACCCGGCGTGAATAGAAACGCCCTCGCGGTATGAAACCTCCCGCTATGCTCTTCCTGATCAGACAATGTTTTCCAGGCGGCCTTCAAAAAGATCGCACCGGGCTCATTCCCGCTCTGTACCGGGAAGTTGAACGTCTTATTCGCTTGCGCCGCCGCCGAATAGAATTGGTTGCCAACTATATAGTTGAAAGTTTGGAAGTTCGCCCGGATTTCATATCGTGCGTAGAATCCTGTTTGATCGATCAGCGGTGCCGAGCTGAAAGCCTGGCTCACACCTGGCATGCTGTCGAACTTCGAGAGTGATGAAAGAATCTTGAGTGAACTCTTTTGGGTGTCGTTCAACTTCTTGGCATTGGCCGCCATTAACTGTCCGCAGGCCGCGGGCAAGGCGGCATCCTGGTTCCAACCCCCGATCGTAGAGGGCGGTGAACCGCCCGCTGGGGGAGGGTTATTCGGCGCAAAAATGTACCAGTTCGGTTGGTATAGATCCCACACAGTCGGCGCATCCGGCGGTCCCTCGCCAATCATTTTACTAGCATCGGGCAGCCCTCGAGTTCGCTTTGTAGTGTCGCTGCGATCGAACTTCCAAATCGTGGGCCAATTCATTGCAAAAAAAGCTCGCCAGGAAAACTTCAAAAAGCCGCAGGTTCCTGGTCCCTCGCTAGGGTTTACTTCGGTCGGTGGAGCGGCCCGATTCTGTTGCAAATCCTGCAGCGTTAGCTGACACGTTTGCGCGTGCAGTTGCATATGCATCGCAAAGAGCACGATAAGAACAACTAGGAATCGCCGCATACCGACCGCCTCCTTTTGAACCCCTAATCGATAGTTGACTATAACTTCGTTACAAATTCACCAAGTCCCATTTGACCATTTCTGTTTCACCAAGAATGGCAGAAGCAAGCGAAACGTTTCATGGATCGTAGACGATAGCTGGTTCTTTGAAGTGCTGCTCATTTCTAAAGCACCGAACCGTAGGGATGAACGACCGTTATCTTGTCCGGCATGTCATTCCTTGGCCAAGCCTCGACGACTTGGACTCGCGAGATACGCTATCGCTCTCCAGGCTGGATTTTGCGAGTGTGCAAGGATTAGCAGGCTCGTGAGAATTCAGCCCTTCCTTTAGGTCAACGTTCGTGACGATATCCCCGCTTCGGAAAGAAGTCAATGGCTTTCCGTCTGAAAACCCGGTTGAAATGTCTTCTTTCTGATCGCCCGGAAATCTGTAGTCTTCAATGGTCCGTTTTCTCAGGATACTTACAACCGGGCTTCTAACAACTTGGCATAGTGGTACAGACACCACGTTTACCAGTTAAACCCGACCTGGAAGGCAATGAGCTTTAATGATTTTCAAAACAAGCTCATTGCGCTCGACACATTAGCTGAGGGCCGGATTCTGCTGAACCTAGACCAACGGGAAATCGTCCTGAGACAAGAGCCAACCAAGATCATTGAGCAGATCGAAGCGACCCTCCATCTGTCGGCACTCGAGACCGAATTGCTTGATGTGGGGCAAATTAAGGTTCTGCAGCTCGCCGGCGGCAAAACGCCGGTCATAACCAACGAACGCCATCTCCTAAAAGCCAAACACTGCTGACAAGGTGCCCAAATGTGCGTGTCATCACTTTTAGATAACAGTTGTCGGGACTTTTACGTAACCGGACTGTACGGAAGGCTCTTTTCGGGCAAAGCCTCTTTAACTCTTTAACGGCTTTGCCTTAGAAAGGCGGTCTGCCTCATTAAGGGGCCGTCTGCCCCAAAAAGCCGTTTTTACACGGTTGGGGATGTCACTGACGCGGCGGTTAGTGGTAGGCTTTCGGCATGAGCGACCACACGCTTACTTTACTCATGGTTCTCTTGGCAATCATCGCGATCGCCGTAGCACTGGCTGCGTTGGGGGTGGGCGCACTCGCTGTGTCTAATCACCCCGCCAGAGCCAAAGCCGCTAAACCCTGCTTTGTCGGGGCGTATCTCTTTTCCCTGCTGGCTGCCTACTTCTTTTGGTTGATTTCGGCGGCTCACCCTACTATCCGCGCTATCTCAGAAAGTGTTTGGCTAGTGGCTATCTCTGTCGGGCTATTCGCGGGATTCCGATTCGCAAACCTCAGCCTGATAAAGGTTAAGCTAACAGTGTTCATTCAGGATGTAACAACGGAATGGATTTACGACCATGAGCATTTTAGGGAGAACGTCCCTATAGGGACAAGCATCACGATTGCCGTTCACATAGTTAACGACAGTCCAACGCCGACAACGTTACACAACTTTACTCTAACCGCCGAGGCTGGAGATGAGAAAGTCTCAGCACCTTATCCTGAAGAGGAAGTGAGTCGGGACGCAGCGCAAATTCTTAAGCACGAAAAGAGCATGACAAATCTCGTAACTTACTTGAGTGATCCTGCGAAGCCACTCACGGAAGGGGTTGGCATAGAGGGTTATCTTACCTTCCGACTGCCTGGCTTTGGTTTGCCAGAGAAACTAGAGGCCGAGGGCTGGGTGGGCTTGGTGTTTCCGGGCGCAAAGCCGCTGCATTTAACACTAGGCATTAAGGACGGATTGGGCAAATACCATTTTTTCAAAGATGCGTGGGGAAACCGACCACGTCCGAGCCGCAGACTTGATGAACCTTTAGATGACGCTCCCTACACGATATGGTGATTTCATGCTTTCTTCGTTTCCCGGCGCGGTCGATTCCAGTAAGGGCTCTTGCACTTCGGACAGACGCGGGGTTCATTTTCAACATCACGAGGAATCCATTCATGATCGCACCGCTCGCAGGAATACTTATAAACCGTTATTTTCTTCTTCGCCATGCTCCGAATATACACCTAAAGGGATATACTGTCAAGGATGATTTAACTTGACATTAGGCTGTACCTATAGTAATATACCTCTCAGCTAGGAACGACAGTGAGAGAGGCAAGAATTACAAATGGAAGAACGAGAACTCAAGGCGCTTGAGATAGCAGCGAAGTCGAAACTAACCCGCAAGGGCGATCTGTGGTTAGTCCCTTCTCAATCAACGCGTGGCGCGAAGTACACCGTCACGACCGATCTAGAAGAACCGCAATGTAGTTGCCCGGACTTTGAAGCGCGCCAACTCCGATGCAAGCATATCTTCGCAGTTGAGTTCACGATCCAGCGTGAGCAAACGAGCGACGGCGCGACGGTTGAGACGCGAACCCTCAAGGTTACGCGCAAGACTTACCCGCAGGATTGGCCCGCATACAATGCGGCACAGGTAAACGAGAAATCGCAGCTACAGGAACTGCTTTACGAGCTATGCCGGACGATTGCAGAGCCTGAGCAAGGACGCGGACGCCCGCGCCTGTCATTGGCTGACATCATCTTTTCATCGACATTCAAGGTCTACTCCACGGTTTCAGGCCGTCGCTTTTCTACTGACTTACGCGAAGCAAAGGCGCGTGGCTATCTAACGAGACTGCCTCACTACAATTCAGTGTTTCGCTATCTCGAATCAGAAGCACTCACGCCGTACCTTTACGAATTGATCGCAACTAGCGCGTTACCGCTCAAATCAATCGAGCATGATTTTGCCGTTGACTCATCCGGTTTCAGCACCGGGCAGTTTATGCGCTGGCTAGATGTGAAATATGGCAAGGAAGAAGATCGGCGCATGTGGATCAAGGTTCACTTGATGTGCGGCGTCAAGACCAACATCGTGACTTCGGTTGAGATAAGTGACGGCTACGCGAACGACCACAACTTCTTTAAGCCACTGCTTGAGACGACCGCTGGAAACGGTTTTCAAATGGCTGAGGTGTCAGCGGACAAAGCCTACTTGAGCGGAGAGAATCTGCTAACAACCTTGAGGCATGAGGCGATCCCTTATATCCCGTTCAAGTCGAACTCGAAACCGAGTTCGCTGTCCACCTACGGTGCGAAGTCAACGCTGTGGGATCGGATGTTTCATTTCTATATGCAGCACCGGGAAGAATTCCTGGGCCACTATCATAAGCGCAGCAACGTGGAAACAACATTCCACATGATCAAATCAAAGTTTGGCCAGAGGCTCCGCAGTAAGACCATGACAGCACAGATTAACGAAGCCCTGTGCAAGGTGCTTTGTCATAACCTGTGTGTCGTGATTCAATCGGTTCACGAGTTGGGAATTGAAACTGATTTTGCGATGGCAGAGGCGGCATGAGGAAAGTAGGAGCGGTACTAGAGGTTCATAAATTCTTCAGGCGTCGAGCGGCATTGTCTTACAATGCTTCTAAGGGTGCCAATCACGATTTCTCTATGATTCGGAACGATCACGGTGAGGCTTTCATCTTCCGTTTCTTTGACGTACTTTACGTGACTGCCTTTCTGGCTGTGCCACGTAAATCCGGCGGCTATCAGTTTGCGGTTTACTTCACGAAAAGGAAGCGGCTTAAGCAACGGCAAGTTCCAGAGTTCGAATGTGAGGCATCACGGTTGGCATTGGCTCCTCGAAGTACAACTCTAGTGCTTCACGAAGATTCGCGAATGCCTCTTCTTCAGTCCTGCCTTGGCTCGCTACGTCGATCTCTAAACACTGGGAAACCCACCAGTCGCCTTCTTGCCAAAGAGATACTCTTACCTCGCGTGGTGGAGATTGTTTCATGATGCGCGCCTCTCTTTCGAAGGTCAGCAGCCTTGGGGAAGTGAAACCCCCCGCTGCCCCCCTCTTGTCGCCTATCGTGTCACTGACGCGATTGGCTGTCAAGCGTTAAGGCGGGGTGCCCACTAGCAGACGTTACCACAGGAGAGAATCAGCCGTGAAGATCACATCCCTTACCGTCGCCGCAATGGTGCTCGCTTTCGCGTGCGTCGGGTTAGCGAGAGCCCAACAAAGCTCTCCGACGCCCACGCCAACTCCAGCGCAACCGAAGGTCGGTTTTAGACAACAGGGCTTTGAGCCTTCGCCGCTTGACCCATTGTCGAAGTCGGTATTAAGCAATGAGGCAGAATTTAAGGCAGAGCAAAAACCTTGCATTCTCGGAATAGAACAAGCGCCCGCGATTCGTGGCATTAGACTTGGGATGACAATCTCGGAAGTCAAGGCATTATATCCCGGCATTACAACGCTTAGAGTGGTTGATGAATCAGGAGTCTTACTAATGTATTTTCCCGAAGGGGACCGAAGTGAGATGCTAAAAGGAGTTTTGAACCTTTATCTAGATTTTTTCAACGGCAAAGTTTACAACGTTACCGTTTTATATGAACAAACCTATTGGCAGGAAGCCGGGGAACTTAGGAAGTCCGTGGGTTTGCCGAACGCGGATTACGCGGCTGCCCAGTGTCAAGGTTTTAGGCTAGCTATATCCGAAGGATTGAAGGATATTACCATATACCTCACCGACACTAGATCAGCAAGTAAGATAGCCGCGCTGAAAGAAAATTCCGCAGAATGTCAACGCTCTCCGATCATACGTGGTGTTCGGCTCGGGATGTCCAGCGCTCAATTCAAAACACTTTATCCACTTGCAAGAATAATTAGGAAACGTACTGAAGTTGGCGAGATAGTGTTCCGCAGTATCGGTGATGACGCAAGACTCAAAGGTATAGGCACTCTATGGACCTATTTTCTGGATGGCAAAGTCTACTTCCTGGTAGTGGATTACAGCAGCCAAATAGAATGGACGAGTCTCGATCAGTTTGTAGAGCAGTTCAGCAAGACTACCGGGCTACGCAAGGAGTGGGATGGCCCGCGAGAAGACAGCGGAGCAGACCGAGCCCTACTTTGTCGTGACTTCACCGTGCGGGCGAAATGGATCGCAGGCCATCCTCGCGTCACGATCGCAGATCGAAGCGAAGTGCTGAAACTTACTAAGCGCGAAGAACGATCAAAGTCCCCGGCAAGTTTTCGCCCGTAATGACTTTTGGGGCAGAAACAGCGTTTGCCCCATAAAGGAACCCGAATCGAGACTTATGAGGCAAAGCCCTCTTTAACATAATATGTATTATCAGACGCAACGGCGATGGCAGATCTGTAAGGATGAAAGCTCGATCCTCCGGTTAGGTAAAAGGAATGACAAACGTCAAGTAAAAGTGCTTCCCTGCGAATTTCCCGGTATCGTGTTTTACTTGATCAGAGGTGTGCGGTGGGCCCCGGATATTTAGCTGAAAGGTATTGACTTACGTTAGGCTTCGACCACAAAACGTAATTCTTGACTACATAGATCCATGGCACGATGAGAATAATCACGGGGGACCAAACGAAAATGTGGGCCATTTCTTCGACGGGTGAGCCCGCAAGTGCGCCGGCCCGCCACAAAGGATATGCAACCACGATCACCCAGAGCGTCTTGTAAAAGATCATAAAGATCACGATCGGCAGCCATCTTAACGGCCGCACCAGCCCAAAGATAGACAATGTCGGGTATGCCGCCCAGACGCAGAATGCCACGGCCCTGGTGTGGTCCCACGGGCCCTGGTGGTGGATGATCGTTGACCAAGTCTGCAAACCCGCGCCGACGAACATAAGGAAATAGAGCACTCTCAGGAGGTAAATGTTTATCGGCCGAACGCCCTCGTATTTTACGTAGTTCGGAGTGAAGATATATTTAATGAATGACATATGCCTGAGTTACGTGCGGAATGGGGAAGATGTTCCAAATTGCCAGTAGAAGAGAGTTGTGAAGAGTAACCACTGCGGCGATAGTTCCCCGTTAACGCTGGTTTGATTAACGCTAGTGTGAATGCGGTCGATAGGTCGAGGTGTTGTTGAAGACGGGTCTGGGTAGTGGTGCAGTTGACAGAGTGGCACGGGCGTCCCGCCCGTGAAATCACGCGCAAGATGCGCGTGCCACATGCAAACTGCGCCGCTACCCGGTTTGGCCCAGGTTGACGAAGGATGCCGCTGTCTCCTATCGTTCAGTGCTCGCTATTATGCGGTTGGTTAAAGAAGGTTTGAGGAGTAGATGGCTGTAAAGATTGAGAACCAGTACACGGGCAAGCTGCCGCGGAATACGCTGGCGAATGTCGAGACCGCACTTGCGAGTGTGCCGCGCGAGCATCTGCGTGGCATTGAGCGGCTGCGTCTGGTTAGCGTGATCACGGAACCGCGGGCGCGCATGGCTGCGAAAGGCACAGACCTTCCGGGCCTATATCATCCGCGCCAGGGTAACCAGGGGCCTTGGTTTGAGGTGGCGCTAACTCCCCTCACCTCCGCCAACAAGCCGTTTCACAAGCGCATAATTCCGCGGCTGTCGTTCAAGGGGAATTTATCGGCAGTGATCTTCTCTTTGGTGGCGCAGCACTATCATCTGACGTTGCGTCATTCGGTGAAGCGCGGATCGGTTGAGCCGGCGGTGCGCGCGTACGTTGAAAAGCAATTGAAGGCCTGGAACGAAGACCAACACAAGATCCGGGCAAAACTGTTCAAGCCGCTGCAGCCAACGCTGGAGCGCTGGAGCAAGTCTTTGGCAAAACGAGCTGCGGCGGAAAAGAAGAAGAAGGGTTGAGTGGTACAGACTTCAGGAACCTCTGATCAAGTTGGTGAAGAGTTTGCATTGAGCCCGCGAAGCGCGGCGACAGCCATTCATCGTGTGTAAATCGCTGCTCTTGCGCTATCGCACGCTTCGCGCGCTCAGTTTACTTACCTATCGCCAACCTGGGGTTCCGCTTCGCTCCACCCGAGGCTTTATGCTTCCACCCGCTGCGCGGGTTTTGGAAAGCTAAGCCCGCATTAACTTGTTCAGAGCTTCCCTCCAGTCTGTGTACCAGCGAGAAGAAACACAGACTGAAGTCTATGCTACAAATAACAGATCAGCTCGCCTCGTCGATGTTCTGAGCGGCGGCATTCAGCGCTTCGAAAAGTTCCTCTGCCGAGATGTTACTCTTCCGGAACTTCACCTCAACTTTGAATTCCCTTCCCGGCGCTTCGTAACGATAAACGTAAGGTTCAGATGCTCCGGTCGGATCGACGAAAGCCCTCCGTGCTTTTCGAGCGCCGTCGCGAGTCAGACCCTCAGACGAGATCTGCTCGGCCATCGCGCGCATCGATTCATCGTCCGGCTGACGGACAATCTGCAGCAAAAGCGATTTCGAAGTAATTTCTGAGGCGCGGCAAATCTCGCGGATCGATTTGGGAATCGAGGCGATCGAGAGCGCCTCAGTCACTGTACTTCGGCTCTTCCCGACTTTTCGGGCCACGTCTTCGTGCGTATAGCCGAAGCGTTCGCACAATGCGCGCAATCCGTCGGCCTCTTCCCATGGCGTCAGATCCTTGCGCTGCATGTTTTCGATCAGCGCGATCTCAGCCACTGCGCTGTCGTCGACGTCCATCTCAATGCATGGAAGCTCCTTCAGACCGGCCGCAGTGGCTGCCCGCCAACGACGTTCTCCGGCGATGATCATCCATCGCCCCATCATCGGCTTGACCAACAGCGGCTCAAGCACGCCCTTTTCCCTGATCGAGGCCGTGAGTTCCGTGAGATCGCCGATCTCGGTGCGGGGCTGATCAGGGTTAGGATCGAGTTTGTCGATCGGAATCAGACGCCCGACGTGAGTAGTACTGGACTGCGTCAACTCCTCGACGTAGTGCGCGTCGTGGCGCATGCTAAGACCGGTGGGCAAGCCTCTTCTAGACACGGCTCATTACCTCTTTGCAAAGTTTTTCGTACTCGACT
>CAAGKR010523591.1_pt1 | contig 22522 bp, 12 predicted proteins | sample 2556971 | NCBI WGS metagenome assembly CAAGKR01 (sample SAMEA5207829, study PRJEB30636) | soil metagenome | biome: forest; feature: boreal; material: soil | place: USA | collected 2011-09 | depth 1 m | reverse complement strand
CGCGTGGAACTGCTGAGCGAAACATATAGATCGAGGGGCCTAGCAGGTGGCGTATGACTGGCGCTGACAGTACCGGATGCCATTTCGGACGTTGCTGCGTGATGAACCGGGGGCACTTCCTTCGCGGGAGCGGGAAGGGAAGAAGCAGGAGACTGTTTTGCAGCGCGGCGAGCGGCATAGAAGCGCCAGGCGTAAATTCCACCGGTAACCAGCCCCAGCAAAATAAGGGCCACCACGAAGAAGGCTACGAAGGGAATCCACTTCGGCCGGGAAGTAAAATGCCTGGCCGCGGGGCGATCGGTCACGTGTGGAATGGCGGGCCCGTGGGCCAGATCGTACTCCGCTAGAAAAGACTCCTCATCGAGGCCGAGATAACGCGCCACCGATCGCACAAAACCGCGATTGAAGACGCCGCCGGGAAGTTTCTCCCACTCTTCATTCTCCAGAGCTTCAAGAAAGCGGGGCCCGATGCGCGTCGCCGAAGTAATTTCTTTCAGCGTTACTTCGCGCAGCTCCCGTTCGCGCTTTAGACGTTCTCCGAAATTTCCCCTGGCCATGCTCTGTACCTGTCCGCAAAGAGTGTAGCAGTGGCGCGGGGAAGGGCCAACCGGAGTGGACCTGGGAATTTGTTCTCGCGGCGACATAAGAAAGGAGGGCTAGCGAACTGACATGAAAGATCCGCGCTACATATATGCCGCTGATTACTGACGTTAGCGGCGCCCGATTCAGGGTGCGGTTGCGGCCAGGCAGAATGGTGAAACTTTTCGGCGCGGCATTTCGTTCCAATTGCATTCCTATATGAGCCGGAGTATGGTCCTATGGGATTGCAATAGGAGCGTTCATGGGCGACAAGAGCGACGTCTGGCAGGGAACGCTGGCGCTGATGGTGTTGAAGACACTGGAAACGATGGGCGCGCAGCATGGCTACGGAATTGCGCGTCGGATCGAGCAGACCAGCGGCGATTTGCTGGCGGTGAATTACGGAACATTGTACCCGGCACTGTTGAAATTGGAGCAGGAAGGGTACATTGCGTCGGAGTGGGGCGTTTCCGACAACAATCGCAAGGCCAAGTATTACAAGTTGACACGAGCGGGGCGGAAACAATTGGAAAGGGAAGCGCGTGAATGGGAGCAGGCTACCGCGATCCTTGCGCGGTTTCTGGTTTCGAAGGAGCAAGCTTCGTGAACTTTATTCGCAGATCGCTCGCCCGGCTGCGCAACCTGTTCCGGGGGGAGCAGTTGGATCGCGAATTAGGCGAAGAGCTGACGAGCCATCTGGAGATGCACGTTGCCGATAATCTGCGGGCCGGGATGACGACAGAGGAAGCGCGGCGTGATGCGCTGATTAAGCTTGGCGGGTTGGAGCAGACTAAAGAAGGCGTGCGCGATTATCGCGGTTTCAGTTGGCTGGAGAATTTGTTGCGCGACGTACGCTTTGGGCTGCGCATGCTCGGGAGGAATCCCGGATTCACGGCGGTCGCGGTATTCACACTGGCTCTCGGCATCGGTGCGAATACAGCAATTTTTAGCGTGGTGAACTCTGTGTTGCTTCGGTCCTTGCCATTCCCGCATGCTGTGGAACTGGTAGATATTTCCGCACGCAGCACGGCCTTCGATTTTCCCTACCTAGGTTTGTCGTTGCCGGACATTGCCGACATGCGAGCCAGCGCGCCCAGCTTCTCGGCTGTCGCTATTTACGAGGACGCTCCGAAGGAGCTTTCCGGGGATGGCAAACCCGAGCGAATCGAGAGCAGCGAGATCTCCGAGGATCTCTTCTCGGTCGTGGGCGTCGCACCATTACAGGGCAGAATTTTTAATTCGTCGGATATGAAACGAGGCAACCGCGTTGCAATTCTTGGCTATGGGATATGGCAGGAGCGGTTCGGCGGTGATGCCGGTGCAATTGGAAAGAGCGTCACACTCGACGGCCAACCTCACACCATCATCGGAGTGATGCCTCCGCTGGCGAAGGTTGGCTTCGTCACCGATGCGCAACTCTGGACCCCGTTCGTGCCAACAGCAGAGCAGACCGCGGCGCGAGAAAATCACGCGTACTCGGTCGTCGCGCGCCTCAATCCCGGCACGGGCGTTGCACGAGCCCAAAAAGAACTTGACACCATCTCGGCGCGCCTGGCATCGGTCTATCCGGACGTCGATAAAGGTTGGTCGATTCATGCCACTCCGCTGAAGGAGCTGCTGTTGGGGGATGCGCGCGCGCCACTCGCTATTCTCTTTTGTGCAGTAAGCTTTGTGCTGCTGATCGCTTGCGCTAATGTAAGCAATCTTTTTTTGTCACGCGGCTGGGCACGCCGTCGCGAATTTGCAATTCGGTCGGCGCTTGGCGCGACGCGTGGTGCGCTGTTGCGCCAGCTCGCCGTGGAATCCTTGCTCGTTGCGCTCGCGGGTGGTGCGTGCGCATTCTTGGTTACCGTGTGGACGCTCGGTTGGCTGCGCGCCGCTCTTCCGCCGGATATTCCGCGCCTGCAAGACCTGCGCATGGAGAGTGCGGTGGGCTGGTTCACCCTCGGCGCTTCGCTTCTCGCCGCAGCGTTGTCCGGCATGGCTCCCGCATTACTAGGTTCGCGGCAGAATGTAAGCGATGTCATCAAAACAGGCAGCACCGGAGCGGGAATGAGTGGCACTGGCGCAAGCCACAATTTTATGCGGCAGTTGCTGGTAGTTAGCGAGGTCGCTCTCGCGATGGTTTTATTGATTGGTGCAACGCTCGCGGTACGCAGCTTTGAGCGGATACGCCGGCTTGACCTCGGTTTCCGTTCCGACCGCCTTGTAACGCTCAAGATGGATCTTCCGAAGTTTCGGTTTGCCACAACTGAGCAATCCGTAGCGTTCGTTCGGCAGATTCTGGAGGGACTACGCGCCGTCCCGGGAGTGGAGACCGCGAGCGCAGGCTTGTTATTTCCCCTCTCGGACGAAGTTGCGGAAATGACTTTTCAAACGGAAACATCCGCTATGGATGCAAGAGCGGGCGATCAGACGGCGTTAATGAACCGTATTGCGCCGGAATATTTTCAGACCCTTGGCATTCCACTGATTGCAGGCAGCGATTTCACTGATACCGATGCGAAGGGTCAGCCGCTGGTCTTCATCGTGAACGAGGCGCTCGCACGTAAATACTTTGGTTCAGTTGATGTGGTTGGCAAACGGTTTTCAACTCGCCAGGAAGCTGGCCGCCCGATCTGGGGACAAATCGTCGGGGTATCGGGGAACGTTCGCGAAACGACTCCGGGGACTGCACCCAAGCCGCTTATTTATGCGTCACTCTTTCAGATGCGGGAATCGAATGGTGTTTATCTTGTCGTTCGCGCGAAACGCGATCCGATGGCGATCGTACCCGCAATTCGGGACCGGATTTGGGCTATCGACAAGAACCAGCCCATCAGCAGCATCAAAACCATCGAAACACGTATAGCCGAAGTTGATGCTGCTAGGCGGTCGCAAAGTTTCTTGCTCGGAATTTTCGGAGGCCTGGGATTTGTTCTTGCACTGGTAGGTGTTTACGGCGTGATGTCGTATATGGTGTCTTTGCAGACGCGAGAGATTGGAATTCGGATGGCGCTTGGGGCAGACCCAGGGAAGATTCTCGGGATGGTGATGGCCCACGGACTAAAACTCACGATCATTGGCGTGTCGGTTGGTGTTGCAACCGGACTGCTACTGACACGATTCATGCGCAGTTTGCTCTTTGGCATAAGCGCCAGCGATCCGTTGACCTTTGCGGGCGTCGCCGTGTTCCTCACTTTGGTGGCGCTGGGCGCGTGCTTCATTCCCGCGCGGCGCGCTACACGGGTGGATCCGATGATCGCGCTGCGGTATGAGTAGGTTCGCTAGCTGATTATTTTGAGAAGGAGATACCGTGGAGCCTTTGATTCGGTTGCGAAATTTGGAAAAGTCATTTGAAGCGGGGGCGCAGAAATTTTTTGTGCTGCGGCGGATCACCTTGGACATTCAGCCGGGGGAGTTCGTCACCATCATGGGGCCTTCCGGGGCGGGCAAGTCTACGCTGTTGGGCATTCTCGGCATGTTGGACGGCGCGTGGTCAGGCGAATACTTTTTTATGGATCAGGCCGTGCACAAGCTCAACGTCAAGCGGCGCAATGAGCTGCACAAATACAACATTGGATTTGTATTTCAGAGCTATCACCTTATCGATGACCTCACGGTGTACGAAAACCTGGAGATTCCGCTTTCCTACAAAGATATTCCCAAGAAAGAGCGCGCCAGCCTGGTATGCGACGCGCTGGATCGTTTCAACATCGTTGGCAAGAAAGATCTGTTTCCGAACCAGCTCTCCGGCGGGCAGCAGCAACTGGTCGGGGTGGCGCGGGCAGTTATTCAGAATCCGAAGCTGATTCTGGCCGATGAGCCGACCGGTAATCTGCACTCCGCTCAAGGCGAAGAAATTATGCAGTTGTTCAAGAAGCTGAACGAAGCGGGCACTACGATTATTCAAGTGACGCATTCGGAGAAAAATGCGACGTACGGCAATCGCATCATCCAATTGGGCGACGGCTGGGTCGTCAGCGAGAAAAACCCGGCTGCCGCCGGCGGTGCGCAATGACGACGCTTCGCGCGGGCTGGCTTCGCCTGCGCGGGTTGTTCCGCAAGGAGCAATTTGATCGCGAGCTGGATGAGGAGTTGGCGAGCCATCTGGAGATGCACATCGCAGATAACGTGCGCGCAGGGATGACGGCGGACGAAGCGCGGCGCGATGCACTAATGAAACTTGGAGGCGTTGCGCAAACCAAGGAAACGGTGCGCGATCATCGCGGCTGGCCGCTACTGGAATCTCTTGCGCGCGATTTGCGATTCTCGGCGCGGCTGCTATGGAAAAATCCTACGTTCACGCTGGTGGCGGTGCTAACGCTGGCGCTGGGCATGGGCGCGAACTCGACGATTTTTGCGATGGTGAGCCGTTTTGTGCTGCACGCGGCGCCGGTCGGCGATCCGGCCTCGCTGATGGCATTGCACACGACGCATCAAAGCGAATGCTGCAATTCGTTTTCCTGGCTGCTATTCACCGACGTGCGCGATCAAGCCAAATCGTTCTCTGGTGTCACTGGCTATTACGAGCTGCTGCCCGCTTCCATAACCGGCAATGGCGATTCGCAACGCCTTTGGGGCCAGGCAACGACGACGAATTTTTTCGATGTCGCGCAACTGCAGATGACGCTGGGCCGCGGGTTCCGTAGCGACGAGGAAAATCTTCCGGTGATTGTGTTGGGCAACCGGGTGTGGAAGGGAAGATTCAATGCCGATCCGGCGATCGTTGGGAAAGCCATCCTGTTCTCCGGACGGCCGTTCACAGTGGTGGGCGTTGCGCCTCCGTTTTTCCGCGGACTCGATCTGGTCCTCGATTGCGAGTTCTGGGTTCCGCTCGGCAACATCGATCAACTGCTGGCCAATACCAGCCACTATGACTCGCGATTCTATCACTGGATTGTAGTGGCCGGGCGATTAAGACCCGGCGTTACGCATAGCGAGGCTGCGGCGGAGCTGCAGGTGCTGGCGCAACGAGTTGCGCAGGCGCATCCAGATACGGACAAGGACCTTGGCTTTCGGTTTGAACAGGCGGGTTCGCTGCCGCCGAGAGACCGGAATACGGTGCTGATGTTTCTCGGGACGCTGATGGTAATTGTACTACTGGTGCTGTGCATCGCCTGCGCCAACGTGGCCAATCTTCTGTTGGCGCGGGCAGCGGGCCGGCAGCGCGAGATGGCGATACGCATTTCTCTGGGCGCGACACGCGGACAACTGCTTCGGCAGGTGTTGACCGAGAGTATGTTGTTGTCGCTCGGCGGAGGATTATTGGGAGTCGCCATCTCCGTTTGGGCCACGCACGGACTCTCGATGTTCCGTTTTCCCGCGCCAGTCTCGCTGGATTTAAGTGTCATCGTCGATGGAAAGGTGCTGCTATTCGCCTTTGCGCTGAGCCTGGCGACTGGGCTTTTGTTTGGCATGCTTCCGGTGTGGACGGCGGCGTGGCGTTTGCCCGCGAGCACACTGAAAGGAGAGGATCTGGTGGCGGGTCCGGGCGGCTTCTGGACGCTACGAAACCTGCTGGTGGTAATACAGATTTCCGTATCCCTGGTCCTCCTTTGCGCCACGGGATTATTTTTGCGCAGCTTGCAGCGCGCCAGCGGCATCGACATCGGATTCCGCTCGCGCGGAATCCTGAGTATGTCGATCGATCCGCGGCTGCAGGGCTACACCGCGGAGCGCACCACGCAGTTCCTGACGGAATTGCAGCGGCGCGTGGCGGTTCTTCCCGGCGTTACGTCCACCGCCGGCACCGATGCGTTGCCCCTTTCGGGCGGGCACCGTAGCGAAGCCTTTCAGGTGACGGGCCGCCAGCCAACCGGGCAGGACATCGGCATTGAGATGTACATGGCTACGCCTGGATATTTCGAGACCATCGGAATTTCCTGGGTGGCCGGGCGCGATTTCGCTGCTGAAAGCATCACGTCGCCGAAAGTGGCGATCGTCAGCCGTGCTTTTGCAGAAAAACTTTTCGACAGAGAGAACCCCATAGGGCAACAAGTCTCTGGTGGCGGCGTGACGTATGAAATCATCGGCGTGGTAAACAACATCAAATCGCGCACGCTGGGCGAAGAAGTCAGCCCGGTGCTATACCGTTCGCTGGCGCAGAGCGTGGACAAAGATCCATCGATGATGGGCTATTCGATTCTGGTGAGAAACACGGGCGACTCTGCTTCGCTGGCCAACGCCGTGCGGGGAGAGATTCGCGCGATGGATCCCACGCTGGCCGTTTTCAACGAGGAAACCATACAGCATCACTTGCGCGAGGCGCTCTTCCTTCCACGGCTGGCGGGCAGTCTGTTTGGCGTGTTCGGCATTGTTGGCCTGCTGCTTGCTGCAATTGGGTTGTATGGGGTGATGAGTTACTCGGTGAGCCTACGCACCCGGGAGATTGGCATCCGCATGGCGCTGGGCGCGGAGGCCGCTGGGGTGCAGCGACTGATCGTGCGTCAGGGAATGCGGCTTGCGTTGATTGCAGTGGCGATTGGTTTGCCCGCGGCGTTCCTTGTGGCAAAGCTGTTCAACTCCATTTTGTATGGAGTTCAGCCGCACGATGTGATGACGTTTACCGTGGTGCCTCTGTTTCTGGCTGCGGTTGCGTCGCTGGCGTGCTGGATTCCGGCGCGACGCGCGGCAAGAGTGGAACCGGCCAGCGTGCTGCGCTCGGAGTGAAGCGCTAAGAAGAGGATGCTGCGGACAATCTTGCGCGATCTGTCGCAGAGTGCGCCGGGGGGAAAGGCTTTTCCTGTGGCGTTGCCACAGGGAGAGTGGTAGGCTCATGTGGGTATAGCACAGGAGGAGGGTTCGTGGGGGATTCGAAACTGGATTTGCTGCAGGGCACGCTGGACTTGATGGTGCTGCAAACGCTAGCGGCCATGGGCTCGCTGCACGGGTACGGCATTGCGCGACGTATTGAGCAGATCAGCGGCGATGAGGTGCTGCTGAATCAGGGGACGATCTATGCGGCGCTGGTGCGCTTGCAGCAACGCGGATGGATTTCTGCGGAGTGGGGAACTTCCGACAACAATCGCAAGGCGAAGTTTTATTCGATTACGAAACGCGGGCGCAAGCAGCTCTCCGAAGATGCGGCGTACTGGCTAAGACTATCGAGCGTGATGGATCGTCTATTGGCTATGCCGGAAGAAGAGGGTAAACCGTGATGGGCGGGTTGCGCCAAATGCTGTACCGGATATTGTCTTTGTTCCGCGGCGAACAAATGGACAAGGAGCTCGATGCGGAAATGGCGGCGCACCTGGAACTGGCTGCCGAGGAGAACGTGCGAAACGGGATGTCGGCGGAGGAAGCGCGGCGGGCTGCACTGACTCATTTCGGCGGAACGCAGCAGGCAAAAGAGCAACATCGCGACACGAGGGGAATTGCGGCGTTGGAAGTATTGCTGCAGGATCTGCGCTACACGTTTCGTACTCTTCGCAGGGATCGCGGGTTTGCTTGCCTCGCGATCCTTATTCTTGCCTTGGGAATTGGCGCGAACATAACTGTCTTCAGCGTGGTCAACACCATTTTGCTGCGCCCGTTGCCATTTCGCGATTCAAAACATCTAGTCTGGATCGACGGACACGCCAACGATGACAAGCAGGCGTTAGCGGGCTACACGGTTTCCGCTTATGAGGAATTCCGCCGGCACAACCAGTCCTTCCAGGAAGTGACCGCGTTTATGCCGTTCTGGGGCAGCTCCGAATATAACCTGACGGGGCGGGGCGAGGCGCAGCACGTTCAAGGCGTAATTGTGGCAGATAATTTCTTTCACACCCTGGGAGTGCAAACGGCGTTGGGCCGAACCTTTCTACCAGCGGATTGCGCGAAAGGCGGTCCGCCTGCGGCGATTTTGACGGACTCCTTCTGGCGCCAACAGTTCGGGTCGGATCCTGCCATCGTTGGGCAAGAGATGACTCTCTCAGACCGGGCGGTGACGGTGGTGGGAGTGCTGCCGGCAACTTTCGATTTTGCTTCCGTGTTTTGGCCAGGGCTGAAGGCCGATGTGTTCATCCCCGGAGTGATGGACGACATGCGTGGTTGGGGCGATACGCTCTTGCTGTTTGGGCGGCTGAAGCAGGGCGTAACGCTGGCGCAGGCCCAGGCGGAATCGAACATCTTGTTCCCGCAACTCAGGGCCGCGAATCCCGATTGGTATGAAGATTACTTGGGAAACATGATGCGGTTGCAGAATTATGTCAGCGGAAAACTGCGCCGATCCCTGATTGTCCTATGGTGTGCGGTAGGTCTTATTCTCCTCATCGTCTGTGTGAACTTATCCAATCTATTGCTCGCACGCATCGCATCGCGGAGCAAGGAATTCGCGATGCGCAGCGCTCTTGGAGCGAGCCGCGGCAGACTAATTCGGCAACTTCTGACTGAGAGCCTGTTACTTTCCAGCGCAGGAGCGCTGCTTGGCGTGGGTTTGGCGTTCGCGGTAACTCGCTATCTTGCACACCAGGGGTCGATTCTACTTCCGCTGCTGAGCAGCGTAGGAGTCGACAGCACCGCGATAGCCTGGACGTTGCTCATGACGCTGTTCGCTGGCGTGCTGTTTGGACTTGCACCGGGCCTCATTCTTTCGCGCGGCAAAGTGCAAGAGGCGTTTAAAAACGCGGGCCGTGGTTCAAGCGAAGGCAAGAAGCATGATCGTCTGCGATCAACGATGGTGATCTCGGAGGTGGCGCTAGCCTGTGTGCTGCTCGTCGGGGCGGGCCTGTTGCTGCGTAGTTTTCTCCGCGTTCTCGATGTTGACCTGGGTTTTCAGCCTAGCCATGCCGCAGCCCTCACCATCATCTATGGCGGAGGTGATGGTGGAGAGACGCGCGGACCGGCGCTGCAGGAAATTGTGAGCCTAGTTCGGGAGCTTCCCGGCGTGGAAGCTGCAGGTGTAGCGGACATGTTGCCGTTGGACCGAAATCGAAGTTGGGGACTATATCCCGTTGGACACGTTTATCGAAAGGGTGAAGATCTCAGCATCATCGTTCGCATTGTGACGCCCGATTATCTCCACGCCATCGGTATCCATTTAATTGACGGTCGCGATTTTAACTGGCGGGATACGGCGAAAAGTGACCCTGTCGTGATTATAAATAAAGTGGCGGCGAGCTTACTTTGGCCCGGCGACAATCCATTGGGGAGACTGGCCAGCGTCAACGGGGGCAGAACATACAGAGTCGTCGGGGTAGTTTCCAACGTTCTCGTCAGCGGACTTGAGGGAGCGCCGGGCAAGGAGATGTATCTTCCCATGGCCCAAGCAGACCCGGAAGGCGCTGAACTCGTGGTGCGCTCTAAGCTTCCGCCTGAAGTACTCACGCCCGCGGTCTTGAGAACACTTCGCAGGCTCAATCCTGCGCAGCCTGCAACCGTGTTTCGGCCTGTTCAAACTCTGGTGGATCATTCGGTTTCTCCGCGCCGCTTTTTCGTGTTGTTGGTGGCTATCTTCGCTGGAGTGGGCCTGCTGCTTGCGGCTCTCGGCATCTACGGCGTTATCTCTTATTCCGTCACGCGGCAAACACAAGAATTCGGCATTCGAATGGCCCTGGGAGCATCTCGCGGGCGCATTCAGAATGCCGTGCTTGCAAAGACTATGCGGCTGGCTCTGTTTGGAATTGGCATTGGGAGCATCGCGTCCTTCGCCGCCTCTCAGGTGATTGCATCGCTGCTCTTCAAGACTGAGCCAACGGATCCCACAACGTTTTTGGCGGTGTTAGCCCTGATCGTGGCAGTCGCCGCGCTAGCGGGTTATTTGCCGGCACGGCGGGCGACGCGCGTGGATCCCATGATTGCGCTGCGGTATGAGTGAAGGGATGAACGTGGATACACAACAGCTATCGCACACGCACGAAACAGGTAATTCACGATGAATCGATTGCGCCAAACGCTACAGCGGATACTTTCACTTTTCCGTCGCGACAAACTGGATCAGGAATTTGATGCGGAAGTGTCTGCGCATCTGGAGATGGCCATCGAAGAGAATTTGCGCGCCGGAATGAACGCGGAAGAAGCGCGGCGGCAAGCGCTGATCCGGTTCGGCGGAACGCAGCAAACGAAGGAGCAGCATCGCGACACGCGGGGAATTCCGTGGCTGGAAGTATTTTTGCAGGATCTGCGATTCGGGCTGCGCATGCTGCGCAAGAATTCCGGTTTCGCGGCCATTGCGATTCTCACGCTGGCGCTCGGGATCGGTGCGAACACCGCTCTGTTTTCGGTTGTAAATGGCGTGCTGCTGAATCCATTGCCATACGAGCAGCCCGACCGGCTTGTGGCCATTTATGCGCGATCTGCGGAAATTGAGCACTCTACCTTTTCTTATCCAAATTTCCTGGACTGGCGGCGGGAGAACCACTCCTTTTCCGCTCTGGCCGGTTTCCGCGCGTTGGATTTCAACCTGACCGGGATGGGCGATGCGGAGCGACTGCCCGCCGACATGGTTTCCGCATCTTTTTTCTCTCTTCTTGGCGTAAAGCCCATCGCGGGCCGTCTGTTTACCGAACAGGAGGACCAGGTTGGCGCGGAGCCAGTCGCGCTGATCAGCGAAGGGTTGTGGAGGAGAAAATTCGGCTCTTCGCCGGAGGCCGTCGGAAAACGCATTAACCTCAATGGGACGCTCTACACCATAACCGGGGTGATTCCCGCCAGCCTTCACTTCGAGAGCGACGACTTTCAGAGCAAAAGTGAGGTGTATGTTCCGCTCGGCGCGTGGAACGATCCGATGTTTCGCGACCGCAGCGTCGAGATGGGCACAGAGGGCGTTGGAAGGTTGAAGCCGGGCGTGACTCTCGAGCAGGCCAAGTCAGACATGAGCGCGGTGGCCTCGCATCTTGCCGAGGTTTATCCTGAAGTCGATAAGAATTCGGGTATCTCGCTGGTGGCTTTGAAGGAGAATGTGGTGGGGGATATTCGTCCGTTTCTGGTGGTGTTGCTTGCCGCCGTGGGTTTCGTGCTGCTCATCGCTTGCGCGAACGTCGCAAATCTTCTTCTTGCCCGCTCTACAGCGAGGACCAGGGAATTCGCGGTGCGTTCCGCGCTGGGAGCGAGTTCTGGCCGCGTGGTTCGGCAACTGCTTACCGAAAGTATTCTGCTATCGCTGGCCGGCGGCGCCCTTGGCTTGTTGATTGCTGCATGGGGCACGGAGGCCGCAATTAAACTGCTGCCTGAAGCCTTGCCGCGCGCTGCGGATATTCATCTCGACGGCCGAGTGCTTTTGTTCACGTTGGCCGCTTCGGTGCTCGCGGGAATTCTGTTCGGTTTGGCGCCCGCATTCAAGGCCGCGCGGGCAGGAGTCCAGGAAACCCTGAAGGAGGGCGGACGTAGCGGAAGCTGTGCACGGCACCGCACCCAGGGCGTTCTCGTTGCGTTGGAGATGGCGCTGGCGATGGTGCTGCTGGTCGGCGCGGGTCTGATGATTCGCAGCCTGTCAAATTTGTGGCGCAGCGATCCAGGTTTTGCCCCCCGTAACGTAGTGGGCTTTAACCTGACGTCCGCGCAACCGTTCGGCGCCTCGCCTCCTGCGATTCGCGCTGCCCTTCGGCAACTTCACGACGTCATCGGCGCGGTACCGGAAGTGCGGGCCGTATCGCTGACGGTAGGGTCCTCGCTGTTGACCGGAAATTCGAATGTTCCCTTCTGGTTGGAAGGAGAGGCTAAACCAGCTTCGCAGTCCGATATGAAGGTGTCGCTCTTCTACGTTACGCAACCGGATTATTTGCGGGTGATGAATATTCCGTTGAAGCGCGGCCGGTTTCTGACGGATTCCGACAATGAGAGTGCGCCCTTCGTGGCCGTGATCGACGAACAATTTGCAAGACTCCACTTCGCGGACAAGGATCCCATCGGACAGCGCGTGAACTTCGACATTCTGAACAAAACTGCCGAGATTGTCGGAATTGTGGGCCACGTCAAGCAGTACCGCTTAGATTCTGACGCGACCGCGACGATCCAGGCGCAGAGTTACTTCGCAATGCCGCAGGTTCCCGATACTTTGCTGGCGCTCTTCGATCGGGGAACAAGCGTGGTCATGCGAACCCAGCAGGATCCGCTGGCCGCAATGCATTCGATCAGCCAAGCGGTGCAAGGTATGAACAGCCAGATCGTTATCTCCGAGACGGAAACGCTAAACGATGTGATTTCGGACTCCCTGGCAGCGAAGCGGTTCGCCATGATTCTGCTTGGCGTGTTTGCCGCGCTAGCCATGGTGCTCTCTTCGATTGGAATTTACGGCGTGATTTCCTATCTCGCTGGCCAGCGAACGCAGGAGATTGGCATTCGAATGGCGCTGGGAGCGGAACGAGGGAACGTCTTGAGGATGGTGCTCGGACAAGCCGGCAAAATGGTGCTGCTTGGAATCTCGATTGGCGTTGCCGCAGCCATCGGATTGGCGCGCCTGATGGCCAGCATGCTTTTTGGGGTAAGTCCGTGGGACCCGCTCACTCTTGTCGGAGTGGTGCTGTTGCTGGCGCTGGTGTCTTTGCTGGCCTGCTACATTCCAGCGCGGCGAGCGACTCGCGTGGATCCCATGATCGCGCTGCGGTACGAGTGAGTCCAGGAAGAACGATGAACGCACAACAACTGTTAATCGCGGGCGCGAAGAGTGATCGATGATGGCCAGGCTGCGCCAAACGCTGCAGCGGATATTTGCATTTTTCCGCCACGACAAACTGGACCAGGAGTTCGACGCGGAGGTGTCGGCGCATCTGGAGATGGCCATTGAAGAGAATTTGCGCGCAGGGATGACTGCCGAAGAAGCGCGTCGGCAAGCGCTGGTCCGGTTTGGCGGAACGCAGCAGATGAAAGAGGAACATCGCGACACGAGGGGGCTACCGGTGCTGGAAGTATTGTTGCAGGATGTGCGCTTTGGGCTGCGCATGTTGCGTAAGAACCCTGGATTCACGGCCGTTGCCGCTCTCATGCTGGCGCTGGGGATTGGCGCGAACACCGGAATTTTTTCTGTTATGCAGCAGGTACTGCTACAGCGTTTGCCGGTCTCGCATCCCGAAGAGCTCGTGCTGCTGTACGCCCCGGGGCCGACGCAAGGCCATGTAAGCAGCGATGAGGGTGATGGGTCCGAATCTTTTTCCTATCCGATGTATAAAGACCTTCGCGACCATACTTCCGTATTTGCGGGATTAGCCGCCAAGGCCGATTTCCCCGTCAGCCTGGCATCGCGAGGCCAGACTGAACGTGCCGAAGCAGAATTGGTGTCCGGTAACTATTTTGAGGTATTGGGAGTTCATCCCGCGATCGGAAGAACCTTACAGCCTGAAGACTCCGCGGCTGAAGGGAGCAATCCGGTAGTCATGCTCGGATACGGATATTGGCAAAAACGCTTTGGCGGAGACGCGCGGATTCTGAATGAAGGCTTGCTCATCAACAACCAAGCCATGACCGTTGTGGGCGTAGTGCAATCGGAGTTCAATGGCATTCAGTTAGGGGAGGTTCCTGACCTCTATATTCCGATCGCGATGAAGCATTCCATAACCCCATCCTGGAATGGGCTCAGCGATCATAAGGATTATTGGGTGAAGCTGATTGGCCGCTTAAAGCGGGGAATGTCCCGGGACGAGGCCGTAGCGGGAATTGCTCCGGCATACCATGCGCTGATCGTTGATGAATTGGCGCTGATTACAGGGTGGAACGATCAACAAAAGGCAGGATTTCTATCCAAGAAAGTTGTACTCAAGAACGGGGCGCGTGGCCGGCCGTTGCTGGAAAACGGTACACGGGATCAACTGCTCACACTGATGGCGATGGTGGGACTGGTGCTCGTTATCGCGTGCGCCAATGTGGCGGCATTGCAAATTGCGCGTGGAGCGGCGCGACAAAAGGAGATTGCCCTGCGATTGTCGCTGGGCGCGAGCCGCTCGCAGCTCGTCCGGCAACTGGTGATTGAATCTTTCCTGCTGTCGTCGTTCGGAGCGGTTCTGGGACTGGCAATTGCCATGTGGATCAGCAATGGGCTGGTACATTTTGCTGCGGCTAACGAGGTGGCCGACGGTCTCTCTAGTTCGCTCAGCGCTCCGGTGCTGCTGTTTGCCGTGGCCGTAACGATAGTGTCGAGCTTGTTCTTCGGCGTCTCGCCTGCTTTGCGCACTACGCGAGTGGAACTGGTGTCGACACTGAAGGAGCAGGGCGGCTCGCTCTCGAGCGGCCAGGCACACGCAAGCTTTCGTAAGGGCCTGGTGGTATCTCAAGTAGCATTAACGCTTCTCCTGATCACCGTCGCAGGCGGTTTTGTGCGCAGTCTGTATAACCTGAAACATGTCGACTTGGGTCTGCAGCCGACCAACATTTTGCAGTTTTCGGTGGATCCGGAACTCAATGGGTACACCAAAGAACGCAGCCTCGATTTTTTCAGGCGTCTAGAGGAGCGCATCGCGGCGCTTCCCGGGGTGCGCTCGCTGAGCGGCGTGGAAGAGCCACTGATCGCCGACAGTGATCGAGCCTCCAACGTTACTGTCGAGGGCGAACCCGCGGAAACCGCTGGCACCCGAGGGGTTTTACGCAATGGCGTGGGCGACGGGCACTTCTCGAACCTCGGCATTCCGTTGATAGAGGGCCGCGAGTTCGGCGTTCAGGACGGTCCAACAAGCCCAAAGGTCGCGATCATAAACGAAGCCATGGCCAAGACGTTTTTCTCGGGCGGATCGGCGATTGGCCGCCATATGAGAATCGGCGGTGGAAACGGGCCGTTGGATATGGAAATTATCGGAATCGTTAAGGACAGTTACCATTCGGGCGTGCGAGAAAAACCACAGGAATTCATGTACCTGCCCTACCGTCAGGAAAAAACCGTGGGCCGGCTGACGTATTACGTGCGGAGTTCGCAAGACCCAGTAGCGCTGGCCGGCACGATCCGTAAGACGGTTGAAGAATTGGACCCTAGCCTTCCCATTTTCCAAGAACGCTCGTTCGAAGAACAGATCGACCGGCAGCTTTCGAATGATCGGCTGGTGGCCACGCTCGCAACCGTGTTCGGCGCGCTGGCCGCGTTGCTGGCTGCAATCGGCATCTATGGATTGCTGGCCTATACCGTTGCGCAACGCACGCGTGAGATTGGCGTGCGCATGGCGCTGGGAGCCGCGCCGGATCGCGTGGGAAGAATGATTCTGGGCGATGTCGCGCGGCTCGTTGGATTGGGAATATTAATCGGACTGCCGTTGGCTTACGCGCTCGGCACGGTTGTAAATTCGCTGCTATACGGCGTGAAGGTCTTTGAAACTACGGCCATCCTGATGGCCTTGGCAATTTTGGGAATTGCTGCGCTGGCAGCGGGGTATTTTCCGGCGCGGCGAGCGACTCGCGTGGATCCCATGATCGCCTTGCGGTACGAGTGACGATGCCAATGGAAACTCTACGCCCCTTATTTCTCCGAGTTCGCAATCTCTTCCGCAGAGAGCAGCTTGATCGCGAACTCAACGACGAACTCGCGGCTCATTTGGCGATGCATATCGATGACAATATAGCGGCCGGCATGACTCCCGAAGAGGCGCGCCGCGATGCACTCCTCAAACTAGGTGGCATCGAACAAGCTAAAGAATCCTTTCGCGACCATCGCGGCCTCCCATTTCTAGAAACTTTTTTACAAGATGTGCGTTTCGGCTTGCGCACATTGCGTAAGTCTCCCAGTTTTGCGGCCATCGCCATCCTCACTCTCGCTCTCGGTATTGGTTCAACCACGGCAATCTTTACCGTGGTCTACGGCGTGCTGCTGCGCCCACTTCCTTATCCAAGCCCGGATCATATCGTGCGACTGTGGGAAGTAAATTCCGCTGGCGGAAGAATGAGCTTCGCCGATCCCAATTTTGACGACGTACGGTCTGAAGTGCGATCGCTGCAAGGCTTGGCGGAATATTCGGCGAGCTTGCAATCCGTAACCGGCGGAAGCGAACCAACGCGCACGGTGATAGCCACCGTTTCGCGTGATTTCTTTTCGGTGATGGGGGTTCAACCGTTTCTAGGCCGCGGCTTCGCTAGCGAAGAAGAACACTTCGGCGCCGCGCCAGTGGCGTTGGTTAGCTACGGTTACTGGGAAGAGTATTTGGGCGCAGCAGCGGATTTGTCGGCCGCTCGCTTGAAGATTGGCGATAAGTCGTTCGCCGTGGTTGGTGTGTTCCCGTCGGGTTTTGGATTCCCTGATAGCGCGGATATATGGATTCCGCGTGAACTATTTCCGGTCCTCCCGAGCCGGAGCGCCCATAACTGGCAAGTCGCCGGGCGACTTAAAGATGGATACACGCTGACTTCAGCACGCTATGAATTGTCGGCCATCGCTTCGCAGCTCCAGCGGCAACCGGGCTCGGACGTTCAGATGGTAAGAATATCCGCAGAACTCATGCGCGAGGCTATGACCGGTCACGTTCGTACCGCCCTCATTCTGCTGCTCCTCGCTTCTGGCTTCCTGTTAGCGATCGCCTGCGCGAACGTGGTGAATCTGATGCTGGCACAAGCCGGAACGCGCGAGAGGGAAGTAGCGATTCGAGTTGCGCTTGGCGCTGGACGGGCTCGGCTCATACGTCAGTTCCTAACCGAGGCGTTTCTACTGGCCGTCAGCGGTTGTGCGCTCGGCGTAATGGCGGCGGCGTGGGGAGTAAGAGCTCTGGTTCAAATTGCACCAACGACACTGCCAAGACTGGAAGATGTAAGCATCAATTATGTTGTGCTGTCGTTTTCATTGGGAATGACTCTGCTATTGACTGCGGGGCTGGGGATTTTCAGTGCGTTGCGAGCCTCTGCGAACGCGCGCGACGCGACACACGAAGCGACCAAGAGGCAGGAAGGCTCGGTCGGCGCAAATATACTAGGGCGGTTGTTGGTCGTAGGCCAAATTGCTGTCACTCTCGCTCTGCTGGCGGGCGCCGGGTTGCTGGGAAGAAGTTTGTTGCAAGTGCTATCGGTTGATCCTGGCTTTCACACTGCGCAAGTTATCACGATGAACCTTGCTCTCCCGGACGTTTTCGAAGTATCGGCAAAGGCGCCTCGCGTGCACTTTCTCAGCGAATTGATGACGCGCTTGCGCCAAATTCCCGGTGTTGAGGAAGTGGGAGGTAGCTCTTCACTGCCGCTGGCCGCCGGATTTTCGGCAGATGGTGCTTACGCAGTGCTGAATCCGCAGCAGCTCTCGGCCCAACGGCAGGACCTAATCCGGCGCTCCAGCGAGGAATCACTCGATTCTGACCCGAAATTGCTCAAGGAAGCGACTGATTTCTTCAACGAGATCTTCAGCAATCAGGCGAACACAGGCGAAGCGAATTATGCAGTAGTGAGTGAGGACTATTTCGGTGCTCTCAGGATTCCTCTGGGCAGCGGACGGCTTTTTAATGATCGGGATGGCCTCGATGCTCCACAAGTTGCTCTCATCAGCAGTTCACTGGCAAAAGAAAGATGGCCCAGCGGAGACCCGCTCGGGCATACCATCGAATTTGGAAATATGGATGGCGATTTACGGCTGCTTACGATTGTGGGCGTAGTCGGCGACGTAAGAGAGAAAAGTGTGGAAGATCAACCACGGCCGACGATCTATGTAAACTATCGCCAGCGTCCGCAAGCCACCAGGCAATTCACTGTAGTATTGCGGACGGGTGCGGATGTTCCGTCCGTGATGCTCGCAGCGCGCGCTAGTTTGCGCGATCTGGATTCGAATGTACCTCCGAAATTCAGCACTCTGCCGGAAATTTATTCCGCAGCTTTGGAGACTCGGCGTTTTAGCCTGACTCTTCTCGGAATTTTCGCTGCGATGGCTCTGCTTCTCGCAACGGCGGGGATTTACGGTTTGACTGCGTATTCTGTCGCGCGACGGACTCGCGAGTTTGGAATACGAATGGCTCTGGGCGCAACAGCCGGTGATGTTCTTCGCATGGTTTTTGGAAATGGAGTAGCGACAACGCTGGCGGGAGTCGCCATTGGAATCGGTGGTGCTTTCGCTCTGACTCGAGCGATGCAATCACTCCTTTTCGGTGTCAGCCCCGCAGATCCGGCGACTTTTGTGGGAGTTGTTCTATTGCTCACGCTTGTATCTCTGCTCGCCTGTTACATTCCGGCGCGGCGAGCGACCAGGGTGGATCCCATGATCGCTCTGCGTTACGAGTAACTTCGGAAAAACTATGGACATACAACGACCATCGAATGCGCGGACGAAAAAGATTCGCCGAATTGTGTTTGGAGCGATTGCGATAGTTTCGGTCGCCGGAGTGACTTACGGTTTTTCGCGACTGCGGCCCGCTGCGCCTTCCGTGGATAAGGCGACGATCTACACGGACGAGGTGAAGCGCGGCCCGATGGTGCGCGAGATGCGGGGGTTGGGAACGCTGGTGCCCGAGGAGATCCGCTGGATTCCGGCGCAGACCGATTCGCGGGTGGATCGCATCCTGATGCATCCGGGCGCGGTAGTGCAACCCGCCAGCATCATCCTGGAGCTGACCAATCCTTCGCTTCAACGCGAGGCGCTCGACGCGCAATATCAATTGAAGGCGGCGCAAGCGGACTACGAAAGTCTAAAAGTACAATTGAGCAGCGACCTTCTCAACCAGAAAGCGGAAGCGGCGATGGTTCGCAGCGAGTACGAACAAGCCAAGATTCAGCATGAGGTGGATGAAAAGTTGCGCCGCGAAGGCTTGGCTGCGGACGTTACCGCCGACCTGTCGAAAGTAAAGTTGGAGCAGTCTGGTATTCGCCTGCAACTCGAAGAAGAACGCACGCGCAATACGGCGGAATCGGCGACGGCACGCTTACAGGCGCAACAGTCCCATGTGGACCAGCAGCGGGCGCTGTACGATTTGCGCCTGAGCGAACTGGAGTCGCTGCATGTGCGCGCGGGCATTCAAGGAGTGTTGCAGCTTGTGCCCGTGGAGGTCGGCCAGCAGGTTACACCGGGAACGAATCTGGCGCGCGTTGCCGACCCGAAAAAACTGAAAGCGGAAATAAAGGTAGCGGAGACGCAGGCGAAAGATCTGCTGATCGGCCAGAAAGCTGCGATCGACACGCGAAACGGCGTGGTCATGGGGCAGGTGGCACGTATCAATCCATCGGTACAAAACGGAACGGTGACCGTGGACGTGGAAATCACTGATGCTCTTCCAGCCGGCGCGCGCGCGGACCTCAGCGTCGACGGAACGATCGAAATCGAAAACCTGAAAGATGTTTTGTACGTTGGGCGTCCGGTTCACGGGCAATCGGAAAGCACGGTGGGCTTGTTCAAGGTGGTGGATGATGGCGCGGAAGCAGTACGCGTGAACGTGAAGCTCGGCAGAAGCTCGGTGAACACCGTTGAAATTCTGCAGGGCTTAAATACAGGGGACAAAGTGATTCTTTCGGACATGTCCGCTTGGGAAAACTTCGACCGTGTAAGACTGAAGTAGGCCAAATTCAATTGGAGATCGAACGCATGCCTCTCACTAACGGAACGCTTATTACCATGCATAACGTAGAAAAGGTCTTCTTTACCGATGACCTGGAGACACACGCGCTTTCGGAAATTGACCTGGAGATCAAGCGCGGCGAATATCTGGCGATCGCCGGGCCGTCGGGCTGCGGCAAGTCCACATTGCTCGCCATTCTGGGCCTTCTCGATTCCCCGACCGGCGGAGACTATACCTTGAACGGCAAGTCGGTTTCCAGTCTGACGCTGAGCGAGCGGACACGCATTCGCAATCGCGAAATCGGTTTCATATTTCAGGCCTTCAATCTGATTGGCGATTTGAATGTCTACGAGAACGTAGAATTGCCGCTCACCTATCGCGGAATGGGTTCCGTCGAGCGCAAGCAACGCGCGATCAACTCGTTGGAACGCGTGGGAATGGCTCATCGTATGAAGCATTACCCGGCGCAACTCTCCGGCGGTCAGCAGCAGCGTGTAGCGGTTGCGCGGGCGCTGGTCGGCGATCCCTTGATCCTGCTGGCGGATGAGCCCACCGGAAATCTCGATTCGAAGAACGGGGACTCCGTGATGGAGCTTTTACGGGAAGTGCACCGCAATGGAGCCACCATTTGCATGGTGACCCACGATCCGCGTTATGCCGATCACGCCGAACGCACTGTTCACCTGTTCGATGGCAAAATTGCGCAATCTTCGCCCGAAGGCCATCTCGCCGAAGTGTAGGGTTCCGGACTCAGATACTTTGCGCTTATCCGGACAGTGGGATAGAGTGGCGCGGAAGCTACATCGTCAGGAACCAACAGATGAGCGAAGCAGAGTTGCCTCTCCAAGCGGCGGTCGCTGGCGGCGGGCAAGTGCCCACACAAGATGAACGAACCATGGCCACGCTGGCGCATGTCTTGCAATTGGTAGGTTGGTGGATCGCGCCGCTGGTGATTTTTCTGGTGAAGCGCGAATCGCGGTTCGTCTCGTTTCACGCGCTGCAGGCTTTGCTGCTGCAAATTGTCCACGTCATCGTGATGGTCGTCTTCATGGTCGGATGGTTCATCTTGATTTTTTCGACGGTGATTTTGCGTCCTGCGGCAAAAAACTTTCCGCCGCCGGCTGTCTTCCTGGTCTTTCCGCTGGTGTGGCTGGGAATAATGGCGCTTTGGCTAGTCATGGTGATTCTCGCGATTGTTTATGGAATCAAAGCGGGACGCGGCGAATGGGCGCAGTATCCGGTGCTTGGAGCCCTAGCGCGTAAGATGTTAAGAATCGGACCGAATGGCGAGGTGCTGGCGCCGGCGGTCTAGGGGTCAGTGCGATTGCGTTTTAATTCTTGCCGTATTTGTCGCCGAAGAAGTCGCCCTTGTTCCACGTCGGCCGCTGCTTTTCTTCGGTGATGAGATAGCCGCACAAAAAAGCAAATCGCGCGTATTGCGCAGCGGACTCGAAGTTCAGTCCCGGTTGCTCCATATCGTCCTGGGGCTGGTGGTAGCGGGTCTCGTACCAATTTCCGAAAATATTTATTGGATTTATCTTTGGATCGCTGGATTTGAAGCCGATGCTCGGCATCATCGCGGGAATCCCCTGTTTTACGAAGGAATATTGATCGCTGCGGATGAACACCACCTGCGCCGGGAATGGGTCCGGGCTAACACCCAGGTGCATGCGCTCCGCCACTTTGCGGATCACTTCGCCTAAACTCGAATGCTCCGCACCAAATGCCACGACGTCTTCCACGGGCCAGAACATGGCGACTTCATCCATGTTCACGTTCGCCACAACCATGTTCTTCGGAACGGTCGGATAGTGAGCGAAATAGTCCGAGCCCAGCAAGCCGGCCTCTTCTCCAGTGACGGCGACAAACAGGATGGAGCGGCGCGGGCGCGAATTCATTCTGCAGAAAGCCTGTGCGACCTCCAGCAAGACTGCCGAACCGGATGCGTTATCCAATGCGCCGTTGTAGATTTTATCGCCCTGCACAGCCTCGCCGATGCCAAGGTGGTCGAGATGCGCGGTGTAGACCAGATACTCGTCTTTGAGGAGCGGGTCGCTGCCCTGCAGCTTCGCCATCACGTTCGGGCTATGTACGGTTTCTCTCATCGTGACGTTGTGGATCTTTGCAGTCATCTGAAGCGGGAATGAAGTTAGCTTTCCCGCTTTCGCCGTTGCGAATATCTCTTGCGCCGTTTGCGGGCCGCCTTCAAAGAATTCTATGGTTGCATGCAAGCCCAGACTCGCTCTGCCCTTCAATTGCGGAAAATAATCGTTGGGCTGCCCTTGCTTATCGAGCCAGCGAAATTGTGGCGTTGCCAGGTCGCGCACACGCTTGTTGAACGAATACATCTGTTCAAGTGAGGGATCATCCAAAGCTATCGTTCCGACGGCCCCGTGGGCCACGGCGTTGGCTGCTTTCACTGCGCCGGATGAGTAATGCGCCTTCAGCGAAGACTCAAAGTCCGGCGCTCCAAAAAGCAGCGCGACGATTTTTCCTTTCGCATCGACATTTTTGTAGTCGTCGTAACCCTGGTCGGGCGCCGTCACGCCGAAACCCACGAAAACCACCGGCGCTTCCACGGAGGTGTCTTCGCGGCCCGGATCTCCGCCGGCGAT
>CAAGKR010369117.1_pt1 | contig 22560 bp, 17 predicted proteins | sample 2556971 | NCBI WGS metagenome assembly CAAGKR01 (sample SAMEA5207829, study PRJEB30636) | soil metagenome | biome: forest; feature: boreal; material: soil | place: USA | collected 2011-09 | depth 1 m | reverse complement strand
GCCACGAAATACGGGGCGGCGCCTGCGGCGAGGAGGACGGCCTCGAGCGCGCCCGCGGACCAATAGAAATACCCCGCCGCGGTCATCGCCGGGCGGGAGGTTTGCAGGTCTGCCTCCTGGACGCCAACCGGGAGCCGCCCGAGGTCAGTCAAGTGGCCCATCAACGTCTTCGCTGCGGCATCGTTATCGCAGATCACGAAATGCGGGATATCGAGCGCATTGCTTCCGAGCAGCTTCAAAAACAGCTTGAATGCGCCGCCACCGACCGGCACGATCGAGACGCCTAGGATGTCGAGATCCAAACCTAGCTGACGGGCGAAGATCGGCAGGGCTAAACGCTCACTCGGGCCTTCCGCCAGAAGAACCACGCGTGCAAACAGGAACTCCGAGCCCGCCTCGGCCACCCTTCGCTTGATCTCGGCCGACTCGGTGTCGCTGAGGGTTCCGCTCGGTACGGCGCGAACTGCCGTGGAATCCCCGACGCGACGGAGGTGCACGATGGTCCTCGGATCGGCGGCGTCAGTCACAGCTGTGGAGTGGGTGGTCAAGATCGTCGGAAGGTCGCTTTCGAGGAGCCGGGCCACGATGGCTCTTGCGGCATGCGGGTGCAGGTGCGCCTCCGGCTCTTCAAGGCCAAGTGCGAGGACCTTTGCCCGTACCGATGCCACGTATGCCGCGAACAAGCCGACGACCGCAACAGATTGGGTGCCGACGCTGTGCTCCGAAACGCGTCGTTCCGGCTCCTCCCCAGGGGTTCCAATTCGCAGCTCCACTTCGCGCATCGCGTCCTGCGCTTCGGGAGGCAGCAGACTGAACCCAACAGAGGGCGTTGCCTGGTTCGCGTAGAGGACCGACGAGAGTGCACCTCCGACCGCAGTCGTCAGCTCGGTTCGGGTTGTCTCGCCGAGCAGCCGATCTACAACGGTTTCGCCGTAGGTCCTTCCGAGTTCATCAAGTTCCTTCGCAACATCATTAGTTGGTTTCGTTGCCGCGCCGATCTTCGACCAGAGGCCGGCGCGTTCGTAGAACTCTCGCCGTCCTTCGCGAACCGCGGGAAGTAGGAGGAAGCCCAAGCGTTCGCGCTCGGCGACCCCGACGAGTCCGTCCTCTAGTTCGTCGGCCTTCTCGTAGCGCATACGGGTCCGGAATACACCGTCATCTTCCACACGACCAACTACACGAACGAAGAGCCTTTGGCGCTCGGGATCAGCGACATCGACATGCATACCAAAGGTTTGAACGTCGTCGGTGGAGAAGGTAGGTGCGCCGCTGGACGGGACGAGCGTCAGCAGGATCCAGAAACCCTCGGCAGGATCCGCTGTCGCCGAGATGTCGTGCTCAGAGAAGCCGAAGCCGCGGCGCCCGACGCCGAGGCATCCGTCCAGCGCCTGCAGGACAGAGCTCTTTCCAACGTTGTTTGCGCCGACGAGCACGGTCTGCTCGCCAAAAGGGACGGTCGCGTCGCGCAGGGTGCGAAACTCATGAAATCGTGCCGAGAGGAGCGTCGCCATTGATTCGCCTCGTCCCTTCGTCCAGAGCAAGGATTGACCCTTTGAGTCTACGGTTCTACCTGTCTATGGGCCGTTGCGTATGGGCAACGTCAAATACCTGATCAGCCCGTCCGACGCCGCTCGTACTCGTCTCAACCCGCCTGGTACGTAGTTAGCCAACCAACAGGCCTGGGCGACTCGGCCGCGATGTCTGAACCGCCCTCGCCGCGGGACGTCACGCTCGGAATTAAGTAGACATCGCACAAAGGGGCTGATACCTGGTCTACCATCGGTTCGGCGTCACGGCAGCGCGCGAGCGTCGGTGAGGACGAGGAGGTCCAAACGGTTCGCTTCATCCACACCGCGGATCTCCAGCTCGGGATGACCCGGCGCTTTCTCGACGACGACGCGCAGGCGAGGTATGCCCAAGCCAGGATCGAAAGCCTGACCGCGATCGGCCGGATGGCGGTCGTGGAGAAGGCCGAGTTCGTGGTCGTGGCAGGTGACGTCTTCGAAACCAATCGGGTACGACCCCGGACGGTCGGTCGAGCTCTCCAGGCGATGGCCTCCATCCCGGTGCCGGTCTTCCTCCTCCCCGGTAATCACGACCCGCTCGATGCAGCGACGGTGTATCGCTCGCCGACCTTCCTCCGCTCCGTCCCTCCGAACGTGGTCGTCTTGACGAGCCCCGACCCGGTGGACGTTCGAGATGGTGTCCAGATCGTCGGCGCGCCGTGGATGACCAAGAGGCCCCTGCTCGACCTCGTCGGATCCGCCTGCGACTCACTGGTTGCCGACCCGGCACAAGTGCGGATCCTCATCGGCCACGGGGCTGTGGACCACCTGGGCGAGTTCCACGACCCGTCGACGATTCGCCTGGCCGCTGCCGAGGCCGCCATCGCCGATGGCAAGGTCCAGTACATCGCGCTCGGCGACCGCCATTCCACGACGCAGGTCGGCGAGACCGGGAGGATCTGGTACGCGGGCGCACCCGAACCGACCGCCCATGACGAGACTGACGCGGGGAATGTTCTGCTCGTCGAATTGGGGGACGGCACCTGCGCGGTGACCCGACGACAGATCGGGACATGGCGGTTCGTGGGCGAAACGCTGGAGCTCGACGCGGCGTCAGGCCCAGAAACGCTGCTCGACCGTCTCGACCGTCTGCCAGCCAAGGATCGGTCGATCGTACGGTTGACCCTGCTGGGCGTGCTCTCGCTCACGCGGTACACGCGGCTCCAGGAGATCATCGACGAGGCGCGCGAGGTCTTCGGATCGATTGAAGAGTGGGAGCCCACAAGCCGGTTGCTCGTCCGTCCCGAGGACGACGACTTCGCCGACCTCGGCCTGAGTGGCTTCGCCAAGAACGCCGTCGCTCGACTTCGGGCCGAAGCCGCAAGCGGCGGCCCCAATGCTGAGACAGCTCGTGACGCCCTGTCGCTCCTGGTCCGTCTCGTACACGGACACGGGGCTGGCGCATGAGGATCCTCATGATCACGCTCCGCAACTATCGCGGTGTCAGTAATCGCACGGTGGAGTTCGCTCCCGGTGGTGTGACGATCGTCGAAGGGCCGAACGAGATCGGCAAGTCGAGCATCGCCGAAGCCATCGACCGCATCATCGAAGACCTGGACTCGACGTCCAAACAGCGAATCCAGGCGGTCAAGCCCGTCGACCGGGATGTTGGACCCGAGGTCACGATCGAGGTCGAAACCGGTCCATACGCCTTTCGCTACAAGAAGCGGTTCCTCCGAGACCGGGTAACGGAACTGGAGATCACTCGGCCGCGGCCGGAGAACCACACCGGTCGCGAGGCGCACGAGCGAGTCCAGGCCATCCTGTCGGAGACCGTCGATATGGCGCTTTGGAAAGCGCTGCGCATGCAGCAGGGAGACGTCGTCGGTCAGGCAGCGCTCGCCGACCAGACCTCGCTGTCCGCTGCCCTCGATCGCTCGGCGGGGGAGTCGCCTGCCGGCGATGAGGAGGTGACGCTGTTCGGGCTCGCGCACGCGGAGTACCTGCAGTACTGGACGGAGACCGGTCGACGAAAGCAGCTGGTCGCCGAGATGGAGCGATCGATCGAAGGTGCAACGCAGAGGATCGCCGGGTTCGACGACGCCATCCGGGCGATCGAGGCCGATGTCGAGGCAAGCGTCCGCATGGAGGCTGAGGCGCGTCGACTGGTCGAGCGAGGGGCCGAGCAACGGTCGCGACTAGGCGAACACTTGGCGCGCGTCGACGCGCTTGCAAAGGTCGAGGCCGGGGTCGGAACGATGGAGGCGAAATTCGGCTCGGCGCAGCTCGCCGCAAATGAGGCCCGGCGCGTCGAGAAGGCGCGCCAGGGCGCGATCGCGGCCGTCGAAGCCGGGAAGTCCGACCAGGAGCGGCTTGGCGCTGCAGTACGGGAAGACGGCCCGCAGCTCGAGGTCGCCCAGGCACGTGTCGCAGTCGCCGACACGGCGGTGGCCGAAACACGGCTGGGGCGAGATGCGGCGAAGTCCCTCGCCGACGAGCGACAGGCTCGACTCTCGCAGTTGCGGGATAAAGCCGATCTGGCATCACTGCTGGAACGTAGCGAGCGCGTCAGAGCGGCCGTCGCGGCGCTGGAGGCGGCCGCAGCGGACGCCGCGCTCCCGGTTGACACGGCGCTCCTGGCATCCATCCGGGAGCAGCATCGGACCGTTGAGCTCGCACGCGCTCGGCTTGAGGCGACCCGCCCGCTAGTCCGCGTAGAGGCGTTTACGGATCTCCTCGGCCTCGTTGACGGACTCGAGATGAAACTGCCCGCAGGCACTGCGCTCGAACGCCGCGTGGATGAGTCGATCGAGCTCACCCTCCTTGACGTCGCTTCCCTCTCGGTCCTCGTCGGAGCGGCCGGCGACCTTACGAGCGCCGAGGTGGAGTCGGCCGAGAGTCAGCTAGGCGATCTGCTCCGAGTCGCAGGCGCCAGGGATCTCGCGGACGCGGAGCGCCGGCACAAGGCCCGCGAGGACGCGGAGCGGACAGTGACGGAGCAGCAGCGTGTGCTGCACGAGAATAGTCGCGAGCTCGCGTTGGACGGTCTCGAGGAACGGATCGCGGCCTTACGCGGGCGGGTGACCGAGGTCGAGGCGTCACCCGCCGGCGAGAGTGATGATGAGGAGGAGGGCGTCCGCCTGTTGGCCGAAGGGGCTAAACAGGCCCTCAGCGTGACCGAGCAATCGGTCAGAGCCGCGGAGCAGGAATGGCAGGCAGCGCGGTCGAGACTTGCCGAGATCGATGTATCTCGCAGTGACCGTAACACCGAGCTTCGGCTAGCGACGGAGGAGCTCGAGCGACGCGAGGCCGCGCTTGTGGCGGCGCGCGCCGCGGCGTCGGACGAGTCCGTCGCAAAGAACCTGCGTTCGGCCGAGGGAGCCGAGGAAGGCCTCCGGGCGGAGCTCGAAGCAGCCAGGACCGAACTGGCACAAGAAGGGCCTGAACAGGCTCGAGAGCTGCTTGACAATGCTACCCAGGCCTTGACGCGCGTGGACACCGAAACGAGGCAGGTCCAAGACGCGTTGCTGCAGGTCATGACGCGGCTTCGTGACCATGGTGAGGATGGACTCGCCGAGGATCTCCAGGAAGCAGAGGCGGACAAAGACCAGGCCGAACTTGAACTGCGGCGTTACCAGGCTCATGCAGCGGCTCGAAAACTGCTGTACGAAACGATGCGAGCGGAACGAGAAGCGGCCCGGAGATCCTATGTCGCACCGCTTCGTCGGGAGATCGAGAACCTCGGGAGCATCGTGTTCGGCCCCGACTTCGCCGTTGAGCTAGACGACCAAGATCTATCTGTCGTCAGTCGAACACTCCTTGGTCGCACGATCCCGTTTGAGAGTCTGAGCATCGGCGCCCAGGAGCAGATCGCTCTGATCTCTCGGCTCGCATGTGCGACGATCGTCGCCCCCGACGGCGGTGTCCCCGTCGTCCTCGACGATGCACTCGGGAACTCCGACCCACAGCGACTCGAAGCCATGGGGGCCGTCCTGGCGGTCGCCGGTCGCCAGAGCCAGATCATCGTGCTGACGTGCCAGCCGGACCGATACGAACATGTCGGTGGAGCTCGGATCGTGCGTCTGTCGTAAGAGACGCGAGGTCTGGACCACCGCACCCGTGCGGCCGAGGTAGAGCCGCATTCCGATGACACGTTGAGGAATTCGACACAGCTGACGAGGTGACGCTCGGATTGGCCGCCCTACCGAGAAGCGTCGTGCATACGTGTGGTCCCACCTGGCCGTGCGGTGCGGAAGCCGTTAGCGAAGCCATGAAGATGAGACTACAACGCCCGGATGGCATCACCGGCCTTGTGCCCTGGAGTGGTCGGATTCGAGCGTTCCATCGTGATTCGCTGCGACTCGACACCTCAGTTCTCGGCTAGCTCGCTGCGATTATGGCGGATCAGCCTCATCGCCTCAGGTGCTTGCTCATCGTCGAGGGCGCGGAGTTCGCGCTCAAGGCGCTCAAGGTTGAGCCGCCGCGTCTCGGGCGCCCCCGCGGCCAAGGAAAACCAGTCAGCGGCAGCTTGCTTGCTGTCCTTGTTGGTAATCATTCGGAGGCTGGTCGGGTTCCAGAGCACTTTGAGCCACGGAGGCTCCGCCAGCTCCAAGGGGAGCCTCGTTAAGCGTCTGACGGCTTCCGGCAGCTCCAAGCCAGCGTCCAGCAAGACCTTCGCGGCAACCGCAAGTGAGATGAGGCCGACCGGTCGAAGGAGGACGTGCCCTCCAGTGTCACCTCGCTCGTTCCCATCAATCGCGCGCGTGGGGTCGCGCCCGAGCTCGCGAATAACCGCGACTCTTCTGGACACCTCATCCCAGAATGCCTTTGCGGTGCGCAGGTAAGCATTGATCTCGTTTTCAGGGGGGCGAAATCGTTTGTAATCGGTCCACTTCGATGGCCTGCGGTCTCTAAGAAGCTCGTCCATGGCGTCGTATAGCGCGGGCAAGGTCGTGATGTTGGTGTGATCACGGACCGGGACGTTGGATCCGATGGCATCTGAGATTCGCTCACGCAACACGGGATGCTCATCGACGAGTCGCCTCACGACAATGGCGACTACATCGTCCTCATCCTGGGCGACAATATCGAACTTGGAGACCGGTTTGGCATACCGATTCAGCGTCGTGAAGAGCCGTCGCGTGCGCTGAAGCCCAGCCGACGTAGGGGCATGGGCGACCAGGGTAATGCCAATCTGCTCGTCGCCCAACCGTTCATCGATGCCTACGGCCGACCGAATCCCTTTCACTCTGTGCTGGCCATCCAGCGCCATTAGTCGTTCGTCGCCACGAAGCTCGAGGACGCCCATGTTCATCTCGACGAGTTCGGGCAAGTCGTTGGGCGTCGTTTGGAGCGTGTCTCTGACGGACAGTTCATGGAACCGAGGTTCTCCGCCGTACACCGCGACCACGAGCGAGTTCAAGAACCGCTGGGGTTGGTGGATCAAGTACTCAGCGATACGGTCCGCGTGTGCGGACATTCCGCGTTGGATCATGTCGGACAGGCTGGTCGACTCGTGTAGCTCCCTGGCGAACTGCACACGTCTTGCGACCTCGCGGAGCTCTAGCAGGCAAACGTAGTACGCCCAATCGCCCATTCGCCCCCTAAGGGCGGGTACGAGGAGTCTTGTCGCAACGACCCGATGGCCGGCTTCTGGATCTGGTTCGTTGATGCCGCGGTCCGACGAAGCTCGCTGGCGGGAAGCCGATCGGGTGTCGGTTTGGCTCATAGCTAGAAAGCCCCCACCAATCGCTTGACATCTGCGCTGAAGTCGTCCTTGTTCATTGGGGGCATGACAGTGTTGATTACATTCTGCTCAAGTGTTGGGGGAGTGTCTCCAGCAAGGTCGGTCACGTAGTAGAACGCGAGGTGGTGCTTCCACGTCAGAAAGAGCCTGTCGAGTTTCGGACGGCCGCGTCGCCCCCTGAATGCCTGTCGCTGGTATGTGCGGTATCGATCTCGGATCGAGCCCTCTGACATTCCGACGTACATCGGGAATGCCGCCGGCAGGTCCTTGGCCACATGATGCTCCAGGACAAACGCGTAGACGCCGGGTTCGTCTGGAACGGACGCCGCATTGCTCGGATTGAACTCAAGCCGAGCCCATCGCATCGTGCGAGTGTGGTCGTACCTGCCCCAGACCTCGGGGATCAGCCAGAAGGACTCGCGTGGGTGTGCCGCAACAAGGTCAAAGACGTCAGGCACTAGTGGAGGCCCAAGTTCCTGCGAGCATGCCACGCGGGTCTGCGGATTGCGCGTACATCACAGGCTCCATGGCGACGCCAGGGTGCGCAAACGAAGGAACAGGACGCGCTCGATGACCCACCTCACTCCTGCGAAACAGCTTCGGGGTCGTCGAGCGCGATGGCGAAGCGCTGGCGCAGGCGGTCCAGGATGTTGTCGATCGGGTCTGACTGGCCGCTCTTCAGCCACTCCAGGACTTGAGGTACGCCTGCCGCGGCGTAACGGTTAGCCGTGTCCAGCACCTGACGCGGTTCTCCTACGACTGCCGCGTCGTCTTTGGCCGCGATGGCGAGGAGCTCGAGGAGATCAACCCGCCAGCTATCGGATCCGAGACCCTCCGAGCCTGTGATAAATCCTCGCCACCCGCCGGCCGGTTCGTCAGGCAGCTTGGATGCCTGCGCGGCTCCGAGGCAGACGGCAAGGAACCAAAAGTCGACGTATCGAGGAAACGGAGACTGCGTTGGATCGGCTTTGCCCCCTTCGGGCCTCGTCTGACAATACCTCTTGACATCCTCAAAGTAGGCATTGGGGAGCCGGAGATCGACGTTGATGAAGGGGTTGTAGCTACTCATGCGACCGCCTCCGCCATGTCGGCGCTTGTGAACACTCGCTCGCACAGTTCGCAATGCTCTCGATGGCCGCAGTCGCAGCGCAAGATTTCCGGGCCCTCAACCGGAGGCTTGTTCCGAAGGTAGGTCGGGAAGTGGGCTGTCATCGTGAGCGTCACCTTCGACCCAGCATAACGGTCCAGTGCATCCTCGATATCTCGGATCTCGGCGTACGTGAGGAAGAGAATCGGCTGCGCACTCTCCTGAATGAGCGCAGCGAGTGCGGCCTGCTTCACCTGAATCCCCATCATCCCGAGGGGAGTGTCGATTACGTTCGGGGAGCGGTAACCGCTGACCTTGGCGAGCGCGAGAATGAAGGCCAAGGTGATCGCCCGACGAGCGGCCCCATTGAGTTGCATATCAGGGTCCAGGCGGGCATCGGTTTGAGAGAAGACGACGACGTCGAAGTCGGAGGTAATCTGCGCGCTCTTGATGAGAGCGTTCTCGTCATCGGAGCCGATCATCCTACGGAACAGGACATCCATCTCGCCGCTGACTTCCTTGAGTTTTTCGTCCTGGATCCGCTCCTTCGCGCGGCTAATCACTTGACGGATATCGTTGGCCACCAAGAGTTTGGCTTGGAGCGCCTTTGCGTCTTTTTCGTTCTCGAGCAGCTTGTCCCGGGTCTTGGTTACATCGTCCAGCTGGCGACGAAGAGACTTCGCGGTTTCGACAGCGACTGCACGTTCCTCGCTGACCTTACGAAGCGCCATGTCATTGTCTTTGTAGCTCGCCTGGAGCGCCTCGATGTCCGAATCACCGAGCTGGCTTATCTGAAGCTCAAACGCGCGAATGCGGGCCCCAGCCGCAGCATGCTGTTTTTGGGAGCGTGCAAGCCGAGCTTCCAGGCGACCCAGTTGCACTCCGAGAGCGCCCTCCGGGTCTGTCGCGGATGTGACGTAGTAGAGCGCCGTAAGTCGATCCTTAATGGCCGACGTCGACTCTTGATCCTTAAGCAGTTTCTCGATGGCCTCGCGGTGTGTTGATCCCGGAACTAGCTCGGTCCCGCAGACACAGCGACCGACCTCTAGGCGCTCCTTGAGAAGCGGCAGATAGTCCGATGGGATGGCTCCCTCGCTCTTGAGAGCCGCGAGCCGGGCCCGCGCGGAGTCCACAGCCCCACTAAGGAAGGGCATCGCGATTATTCGGGTTCGGAGAAGGTCGCTCTTCTCCCGGTGTACCTGCGATATCTCGGATTGCGCAGTTGCCTGATTGGCCTCGGCCTCCCTAAGTCCCCGCTGCAGCTCGGTTCGGTTGCCTCGCTGGAGCGCGGCGTCGAGTCGCTCTCGAGCCTCCGATCTGTCCTCATCGATCCGCTGGTAGCTCCGTGCCAGTTCCTCCTCGCTCTTGACCGCGAGATCGTGTTCGGAACCGAGTTTCTCGACGCGCTCACTTGCCTCCTTGAGGCCGATGTTCCCGCCTTTGTTCTTTACCTCGGTATTGAACTGGGTGGCAACGGCGTCAAGGTGCCCTTCAGCATCTTCGAGCGTGTTGATTCCGAGCAGGTTTCGTATGGCGCCGCGCACGCGCTCTCGTTTCGTGGAGGTACTAACGTCCTTCGCGATGAACCGCATCGCTTCGTCGCCGTCGGTGAAGAAGACGTCGCGCAGCGCACTTGGGAAAAGACGTTCGAGCACGATCTCTGGATGCTCGACAGTTTGCCAGCCGGCTGGCCGCAGTTTCATAAGCACCTTGTCCGAGCGACCTCGGCTGTGCCTGCCGTCCGATGCGACCTGCTCCTTTGCGAAGCGCCTCAAACGATAGACCGTTGGCTCTCCGGGTCCTTCATCGACCTCGAACTCGAGAGTTGCGGAAACTGAGATCTCGGGACCGTCGCGTTCGGTGTTGTGAGCCATCGACCCCAGGGGGTAGCCCTTGCCAGCGTTCGGGAGCCCTTCTTCGTCGTACAGGACCCATCGGAAAGCTCTGAAGACCGTTGTCTTTCCAGTCCCTGGCTCCGCTCGGATCAGCGTCAAGGGTCGGCTGGGATCAACGGAGAATGGGACAGTGAGGTCCCGAGCGAGGTGGAAATTCTGGAGCTGAAGGGAGCGGAAGCGGATCACGTCGCCTGCTCCTTCAGCTCTACAAACTTGGCGAGTGCCTCCGTCTTCTCTTTCATCTTCTGGACGATCGGGATTCTCGCCGCTCGATGCTCTCGTTCTAACGTGACGATGTCGACGAGGGCATCAAGCACGGCCCGATGGTAGCCGGGGCACCGCTCTGGAAGGTCCTCGATCTCCCTCCTCAGCGCCTCTAAGAGCAGCTCACCATCTCCGGCCATTCGAATTCCTCCTAAACCTACCTTCAAGCGAAGTAGGAGCTCGTGATGTAGTTCGCAGCCGTGAGCCAACCCTCGCTGTCGGCGTGATTGCGTGCGTGTTCACCGAAAAAGCGGATCCGATCAAGTTCCGCGCTGATCATCTTTCGCGCGTCGTCGTCACGACCGTCGTCGGACGCCGGAAGGGCGACGAAATCGTGGTAATCCGCGTGGTCCTTGCCAGTGGCAGGATCGAGTCGGAGCACGCGCCCCAGTCGTTGCACCCATTGGCGCTGAACGGTCGTGCTCGCAAGTACATAGGCAGACCTGATGCTTGGAACGTTGATGCCTTCATCGAGCACGCGCTTCGCGGTCAACATCTGAAGCTGTCCTCGCCCAAACGCCTCGATAATCTGCTGAGCAAGTCGACCGGTGGAAGTCTCGGCGGCCGTCACCTGGTGATATGTGAGGCCGCGCGACCGGATCACTTTGTGAATCTGGATCAGTTGATTAGGATCCTTATCCGTCGCGTAGGCCAAGGTCCGGTTGATGGAGGGACCTATTGCCCCGAGTTGCGCATCAAAGGCAGGCACCTTCTGACGGGCAAGCTCCAGAACGCGTCGACGCTTGATGCGCAGAAGCTGGAGACGCTGTTCGAGGTCCGGATCCTCCCCGTCGGAGAACCGCGTGAGCTTCTTTATCTGGTCTGTGAGTCGCCGCCATTCCGCGAGCTCATCCATTTCCAAATCGACCAGATGGACAAAGTAATCAAACGGAACGAGGCAAAGACCGATGGCCTGCTCCAGACCGAACTCGAAGACTTCAGGTCCGAAGTACTCGCGAAGCGCCTCAGTGCCTTCGGCGTCGTATTGCCGCTCGGGCGTCGCTGATAATCCAAGCCGATACTCAAAGAAGTCGGGCTGATGGTCCAGGAACTCGGGACGGCCGAGCCGATGAACCTCATCGGCGATTAGGAGGCGGCGCACTCTGGATCTGGCGAACACGTCCTGATAGCGCTGATCGACGAGTGCGTCATGCGTTGTAATCAAGACTTCGATGCGGCTGACGCCGAGGTCGAGGCGACGGATCGAGCTCTCAGCTCTCTTCAGCTTGGCATTGGCCGCTCCATGAGCTAGCGAGACAGGTAAAACACCGAAATCTCGGACTTCGTCCTCCCACATCGCTAGGAGTGGTAGCTGAGGTGCTGCGATGACAACGAGAAGGCCCTGCGACAGTTCGGACGAGAGCCTCGACGTGGCGGCCAGAGCTGTGATGGTCTTGCCTGAGCCCGTGGCCATGGAAAGGATTCCCCTCCGCCCGGCTGATTCCCAGGCCGTGATGGCCTCGCCTTGATGAGCGAACGGGCCCGAGTCCAGGACGACGCCCGGGGGAACGGTCAAGATCTGCGGGCTCGGCTCATCAATATCACGCCTGCGGGGCCCTAGGTGATGGCGACGCGCTCTTTCGAATTCGGCCTCAGTCGGTGGGCCTGTGGGAGTGTGTTTGAGGATCTCCAGTCGGACGGCATCAGGGAGGTCATAAACCGCAACGGGCGGGTAGTTGCCTGAGCCAGTCCCGGACCACAAGCTCGAGAAGAACTGAACCAAGTCGTGAACGACCTCCTTCTCTCTGAGGCCACCCCACGAACGGTCGACCGCGAGCTGCTCGATATTCCCGCTAATACCGGGACCCGTCAGGTTGCTGGAACCGTGTGCGGCAAGGACGTTCGCTGCCTCCGTAAGGAGCCAGACCTTGGGATGAAAGAGTCCTCCCGGCGCCAACGCGACCCGGATGGTAAGACGCTTGTAGCCGAGGAGATATGCGAGGCACCTGAGCGTGTGGTTCGCGAGGGCATCGTCCGTAATCACTACCGAACCGATTACTTCGATCAGACGAGCTCTAAGGAGCTCTTTCGGCTCGGCAGTTCCTTCTCGAAGCGCTTCGAAGTCGCCGTGGGACACGTTCGGGCTGATGACGAGACGAACGGGTGCAGTGGAGCGAGCCAGATAAGACGCCAGGCCCGGAGCTAGGTCGGCCATCGCGCCGCTGTCGAAAAATCCGACCATGCAATCGAATGCCGTAGCTCTCCGGAGGCCCTCAACGAGAACGTCGTCGATGAAGTCGTCGTCGGGCAGGAAGTAGATCGGACGTGGCTCCAGTCCGCACAGCCCTGCCCCCTCATTCATCAGACGTGGCAGACCAGGCACCCAGCGGAAGCGTCGTCTTCGTCGAGCGCTGTCTCTAGAACCTGGAGCAGAGGTAGATTGCGACCTTTGGCTCCCGCTCGCTTGATAGCTTCTTCGTGCTTTTCGACGATTTCCTCGCGGCGCTCGAGCAACTCCGGCAGGCTTTCCCGGCCCGTCCAGGTATACGGCCGCTCCTGCATGGCGGTAGCCTCGAAGCCGGCCTTCCGTTCATATTCTGCCGCCTTTTCGAACAGGTCCGGATGCCGTTCAGCTAGCCCGACCCATTCAGCCTTTCGCTGAAAGAAGCAGAAGTAGCACCCCGATCGAGTCCGCCATGAGTAATAAGAGGGCAAGCCCACCCCAGCCCGATCGAGGATCCGCTGAACCCCTTCCTTATCGATCCCGTCCTCCTTGAAGGGGTACACGGGATGAATGTTGGACTTATGGGAGATGTAGCCCTCGCGGCTCTCGTCGGCACGGATCGCAATATACGAATTGGTTTCGGCGTCGCCAATCCATGCTTCAAGCGGCTTGATCTTCAGATACTTGGTGCACCACCGCATTTGAGGCGAGGGCAGGGCACCCTGAAAGGTGAACAAGTAATGGTCGAAGTCCCGATCCGCGTTTAACCGCGCGATGCTCTTGCCCAGTACTGCCTCCAAGCGTTGAAGGTATTCGTAGGTCTCGGGCAGCTCTGCGCCGGTGTCACAGAAGAAGTACTCGATCTCGGGAATACGATCGCGCAGGTAGATCGCGAGAGCAGCACTATCTTTGCCGCCGGAAATCCCTAAGACGTGGCGGACCGCGGCTTGGTCGTCGATGGCCGGTCTTGCATTCATTGCTTGGTTCCGCCTTCCGTCCGTGTTGGGAGGGTCAATTCGTTCATTTCGTCGTCGCGTTTGCCCTGGATCCTCTCTGCCACCACCGCCAGCAGCGTCTCGATTGCGTCAATACCTGCGGTCCGCTCGATCGAGGCGAGAAACTCATCGAACCGCGGTCGAAGGGTCTCGACCTCTTCGGTGTTCAACCACACGACCCGGCTCACGGCCGTACCGTCCGGGGACGTGACTGTGACCCGCCTCGCAAGGGCACTGGCATTCCTGGGGGCGAGTGATTCGAAACTCAGGACCTCGGCGTCCTGGAGAGTTCTCATCATGCGACGAAGTTCTAGCCCGAACCGGGTTTCGTCTTCGTCTCCCCAGGACGACGACGGCCGTCCTGTCAGATTTAAGGCCAGGGCAGCGAGCCAGTCGTCGTCCTCGAGGCCACGGTCATTTAGGGCGTGAACGAAGCTGCGTAAGCGCGGCTCAAAGACGCGATCCACTAAAGATCCCGTGCGAACCTGAGCTTCCTCGCGGAGGGCCTCGGAGTCGGACCCTCCCCCGAGCTCCTTAGCCAGTGCACCCGCGAGGCTTCGCAGAAGATGACGGTACGCACCCCGTAGCTCGCGAACTGCGGTGGCTAGCGATTCGGCGTAGGCGTCAATCTCCTCGTCCGTCGCTTCCGAATCCAGTTCGAATGGGCGGAAGCCACATGCAACCGGGAGGTCCTCAAAGATCAATCGATCGGGTTCGCGGGCTTCAAGAAGCCTCTCGCGGACCGCAATCGTCGCTGCAGACAGCGACCTGGTCTTGACCGTGTATGGCGGCAGGTCGCGGACGGCCGCCATGAGGGGAGCTACAAGGGCCAGAACACTGGCGTTGCGACGCCGGTGCGACCCCGCCGGTGAAATACCGAGCGATCGAGCGAGAGCGCTCAGCACATCGTTCCGGCTCGATGTAGTTCCAACGCTGCGGACCCGGAATCTGCCGGGGATCTTGACCATTCGCTCCAACAGCTCGGTCGTGAGCACCGGCTGATAGGTCCCATCTTGATAGATTGCAAGATCTGCGCTGCGGATCGTCAAGGCGAGCGTCAGGAGGATCGGAGTGACGGATCGCGGAACTCCATACGGCGGCATCCGGAGTCGCCCTTCGACATCCTCGACGGAGATTCCGTCTTTCCCGGCGGACAGCATCTCGTCGAGTGCTAGCCAAACCGCGTGGTAGGTCGAGTCCGTTGGAGGACTCGACAGAGTCCAGCCTGCTCGGCCCTTACGGTGGAACCCTCCGTAGGCAACGATAGCCTCATAGAGGGCTCGATCCGGGCCATATCCCTCGATGCCCAGCCGAGGTAGCTCGGCGCTCATGGCGATGGCGCCCATCAACTCGCGGCGAGCGCGGGCTGCCTGGGTCGTGAGCTCGTCGCGGCCTAACATCTCGTTGCGGATCACGGGAGCCAGCAGGAACGCCCGGTCGCATATATCGGAGGTGAGGCGTGATAGACGGTCTGCCCCTCCGTCTACGTCTGCGCCAATGACGGAGATTCGAACGCTCGGGTTCGTCGGGTCGAAACCCCGCTGGAATGCGATTCGAGCTCGCGCAACCGCCTCGCCGGCGCGCTCGGTGAGCTCCACACGAGCCACCCAGTCGGCCTTCAGCAGAGGGTCGGTGTCGAGAACCAGGCGAAACGCCGCTGCCTCTAGGCACGTTTCGAAAAGCGAGTCTCGTTCCTTTGATTCGAGGATGACGAGCGGGCGGCCGTCGGGCGAGACTAGATTCGGCTTGGCGGCGTCACCCAGCCAGTAGCACACCCCGCCATCGGCCCTCGAAGAGAGCTGCACAACGCCCGGGCTATCTATGGCGATCGAATCGAAATGGCGGTAGGTGCCGTGCTCCTGAGTGTGTCGAAGAGCGACGACAGGTCCCATCTCGATGGCTCTGTTGATGACGCGGGCTGGTCGTTCGCCAACCAACGCCTGCCTCGCGCGAGCCACCGCAGCCGTCAAATCAAAGTCAGTGCCCTGCCAGAGGCGGTACTCGTCGGCGAACTCGCGGTAAGTTAGGTAACCGCGACCTTCGAGATCACGCAGCCGTGTTTCCACCGCTTCGACATTCGGATACCTGTCGGCCCGCCCAAGGGCGAAGGCAATGATGTTCTTGGAAGCCCGAAGGGAGCCACCCTGACTGACCAGGTTTAGGACGCCAATGATTCGGAGAATCCGCCGTTCCTCGTCCGCAAGACCGTGCGCTTCGCGTATCCGCGTTTCGATTTCCAGCCAACGCGCCGCCCCGGGCGTGGAGCCGGAGGTAACCCGCGCTGAACCAACGAAATACTCGTAAGCGATGTCCAGTCCGACGGTTGGCAAAGGGTCCGCTGCTACCGCCTTCGATATGAACTCCCCAACGGAGGAAGGCTCGCGACCCCCCAGGAAACTGAAAAGAGTTCGTTCGTGCTGTCCGTACTGAGCACACAGATCTGGAAGGGCAAGCAGCGTTACTGGGTGTAGCGGATACGTAGCCGCGAAGGTCTCCACCGCGTCAGGGATAAGGTCTCCGAGTCCAAGATCCTCCACGACGTGACCCGAGTCCTCTGCCCAGTCCCGGATCCGTGGTTTGTCGGGATGACCGCGATCGGGCAAGAAGGAGCGTCGTATCAGGGAAATCGTCTGCTCGCGGGTCTCGACGAAGGGGACGTCTTCGAAGCGCCCATGAATCTTCGCCCATTCGCGTCGCTTGCTGTCATCAGCTGGCGGGAGGTAGTCGCTGAAGGACAGGTGCTGCAACGTGAACAGGAAAACGGGGAGAGCGTTTTGGCCTGCGTTTGCCTCCGCGATCTGCTGTAAGCCGTAGGCATCCGCGACTCCGGAACTGGTCACGAGGTACTCCAGGTTCTTTCCGAACTCATCGACTACTAGAAGGACCGGCGCGGCCGCCGACACGGCGGTGAGTAGGTCGACGATGTCTCGGCCAGACGGGAGGCTGCCGCTCTCGGTGAGGTGGAGGAGTCTGGAGATCTCGCGGACCGCCCTCGGTTTTCGGCCTCGGCGCCAATAGTCCGACGCGCCTTTGTCCAACGCGCGGAGGACAGTTACGACAACAGGTTCCCGCTCCGCGGTCGCTAGCGCGCAGACGAATCCACGCTCGTGCGCGCCGAGGCCGAGACGGCCTTGCTCGATTAGGTCTGCGAGTTCTGGATTGACGTCCCGGATCAAACGGTCGGCTGCCAATCTGGTCGGGTCTGTTGCCCTCGAAGACAGAGCCGCTATGACCAGCGCGAGAGACGACTTGCCTGATCCGTACGGCCCAGTAATCGACCAGGAACGGGTTGCCGTTCGGCCGAGTAGGGACCCTGCCCACCTGTGCAACGCATCGAGAACTCTTACGGTTGGAACGTAGTGGTCAAGTGCGTGGCCGGAGTCGCGTTCTAGATTTGCCGAGCGAGCGACCGTTGCCTGCACACCAACAAGGTCGACCAAGCGGGGAGGCTGGTCGCTACCGGCTGAAGTTCTCCGCACCTGCCTAGGCGACATTGGCGACATCACCCCGGGGTCCGCCTATTCCCGACGCAAGGTCCGCGGCCTCGATGTCCTGAACTGGGCGGCCGTAGGCCTGGGCAAAGACTCTCCGGGCCAGCTTGCTGGGCTCGCCAGACACCAGCAACTGCGTCATTCCCGCGGGGGCGGCGACCGTCAGCTGCGGGTGGTCTCGGCTGGCTCGGCGCAGAGCGGAGACGATGACAGACTCCGGGATGCGGAACGCACGCCCTGGACTGCCGGGGGCGGTCGCGAGCCTCGCAAGGCTCAGCGTTCGCGCCGATTCCCCCCAAGCCGCCATAGCGTCGAGGCATGCGTAGGCGATGACCGCAGGCTCGAGCGTGTCCTTCTCCCCGATCCCGAATCTCCATCGTCGGGGACCACCACCGGCGGCCTCAAGCAATCCGAGTGTGGCAAACGGGGAGTCGAGCCAATCATCTGCGATCCGGGTCGTGCGACGCCCATACATCCTTATCAAGCAGTCGACATCCTTCGAGATCGAGCTAGCGGCCGGCTCCGACCAGCCCCGTTCAAGAAGGCACTCCACGACGAATCGCTCAAGATCTGCGGGTTCGAATTCGAGCCCATCAAACTCCTCAAACACCCACCACCAGACTGGTGCCGTAACCGGCGGGCGGAGCAGGTGCCAGTGCAGGATCCAAAGCGTTCGGGGGTCCTCGATAAATCGATCCCAACCGCTGGGCCCGAGGAGCAGTCGACCGAGCATGCTCGGTACGACGGGGACAGTTCTCGATGAGGCCTCGGGACGCTCCGTCAAGACCTTGGTTGCGACGCCCCAGTAGCGCATCGCCCTAACCATGTTCTTCCCAACACCGAGCTCCACGGGCGCCTTCTCATCCGCGAAGACGGAAGCATTGCGGCTCGCGGCCTCGACGGCCTTCGTCAGCCAACCAACTCGCGGGTGGAACGTCTCGTGGCGCGCGAAGAGGGGGAGGAGCTCGGTCATTTCACGCGCCGACGCTTGCAAGCTCGCGGACGCGGTTGGCCGCGCCCTTGATTGCTGAGATCGCGTAATCGATCTCCTCAATCGTCGTTCCTCGACCAAGGCTGAGCCTGAGGCACTCCTGCGCCTCCTCGTAGCTGAGACCCATCGCGCGGAGGACATGCGACGGCGATGGACTGGCTGCCGTACAGGCGCTTCCGGAAGACACCGCGACATCCGGCATCGCCAACATGATTGCGTCAGAGTCTGCGCCGGCAATGCGGACATTCAGCGTTCCGGGCAGGCGGAGGGTCTTGGATCCATTAACCGACACCCCTTCCATCGTTGTGGTCAGAGTGGCTTCCAATCGGTCTCTAAGGGTGCGCAGGTGCTCGCCCTCGATCTCCCGCTCGACCGACGCTAGGTGGGCAGCTTCCCCAAAGCCGACGCAACCAGGCGTATTGAGCGTCCCGCTCCTCAGGCCGCGCTCATGGCCGCCGCCGTCGATCTGAGGGATGAGCGAGTTCGAATCGCCGGATCGAAGATACAGAGCACCCACTCCCTGGGGCCCATAGATCTTGTGCGCCGAGAAGGACGCGAGATCAAGCTCCGCGTCTTGCACATCAAATTCGATCTTCCCGATGGCTTGGGTGGCGTCGCAGTGCATGAGCGCGCCTCGGCTGTGTGCCAGGTCGGCGATAGCAGAGATGGGAGCGATCACACCCGTTTCGTTGTTGGCAGCCATGACCGACACGACTGAAGTCTCGTCGTCGATGGCGTCAGCTAGTTCGTCAAGATCTGGGAGGCCGTCTCGGTCAACTCCGACAACCCGTACCGCGATGCCGAACCTGGCCAAAGCTCGCGACGCGTCGAGGACGGCCTTGTGCTCGGTTGCGACCGTGACGATGCGTGAGCGCTTCGGATGCGCAGCCAGGGCGATTCCCTTGATTGCCAGATTGACACTCTCGGTCGCACCGCTTGTGAAGACGACCTGGCTAGCGTGGGCGCCGATCGCCGCCGCCACCTTCTCTCGTGCTGCCTCCACCGCGCGTCGAGCCGCGACTCCGACCGGATGTGCACTTGACGCATTCCCAAAACGCGCCATGAAATAGGGCAGCATGGCCTCGAGGACGCGCTGATCGACCGGGGTAGTCGCGTTGAAGTCGAGATAGATGGTGGAGGGTTCAGTTGTCATACGAAAGGGCGCCTACCCGAGGGTGTCGAAAAGGCCACGAGGCGGACGACCACGCGCCCCTCGATAAGTCTGAGCGAACTGCTGGAGGGTCGTGCGTTCGAACAACCATTGACGGCCGCGCCATTTCCGAGAGCCAGGGATTCGGTTCGCGATGGCCAACTTACGGAGGCTGTCCGGGTGGATCCCGAGCACCTGCGCAGCCTCTAGGAGGGTTAGGTAACCGCCGAGTGGATCGTCCACAAAGTCCCTCAGCCTAATCATCCGGACAGCCGGATATCCGGCACTTTAGCCGGAGTTGTGCAGGAGCACAAGGAGTCGGAAGCAAAGCCCTCCACGGCAACTCGCGCCGGAGGCGGCAAATGGGACGTCAGTATGTACCGTTGGGCGCGGATGTACACAATCCGCATTGACTAGCGACCACATCAGGTCCAGCATGCTGAGCATGCAGAACGTTATCGGTATCCGGTCTCTTCGCCGACGAGTGAGCGAATCCATGGTGCGCGTCGGTCGTGGCGAGACCATCGTGATCGTCCGCCACGGCCGACCGATCGCGATCATCCGGCCGCTCATGTCCAATGAGACCGCGCACCGGATCTCGGTGACCACCTTTCGCCGGAACCTGCGACGAACGCTCGCCGTGACGCGACGTCGAGCGATCGTGCTCACGTGGTACGGCGATGGCGCGGCCGTCGTCGCGCCGGTGCCCCCAGATTTCGAGTTCGACGACAACGAGGAGGAGGAGTCGGCATGACCGCAGGCGGGATGATCCAGGCGCTGGGGATGCGCGAAGTTCGCGGGAACCTCCGGGCCGTGGTTGCGCGGGTCGAGGAAGGTGAGACGCTGATCGTCCTGCGGGATGGGCAACCGATGGCGGTCATGCTCGCGTTCGCCGAGGCGCAACGCTGGCAGCAGATCGAACAGGCCCTCTCGGCGCTCCATGGCCTCGAGATCTACCCCGAACTCGCCCGCGACACGGCCGAGCTGGCCCGGATCGTCCGGCGGGAGAACCGGCCATCCGCCGCCGCGATCCGGCGACTCGGTGAGCAACCGCGCGACATCCTCGCCCCGCTCCGCACCGTGGGGATCACCGACGCTCGACTCAAGCTCGCGACCATCCTCGACGAGATCGAGAAAGGGCGGACCCTGACGATTGTCTCGTCCGGTCGCTTCGCGGCCACGCTGGTGGCGCCGCGGGAGTTCGACCGGCTGCGCGCGCTCGCGCGGACTGTGAGCTGGTTCCGCGCCGCCGGGCTCGACCTGGCCGCGGCCGACGACGCAGACGTCACGGCGTTCGTCCGCGACTTCGCGACCCGCGCGTCGGCGTCCGACGCGGCGGCAGGCTAAGGACGGCGATGATGGCGCGCCTCACCAGTCACTCAACCCGCGCGTATCTGCGGCTTATCGCGCCCTTCGCCGTCACTCTCCTGTGGCTCGCCGTGAGCTCGTCAGTCCTCGCCGCCGATGCGGTCCCGACGGGCGCCAAGGAAGCCCTCGCACCGGTCACGAAGATGATCACGACACTCGTGGCGATCGCGATCGGCCTGGGCATCGCGATCTGCGGGGCGGTCATCGTCTGGGGCGGCATCGAGAAGACCCTGGCCGGTTCCAACCAGGATGCCGAACACCGGTCGCAGCGGCGCATCCAAAATGGGATCCACGGCCTCGTCTGGATGATCCTCGCGAGCGTCATCGTCAGCACGATCACCGCGATCGCCGTGGCGTACGGCCTGATCGACCGCCCCTTCTAGGCCGAGGGTGCTTTCGCTCCGGGGCGCGCCTCGCCCGACCCTCCGCGCGATCGAAGCCATCCCCAACGTGCGCCTCCGGATCTCGTGGGCCGCGGTGCTCCTCGTGGCGCTGGCCCTCGCCGGCCTTGGTCTCGCGATTGCCGGCCGACTGTCCCCGCCGGCGACTTCGATCGGGCTTGTGCCGCCGGCAACCACCGGCGTGGTGCTCCCGCGCGGTGACCTGCCGATCATCGGCGACCCGATCCGCGACCTCACGGTGTGGTATTCGGACCGGGTCAGAGACGCCACCACGGCGGGCTTGGAGAACCTCCGCGGCCATTTCCTCTCGCCCCTCGACCCGCTCTCGGATCCGGCGACCAAGGACCTGTACGGGAAGATGCTGATCATCACGATCCCGCTCCTGACCTTCGGCGGGCTCGCCCTGGGCTATCTCATCATGGTCAGCCGGACGAGCGGCGAGTCGGCCTACACGGCCCGCTCGGTGACCCCGCGCTTCGTCGTCGGGGCGACCCTCGCGATCCTGGGCATCTTTCTCGTCAGTGTCCTCGCCCAATTCGTGACCGCGACCGATGTTGCGATGGTCGGGGTCTCGTTGCCGGCCCATGCCGTTGGTGGCCCAGACGCTTGGCCGGCGGGCGGCGGTGTCTTTCAGGTCCTTCAGAACGGCGGCTTCGACCCCCACGTCAGCGAAGGGCCCAACAACTGGAACGACGGCGCTTGGCTGTCGGCGGGGCTCCTTGCGGCAGTCCTGCTGACCTTCGTCCAGATGATCGCGGCCGTCCTCGGCGCCGTGGAGCGTCTGCTCGTCATCATCGGTCCGATCTGCCTCGCAGCCTATGCCCTCCCGGCAACCGAACGGGTGACGAACGGCTGGCTCAAGGTGCTGACCGCGATCCTGGTGGTCCGCTTCGCCTGGACGATCGCATTCATCCTGTTCAGTCTCGAGGCGCTGCCGCACATCGGCCCCTCGGGCAACCCGCCGACTGTCGGCGACATGAACGCACTGCTTGGTCTGGCGATCGGGGCCGCGGCCCTGATGCTCGGCCTGCCGTTCGTTCTGTTGCCGGCGGCCCTCAGCGGCCGAGCCACCTTCAAGCTCAGCCGATGAACGAGCGCGGCCTCGTCGAGGTCCCCGAGAACGCCGTCCGCGACGAGACGCTCGCGTTCGGACTCACCGCCCCACAGCTCGGGATCTGCGGTCTGGCGGTCGGCTTCGGGGCGCTCCTCAATCTCGCGCCGCTGTGGCTGCCGATCAAACTCGTGCTCGTCCTCGGCGTTGTTGCGCCGATCCTCCTGGCGGCAATCCTGCCGATCCGCGGTGAACCCGCGTACCGCTGGATTGTCCGAGCGATCCGCTATCGGCGGGGCCGTCGAATCTGGCAGGCGAGCCTTGAGCAACGCCCAGATAAGCTGCAGCTAAGCGAGGCTCGCGACGATGTCCTGGCCGGAGGTCAGAAAACGGTGTCCCGGCGCACCGCAATGCGTTGGCGGGTGTGGTCAGTGCGGAGTACTCCGGTGGAG
>CAAGKR010142790.1_pt1 | contig 22580 bp, 24 predicted proteins | sample 2556971 | NCBI WGS metagenome assembly CAAGKR01 (sample SAMEA5207829, study PRJEB30636) | soil metagenome | biome: forest; feature: boreal; material: soil | place: USA | collected 2011-09 | depth 1 m | reverse complement strand
CATCACCGCGAGGCGCGGCAGGTAGCCGGAATCTTCGAGAACGCCGAAGAGAGTGAAGAACGTGATCACCACTGGAAGGATGATGGCGATCGCATACGTCAGCGCCATGGTGATGACGCCGTACTGGCCGACCAGCAGGTCATGCACGAAGCGCCATGGCGCAATGAAGTCGACTACGGCGGTTGCGCTCGGGTTGATGTAATTCGCGAAGAGCGTGTTTTCCAAGAAATCGACCAGCGTGCCTGCGCCGAATTTCCCCACGAATAGCCACGCGACATAAAGGACCAGTGCCAGGATCGGCCAGCCCCACAGGCGGTGCATGCAGAGTGTGCCAAGCGTGTCGCGTCCGAGCACGAGACGTTCGGAGGTGGCGACCTTCTCGATGATCTCGTCGACGAGGCGTAGCCGTGTTGCAGCGATGTCGCTCGCCAACGTGGCGGAATCCTCCTTGCCGCTGCAGAGCTGTGCAAGCGCGTCCGCTCGCGACAGGCCGGTAACTTTGATCGCGTCCTCGACTACAGGGGAATACTTCACGAGCAGGCGAGGGTGCCCGGGGCGGACGGCGTAGCGCTTCAATTTCTCGATATTCCACCGCCGTAATGCCGAGGTAGCGACAACCGGCACGCCAAGCAGGTCCGCGAGGGTCGGAAGATCGATCGCCTGCGCGTGTGGCTCGTCGCTCATGTTCAGACAGAGGGTGAACGGTACGTCGTGCTCTCCGAGCTGAAGCGAGAGGAGCAGCGTGCGACGCAAATTCCCGATGTCGCCGACCTGCACGACGTCGGCTTCTTCGACAGCCACAAGCAGATCGCGCGTGACGCGCTCTTCGTGCGACTGTGGCGCGAGGGTGTTCGTTCCCGGCGTGTCGATGACTTCGCGCAGCTCGCCATTGAAATCCGCCAGCGCGCTGGTGATCTCGACCGTCGTGCCGGGATAGTTGGACACGGTCACATAACGATTCGTCAGGCGGGTGAAAAGGAGCGACTTGCCGACGTTCGGCTGGCCGACCAGCAGCAGCTTGCGCGTGTTGCGCCGGAGGTTCGGTTTTGGCGAGCAGGGAACGTGGGGGAGCTGAGACATAGTCTCAGCGCACAGTAGAACTCCGTGTCATCCGGGGTCGTGATGATCATCACTCGTGTGAGTGATGGATGGCATGGGGCGAAGTTCAGTCGGTGACGCATCTTGGGCCATGAGCAAAGAGATCAGTTTTTCAATTGTGGGCTCCGGCGGCGACGGCGCTGTGGCCGCGGGCGACATTGTGGCCATGGCATGCGCCGGTGACGGTCTTCACGTCATCAAGACGGATGCGTATGGGCCGCAGATTCGCGGCGGCGAATCGTCGAGCAGCGTGCGTGTCAGCGCTACGCCAATCTTCGCGCAGGCGGGCTCCCTCGACGCGCTGGTCGTCTTCAGTTGGGCTGATTTCGCGCGGTTTGCCAGCGAATTGTCGCCCGGCCCCGATTGCATCGTGTTTTACGAAGCCGAGGATGCACCTCCGACAGACACGCGCGGGGTGTTGGTCCCTGTTCCGTTGATGAAGCTCGCTCTCAAAGCGAAGAACATCCTCGCCCTCGGCGTGATCGCCCCGCTCCTCGGATTGCCGCTCGATTCCATTCGCGCGGCGATCAAGCAGCGGTTCGCAAAGAAGTCAGCGGCGATCATCGAAGCGAACCTGACCGCGTTCGACAGCGGAATCGGGCTTTCAGCCGAGTTAGAAGTCAAACCCCGACAGCTGACATACACGCCGGGACCGTCGCGCCTGCTGATGTCCGGCAACGAAGCTGCCGCGTTCGGCGCGCTGCACGCGGGTTGCACGTTCTTCGCCGGCTACCCGATCACGCCCTCGTCGGAGATCCTGCACTTCCTTTCGGAATGGCTGCCGAAGATCGGCGGGACGTCCCTCCAGACCGAAGATGAGCTTTCGGCCATCGGGGCCGTGATCGGTGCCTCGTTCGCCGGCGCGAAGGCGATGACCGCCACGTCGGGACCTGGTTTGTCACTGATGTCCGAGATGCTCGGGCTTTCCTCGATTGCCGAGATTCCTGCGGTGATCATCAACGTGCAACGCGGCGGGCCATCAACCGGAATTCCCACGAAGAGCGAACAGTCCGATTTACTGCACGCTCTGCACGCCAGCCACGGTGACACGCCGCGAGTGGTGCTGGCGTGCTGCGATGTGGAAGACGCGTTCCACATCACGGTCGATGCCTTCAACATCGCTGAAGAATTTCAAGTGCCGGTGATCGTGCTGTCCGATCAACTCATTGCGCAGCGGCGCGAGACGATCGAAACGGGGTCGCTGGCGCACGAGGTCCGGCAACGTCGCATTGCCAGGCCCGAGGGCGAAGACTACCGGCGATATGCCGCGACAGAAGACGGCGTTTCGCCGATGAGCCTTCCTGGAATTCCCGCAGGGATGTATCAGACAAATGGCCTGGAACACGACGAGACGGGGCGCCCGAGCTCGATGTTTGTCGTTCACGAACGGATGAACGAGAAGCGCCATCGCAAGCTGAGAGTGATCGCCGAGAAGTACCCGCTGTATTGGAGATTTGGAAGCGAACGGCCGGAGCTCGGCATCATCTGCTGGGGATCGTCGGCCGGTCCGGTTCGCGAAGCGGTGGACACACTGAACGCAACGGGCCGGCGAGTCGCGGCTTTCGTGCCGCGCATTCTCGCGCCACTGCCGTCAGCCGAGCTGCAGGCATTCGTCGATTCATGCGATCAGGTTCTGGTGATCGAGCTGAGTCATTCGGCGCAGTTCCATCAATACCTCCGATCGCAGATCGATCTTCCGCGCGGCAGGACCGAGGTTTTTGCGCGGTCCGGGGGGAAGCCACTTTCGGTTTCTGAAGTCATGGAAGCTGCATCGCTCGAGGAGGTGATGGCGTGAGCTGCGAAGTGAATTTCTCTCCCAATGATTACAAAACGGATCTGAAACCGGTGTGGTGTCCCGGTTGCGGAGATTTCGCTGTCCTCAATTCTGTCTACCGCGCACTCGCGGAGCTGCAATGCGCGGCTCACGATACGGTGATCGTCTCCGGCATCGGCTGCTCGTCGCGCTTGCCCGGTTATGTCGAAACCTACGGCTTCAACACATTGCACGGCCGCGCGCTACCGATCGCCACAGGCGTGAAGCTCGCGTCGCCGAAGCTGAATGTGATCGCAGTGGGAGGTGACGGTGACGGCATCGCCATCGGCGGGAACCACTTCCTTCACGCTGCACGGCGGAATGTCGACATCTCCTATTTCATGATGGATAACGAAGTCTACGGATTGACGAAAGGGCAGGCAGGGCCGACCACACCCTCCGGCGACAAGACGAAATCGACGACGTACGGCAATCTCGATCGACCGGTTGATCCATGCGCGCTGGCGATCGGCCTTGGCGCATCGTGGGTGGCGCGGGCCTTCTCCGGCGACGTGAAAGGGACGACGGAATTGATGAAGAAAGCCATCCGTCATCGCGGCTTCGCATTTCTGAACATCATTTCGCCCTGCGTCACGTGGCGCGGCGAGCACCAGAACAAGGAGTTGCGGGCGAAGATGCGTGCCATTCCAGCCGACCACGACGCCGCAAGCCGGGAGTCGGCGCTTCGCTTCACCGACGAGAACGAGCATTTGACCGTTGGCGTACTGTACGACGTCAGCCGGCCGACGCTCCTCGATCAGATGGCGGAGATCGCGCGCCGGGCACGCGGAGATCGGAAGCCGCCGACGCGCGAGGAGATTCTGGCGACTTTCGGGTCGAGTCATTCAATGTAGTAACCGATCGCGATCAGCGCGACCGTAACCGCTCCCCAGCCGATTTCGCGCAGGCCGATCGCGCGAGCGGGAATCCCGTTCGTTGATGGGAGCGCACGAATCAGCAGAAGCGACATGGCGACTGCGGATGTGATCGGGCCGAATGCTGCTGCCACTGCAATTGCCACGACGTGGGCGAGGATCATGGTGGCGCGCGACGTGCCGCGCAATGTCGATCGCACGTACATGACGGACGGGATGGCTCGCGCCAGCATGAGTAGCCACAGAACCGCTGCAAACGAGACAGAGCGCGTGGCGAGCGCGATCGCAGTCGCTACGGCACCAAAGGCGATGGCACCGCCGGCTTGGGGAATGAATCCGCGACCTCGACTGCGCACGTCGTAGAAGAATTGTGTCAGCGTGAACGGGAGCGCCGCCGCGAGCGCCACGAGCGGCCGCCATCCAGCGATCATCGCGGCTCCGACCAGGAATCCGCACGATGCGCTCCCAAACACCAGAGCCAGCACCTGGCACGCGCGCGTCCTCGGATGTCGCCGATGGCGTGTCCAATCTTGTGCGGCGAGTTTCAACGGGTGGCGCGCCAGGAAGGCGGCCACAACTCCGAGGGCGATCAGCGCGCCGGCATTGGAGGGCGCGACCAGCAATCCGAGCACGATGGGCTCGAAAAGGAACCCCCAGCCGCCATGCTCGGCGGGCACCGCGAGCGGACGGAGAGAGACTGGCGTCCGCTCGGGGAAAACCGCGGATGTCACGACACCGGTCCTGCCGTCACTTGCAACGCGCTCTCTTCGAGCGCCGCTGCACGAGGAAAGAGAATGTTGTTCTCCAGATGAATGTGGCTGTGCAGATCGCGCTCGAACTCCTGCAGCAGGTTGTAAAACGCCGTGAAGCTGGTGCAGGCGTCCGCAGGCAATTCGAAGCTGGACGTGACTGATCTGATCTCGGCCAACTTCTCGCCTGCCGCTTCATGTTCCATCATCAGCATGCCAATCGGATTGCGCACCGTGCCGAAGAACGGCGGCGGCACGTCGTCGCCCGACTCGAGCTCGCTGACGTAGGGGAACAGAATCTGCTCCTCTTTCATCATGTGCGGCATCAGATCGGCCATCAGCTCACCGATCAGTCGACCGAGCGGAATGAGCTCTGGATGATGTTCGCCATGGCGGTCCCGCACTTTCGCCGCCAGACCCTGCAGGGTCTGCAACGTTTGACGCGTGTACGCGTGATGCGTGTCGATGATGAATCGGGTCATCGTTGTCAGCGAGATTTTTTCCCACGATCGAGCCTCAGCTGCTGCGGCTGGCTCGCTGTTGATCAGGGACAGCAATTCGTCGGCGGTGATGCCGGCGCGGCGGCACGCCTGGTCGATGGGCTGCGTTCCGCGACAGCAATAATCAATGTGCAACTTTTCCAGGACGGGAATCGATCGCGGAATGGCGATGGCCAGCTCAGCGACGGTATTGGTGTTTTGCATAGGCCAGTCTCCTTTTTTTCCAGTGTAGAGAGCTCGCCATTTCGGTTGAATGACATTTGTCATATCAGCCGGCACTCTGCGCCAGATTGCGAAGGGCATCGATATCGGAAATGATGAAACCGCTTTTCTCCGTGAGCACGAGGCCGTCTTTCTGCCAGCGGCTCATGAGGCGGATTGCCGTTTCCAGCGTAGTGCCGAGGAGATCGGCGAGATCCTGGCGCGACAGCGCGAGCGGAATGGAGACGCCCTTGCCCTTTTTGCTACCCAAGCGCGCGGCGAGCGTGAGAAACAGACGCGCCGCTCGCGATTCCGCGGAGCCGGTCATGTCGGCGAACCGCTTGTTGAGCATCATCAGGCGCATCGTCAGCCCTGCGAGCATGTGGCGGGTCATGTCCGGGCGGCGTTCGAGTAGTTGAAAAAACTCGCGCTCCGGAATGGAGACGATGCCGGACGGTTCGATCGCGATTGCGCTCGCCGGAAACGGGCGCCGCTCGAACGCCGCGACGGCGCCGACCGGCTCGCCCGGGCCCAGGATCTCCAGGATGATGTCGCGTGCCCCTGCCGATTTGACGATCTTCACACGTCCGGCATAGATGAAGAAAATCCGATCAGCGGGATCCCCTTCATGAAAGATCGGCTCTCCCTTTTCGTAGCCGCGCATCCGGCAGAGCGGCTCCAGCGCCGCGCGATCGTCGGGCCTCAGCGTCGCCAGCAAAGGAATGGAGTCGAACGGAACCATGGGAGTCACGCCGCGGCAGTGGCGAGAGCGTCACGCATGACTGAGCGAAGCAGTCCGATGAATGTCACGGTCCATGCTCCGAGAGCGACGATGGTGAAGGCCTGCACGACCGGCAGCAGAAAGTCCGTATGCAGTTCCTCGGAGAGGCGAAACGTGGCGACTGCGTACATGCCGAGCGGAAAAACCGCTCCCCAATACAGCGGGTCGTACTGGAGCGGCACTTTCGAATAGACATGACGCCACCAGCCGAGGACGAGCAGCATCGGAATCCACCACGTCGCCGTCGCCCAGTAGAAGAGGGTGAAACCTTTGATGAACGGCGAAAGGGATGAGAGCAGCGCGGAGCGCGCAGAAATCCGAAGCAGCAGCGCGCCGCCGAGTGTCGAAATCGCCATGGCGCCCATATTGATCCAGTACGGCGGCATCAGATCCGACGGCAGAAAACGAAAGAACGTGTAACGATAAAAAATCAGTGAGATCATCCAGATGTAGAGCATGCCGCCGGCGAGCCACAATGAAACGAGCAGCAACGGCGTCAGCTCGGCAACTTGAAATCGCGGTCCGGCGAACGCCCCGAGAACGGTGAGTGACTGCGTGGCGACGACGGACGTGAGCCATCCGCCGTTGATCCCATCTGCCAGCGTTGGCTTGTTCTCGCGGATGGTCAAGGCGGTGAAGACCGCGTAGGTGAGCACAAGCCAGAGTGCGAGCGCGATCCACCAAAGGACCGATGCCACGCCGACGTTCTGAAACTGGACAACGCACTCCACGCCGACGACTGAAGTCGCCGCTACCGTGGTGAAGTACCCTGGACCGCGTTGATGATTCCCGAGATCGGCGAGCACCCGCCTCGGATATTGAGCGATGCGAACCGCGGTCAGAAACCACAGCGCAGCGTACGCAGCGATGTTGATCCAGAACAGGACGACGGGAATGATCGGAATGCCGATGAGCTGACAGGCGATGGCCAGAATCCCTGTCGCCATCACCAGCGCGAAGTATGCGGGCGGAAGGTCAGCGACGAATGAAGTCTTCGCCGGCGCAACCGCCTCGGTCATCTTTTCTCCAGCCGATAGAGATACAAGAGCAGTCCGGCGTTGAGCGCAAGGCAAACGATGCTGGCGATCGCGGCGGGGATGATCACCGCCTGCTCGCTGCCGAGAAAGGCATTCATCGTCGCGGTGAGCAACCAGAGCTGCACGATGACGATGATCAAGACGATGCAGAGGATGCCGTAGACGATCGTCATCTTCTGCTCTCGCGACCAGCGTCGGTTCACGCGCGCACCTCCACGCCGGTGGCGTACAGGATGCCGTCGCGGATCTCGAGCCGGATGCGCGGCAGGGGGCGGGGTGGCGGTCCGGCGAGGACGTCACCGGTCGCCAGATCGAAATAGCCGTGATGACACGGGCAGGCCAGGCGACCTTTGGCGAACTCCGGCGTCACCGCGCAGCTCAGGTGCGTGCACTTCTGGCTGTAGGCCACGAATCGATTCGCCGCCGTTCGCACCAGGATGCAGTCGTCGTGGAGACTTGGATACGCGAAGGTGATCGCCTGACCAATAGCAATGTTATCGACTGGCGCGATCTTACGAACCGGCGGCTCGCCGCGCCGGCTGCGCTTCCAGTTTTCGAAGACGATCCACAACTGACCCACGGCGAAGGCAAAGCTGGTGAGTACGAGAAACTTGGTGAAATCGCGGCGGGCGACCAGCTCGTCCTGTGGCCAGTCGATCGGGAAATCGTTGCGCCATTGCGGTTGATCGTGAAAGGGGCGTCCGTCCGGTGGAACCGAGAGCTGATCGGGATTCGTTCGGCTCATTCCATTTCTCCGAACGCATCATCGAGCGCGGAGCGATTGCCAACCGGCTCCTCGTGCATCGCTGAAGTGACGTCGATCTGCTGCGCTGCGCTGTCGCACGGCACCATCATGTTCACCTTGGTGCTGATGATCTGATTTCCGAAGCGGAAGGAGTTGACGGGGCGTGAGCGTGGCCGCAGCCTTTCGATCTCCTCGCGCGTGCCGTACCACAGCGCACCGCTCGGGCAGACGCTGGCGCACATCGGTTTCAAACCGACCGACGTTCGGTCATAGCACATGTCGCACTTCATCATCAGTTGAAACTCGTTCTGCATTTTCGGCACACCAAAGGGACAGGCCAGGACACAGTTGTTGCAGGCGATGCAGCGCGGTTTCCTCGCGGTCTGGACCACGCCGTCTCCCGTCCGTTTGATCGCATCCGCCGGGCAGACTTCGGCGCACGTCGGTGAATCGCAGTGCATACAGACGACGGGGACGGTTTGCACCGAGATGGGTCGATCGACGTACTCCAAGTGAATCATCGAGTGTCCCTTGTGCGTGTCGCACTCGGTGCACGCCTGGACGCATGCTTGGCAACCGATGCACCGATTCGGGTCGATGAAGAACTCGAATTGCGATGGAACCGTCACGCCGGCGCCTCACCGCGTTTCATTCGGACCGCACAAAACTTGTACTCCGGAATCTTCGAGATTGGATCCTGGGCGGCGATCGTGAGTTGGTTCACCGATTTCCGTCCCGGCCAGTGATAGGGAATGAAAATCGTGTCGGGACGGATCGTAGTCACCACCTGCGCGCGCAGGGTGATGGTGCCGCGACGCGACTCGACGGTCACCCAATCGCCATCGTTGATGCCGTACTTCGCAGCGAGCTTTGGATGCATCTCGATCAGCGGCTCCGGATATTGATCGACCAGCGGTCCGATGCGGCGCGTCTGCGTACCGGAAAGAAACTGGCTGATCACGCGACCGGTGGTCAGGATGATCGGATATTGATCATCAACGTCCTCGGCGGGCGGCGTGTACTCAGCGACGTTGAAACGCGCTTTGCCATCAGGGAAATAAAACGGACCGGCGCCCTTCGCAATCGGGTTCCACGAGCCGGATTCGAAGAGGCGCGGCGTTCCGGGATGATCTTCGGTCGGGCACGGCCAGAAGACGCCATGCATGGCCTCGATCTTTTCGTACGTGATGCCGTAGTAATCGGCGACGCTTCCCTTGGAGGCGACCCGCAGCTCGTCGAAAATTTCGCGCGGACTGTTGAACGTCATGCCATGCGGCCGGCCGAGTGCGCGGGCGATGTCCTGAATGACGCGCCAATCCTGCCGGGCGTCGCCCGGCGGGTCGACGGCTTTGTTGATCTTGATGACGCGTCCTTCGACTTGGGCGACCACACCTTCATCTTCTTCATGCAATGATCCGGGCAGGACGATGTCGGCATGTTGCGCGGTCTCGCTGAGGAAGAATTCGATGACCACAAAGAATTCGAGCTTTTCAAGCGCTCGAGTGACAAACGCGTTGTCCGGGAGCGACACTTTCGGATTGAAGCAGATCGACAGCAGGCCCTTGATCTCGCCGGCATCGATCTTCCGAAACATCTCGTAGCAATCGACGCCGGCCTGCGGAAGGTCGTCAGCACTGACGCCCCACACGCTGGCAACGTAGGCCCGATGCTCGGGATTGGAGATGTCACGCCAGCCGGGAAGCTGCTCCGCTTTTTGTCCGTGCTCGCGGCCGCCCTGCCCGTTCCCCTGGCCGACGACCGTGCCATACGCGCAGTACGGTTTTCCGATCCGCCCGGAGGCGAGGACGATGTTGATCGCGCCGAGACAGTTTTGCACGCCGTGGGTGTGATGTTCGATGCCCCGGGCGTGCATGAGGAAACTGGTCTTCGCTTTTCCCCAGATCTCGGCTGCCTCACGGATCGATTTCTCCGCGATTCCGGTCACCTCCGAAGTGTGCTTCGGCGTCCACTGCCTGACGTGGGCGGCAACGGCGTCGAATCCAACTGTGTGGTTCCGGATGAACTCATGATCGAGCCAATCGTTCTCGATCATCAGGTGCAGGATGCCGTTGAAGAGGGCGATGTCGCGGCCCGGTTTGACCGGGAGGAAAACATCCGCGGTGCGTGCGATCGGCGTGATGCGGGGATCCTGCACAATGACCTTCGCGCCGTTCTCGCGCGCCTGCCATACGTAGTCCGTCGTGATCGGTGAGCATTCGGCGGTATTCGATCCTGCAATCCAGACCACTTCCGCCTGGAGGATGTCGGACCACGGATTCGCGCAGCGATCGATGCCGAACGCTTTCTTGTTCGCTGCGCCGGCGCTCACCATGCACAAGCGGCCGTTGTAGTCGATGTAGCGCGTCTTCAGGGTCACTCGCGCGAATTTCCCCATCAGGTACGCCTTCTCCGTCGTGAGGCTTGCGCCGGAGAGAACGCCGAATGCGTCGTGGCCATACTTCGACTGGATGCGATCGATTTCTGACGCGACGCGAGCAATTGCCTCGTCGTACGGCATTGGGCTGAACCCGTTTGGCGATGTCGTGTCGCGTCGCAGCGCCGTGAGCAATCGATCCTCGTGCGCTCCCTGCAGGTATCGCTTGACGCCTTTCGGGCAGAGCATTCCGCGGTTGAAAGGGAAATCCGTCCACGGCTCGAAGCCGATGACCACGTTGTCCTTCACCTTTAATTGGATCCCGCACTGCTGTCCGCAGAAGCAGCAGTGCGTCTTCACGATCTTGTCAGGCTCCGCGCCGGTCTCCAGCCTCACGCCGCTCATGCGTGCGAGGTGCGGCCCGTACTCGGCGATGATGGCGTCCTGGTCAGCGGGTAGTTGGCTCATTCCAGAGGGCTCCTTGCGCGATGGCAAGCATCGAGCGACGACATGCGGGACAGACGCCTTGGTAATGGGTTGTCGGTTGTTGGTTGTCGGTTGTGGGGATACCGTAGTCGTATCCGAGCTGCCGCTCGACTTCGATCAAATCATCAACGTGCATCTGCGATGCGTACTCGATTCCACATCGAGCACACTTCGCCATGCCCTCCAGCGGCCCGATGTCTTTGTAGAAACTGACGCCGAGTTGCGCCGGGCGCTGGAAGATGTGGAAGAACTTCCCGAACGGCAGCCATAGCAGCGTGAAGATGACGGTGACAGCGTGCAGCAGCGCGAGGAACTCGTATCCGTAGCCTTTCATCCAGGTGGCGCTCGCCGTCAGCAGCAAACCGGTCAGGCTGATGGCGAAGAGGAGGAAGAGGGGCAGGAAGTCCTCGCCGAACTTCTGCAGTGCGGCCGCGCCGTGATCGCGCATGCGGCGGCGCATCGCCAGCATCACTCCGATGATCACCGCGAAGGACGCCCACACCAGGCCGTGAAAGGTGAGGAAGCCGACGATCGAGTGAATCGGGAATGCGAACGTCGGGAAACCAAAGGCGTACGTCCGATACCAGTCCAGCCGCCCCGGCTCCGTTTCGAAGTGAATCCATCCGAATACGAGTGGGAAGGTGATGGCGAATGCCAGAAGGCAGCCCCACATGATGAGCCAATGCGTGATACCGCGGAGGCGATCGCGATTTGAGATGAAGCGGTTGAGCGCGAAATCGAGCGTCACGCGCTTCACCCATTGCACGATATTGCGGCCGAACCATCGTCGCCGAAAAAACACTTGCCACCCTCGCCGCCAGTACATTCTTGTCGGTGGCCGCTGGAGCCACATCGCGTAGCGGTAGACGATCGCGAATGTCGAAAAGAGAACGGCGAAGGTGTAGCCGACGAGCGCGGCATCGAAGTTCTGCAGCGTTCGCGAGCCGAGGAGGATCAGAAGCGCCAGCAAGGCAGTGAAAAGAATGCCCCAGGCCGCGGCGATGAACCGCTCTTTCCCCACAGCGCCGAAAATGGAATTTGTTGCCACGGCGAACGGTATCCATTCTCGTCCAGAGCCAGTATGACTTCGTCAGTGGCTGTCACACCGCCCTGTGACGATTGTCACACATACTCGTGACGCCCGGCCTAACGGGGTGGTGCGCTCACAAACTACATTATGTGACGATAGATTTTAGACGAACAGGAGCACGCGATGCCTTCACCTTACAATCTCGACGTTCACCACGCGTGCACGGAATGCAGCGTCCGCGAGGAGCGGCTCTTCTGCAACATGTCGCAGTCGACCGTCGCCGCTCTCGACTCGATTAAGTTCACCGGTGTTTATCCGAAGGGATCGCTTCTGTTCGTCGAAGGTGAGCAAGCCCGCGGTATTTACATCCTGTGCAGCGGACGAGCGAAGCTGACCACATCCTCGACCGAGGGGAAGGTGCTCATCGTGAAGCTTGCCGAGCCGGGCGAAGTCCTCGGCGCCAGCGCCACGATTCTCGGCAAGCCCTACGAGGTATCGGCGGAGACGCTCGAACCTTCGCAGTTGAATTTCATCAAGCGGGATGATTTTCTCCGCTTCCTCAACACGCATCCCGAGGCTTCGATGCACACCGTTCAGCAACTGAGCGAGAAGTATCACGCCGCGCAGCGTGAGATCCGGTCACTGGGGCTGTCGCAGACCACCGGTGAGAAGCTCGCGAAGCTGCTGCTCGATTGGTGTGCCCGGGATGGCGAACCGACGGCAAAGGGAGTTCGTCTCAAGGTGCTCCTGACGCACGAGGAGATCGCGCAGATGATCGGCACCACCCGGGAAACGGTGACCCGTCTGCTGAGTGATCTGAAGCGAAAGAAGATCATCGAGGTCAAAGGCTCGACCGTGCTCGTGATGCAGAAGAACGATCTGCAGCGCATGGTCAGCATCTGACAAATGTCACGCTCTCCTGTGGCAACGATCACAGCCGCGTTTGTTATGGGCGGGTAGTGTCTCCAGCATGAGCAACTTATTAGGCGAGGCGGTGGAGAAGCAGCTCGCGAAGGCAGAGCAGATCGAGCGCTGCCCGGCCGGAATGGTTCTGTTCAATGAGGGCGAAGCACCGCGCGGTCTCTTCGTCATTCATTCGGGCGTTGTGGATCTGGAGTTCTCCGGGCGCAACGGAGTCAGCAAGTCGTTGCGCACCGCGCATCCAGGCGAGGTCGTTGGCCTCGGCTACGCAGTTTCAAACACTCCCTATGACTGCACCGCACGTGCACGGACATCCGTGGAGCTTGGCTTCGTCCCGCTGACGGAGTTGCGTCTCATGCTCGACGAAACGCCGTCGCTGTGGCTGACCGTGGCGCAGTTCCTCAGCGAGGACATCAACTCCTGCTGGGCCAGTATGCGGACTTTGTCCGGGGTGCGGTGAGGGTGGGACCGGCTTCAGCCGGTCCGTACCACTACGCTACGCGTTCGCGATTTTCCGAACCGTCTGCTGCAGATCGTCGACTTTGTCGATGACCTTATCGGTCACGCTGGCGACCTTCTTCTGCAATTTCTTGCCGGTCATCGGCGCGTAGAGCAACCCGAGGACCGTACCGGTGATCAGGCCGGCACCAAAGATGAAGGCGAACTTCGTGAATGCGGTTTTCTTTCCGAACATGATCGCTCCTTTCAAGGGGATCATGTGCGCCGCGGCGCTCTCTCGATAGGTTCTCCATCACTATGGAGATGTAGCGACCATCACTTCGTGATGAATGGACGCAACAAGACAATGCGCACGAGGAGCTCCCATGACGACGTTTGCGTTTCAGGAAAAAGCGATTCTCACCATCAAGAGCGACACGATGCGAGCAACGGTGTTCCACGGGGTCAACGACATTCGCCTGGAAGAGATGCCACGGCCGAATGCCGGCGCCGGCGAGGCGGTCATTCGCATCACGCTGACGACGATCTGCGGAACTGATCTGCACATCATGCGCGGCGAGTATCCGGTTCGGCCGGGACTGATCATCGGACACGAGCCGGTCGGAGTGATCGAGGAACTCGGATCGGGAGTGACGGGCTATTCCGTTGGAGAGCGCGTGCTCGTCGGTGCGATCACTCCGTGCGGTCAATGCCTGGCGTGCCTGTCGGGTCACTCGGCGCAGTGCGGTCACGGAAGCGGATACGAAGCGAGCGGTGGGTGGCGCTTCGGCAACACCATCAACGGTGCGCAGGCGGAGTACCTGCTCGTTCCGAACGCGCAAGCGAACCTCGCGAAGATTCCCGATGATGTGAGCGACGAACAGGTGGTCTTGCTCGCGGATATTGCTTCGACCGGAATCAGTGGCGCCGAATCGGGCGGCGTGCGCATCGGTGACACGGTCGCCGTCTTCGCGCAGGGACCGATCGGGATCTGCGCTTCGATCGGCGCGAAGCTGATGGGTGCAGCGCTGGTGATTGGCGTCGACGGCGACGACCATCGTCTGGCAATGGCGCGCAAGATGGGCGTTGACGTTGTTCTCGATTACCGCAAGACCGACGTCGTGGCTGAGATCAAGCGCATCGCTAACGGCGGCGTCGATGTCGCCATCGAAGCCCTCGGCACCCAGCAGACCTTCGAGAACTGTCTGCGCGTGCTGCGTCCCGGCGGAACACTATCGTCCCTCGGCGTCTACTCCGGCAAATTGCAGATTCCGTATGACGCCTTTGCTGCGGGGATCGGCGACTACCGGATCGTCACCACGCTCTGCCCGGGCGGAAAGGAGCGCATGCGACGGCTGATCGAGATGGTTCGGCGCGGGAAGCTCGATCTGCGCCCTCTCCTGACGCATCGCTTCAAACTCGATCAGATCAAAGAAGCCTATCGCGTGTTCGGCGAGCGGCTCGACGGCGTGATGAAAGTTGCGATCACGCCGTGAGCTTATGATGAGACGCATTGATCATCGCGCTACTTGCTGACATCCACAGCAACCTGGAAGCGCTGCAGGCCTGCCTGAAGCACGCGAGTGAGAGAAGAGCGGAGCGCTTCGCGTTTCTCGGCGATCTGGTCGGCTACGGCGCCGATCCAGGACCGGTGATCGACACCGTTGCGAGCTACGCAGCGCGCGGCGCCGTGGTGGTGAAAGAGAATCACGATGACGCGATCGATGAGGGCGCGCGCGACCTGAACGAAGCGGCGCGTGATTCGATCGAATGGACGCGCACCGCGCTGTCGGATCAGCAGAAGCTGTTTCTTGCGTCCACAGCTCAGCCGAGGCGCCGGAACGGTGGGAGTACATCGAGGGCAACACGGCCGCGCGTCACAGCATCGAAGCCGCCGGGACGACGTACGTTTTTTCCGGGCACGTGCACGATCAGGTCCTCTACTTCATGAGCCAGGCGGGAAAGATCGCGCCGTTCCATCCGATCTCCGGAAGCGCGGTCCCTGTTCCTTCGCATCGCCGCTGGCTGGCGATCGCCGGCCCCAGAGTGTTTTCGGCCCGACGATCGTCAGTGTCAGCAACGCAACTCCGAGACTGCTTTGATTGTGATGTTCGCGGTGCCGCTGGGCTTTGCCCAGATGGTGAAGGACGGCGGAAAGCAATCCTGCATGGCGTGCTGTGAAACGATGATGAAGCAGCACGATGAGATGCAGAAACAGATGGCGGGAATGGATGCCAGGCTGCAGTCGCTGGTCAACGAGATGAATCGGGCCGAAGGGGCAGCCAGAATCGACACGATGGCCGCCGTGATCAATGAGCTCGTCGCGCAGCGAACGACGATGCAGAAACAGATGAGCGCAAAAGACTCGATGGCTGGCTGTCCGATGATGAAGCAGAGCGAGAAAGAATTCGCTCCGCCGGCTCCGCATGAGCACCACTGACTGAGAATTCCGGGTTCCGAGTCAGATGTGACCCGGAACCCAATCCCTCTGAAGAGAAACTACGCCGCGAACGGCAGTTTCTTCTTCACTTCGACCTGGATCGTCTTCGGCTTCGCTTCCTCTTTCTTGGGGATCTCGAGCTCGAGAAGACCGTTGGTGTACGTCGCGGCGATCTTGTTGAACTCCACGTTCGGCGGAAGGGTGAACGTGCGGGTGAACTTTCCGTACGAACGCTCGATGCGCCGATACCCCTGGTTCGTCGTCGCGGTCTCCAGCTTCCGCTCGCCGCTTAGCGTCAGCACGCCGTTTTCCATCTGGACGTGGATGTCCTTCTCCGTCATCCCCGGCAGCTCGACCTTGACGAAGATGGCATCCTTGGTCTCCACCACGTCAGTCGTCGGCGCCCATTGCGTGGTGAGGAGTTCCTCGTCGAATTCGGGATTGAACCGCGCCAGAACGCGCTCGAACTGATTGTGCAGGGTGGTGAGATCGTCGAAGGGATCAAAGCGTTCAAACTTCGTGAGCAGTGTCATGATTGTCCTCCTTCGCTGCGTACTGTATGGAGAGGGCGCCGCGGATGGGAGCAAGATGGTCACAGTGCGAGACGATCAGCGATCACACGTATGGCGTGACTGAAAGGCTGTCACACAGGTCGGTGATCATCCGCACGCGCCTGCACCGGGGTCGGAACGTACCTTTCCAATCATGAGAAGGCGACAGATTTCCCTCCAGGACATCGACGAGCGGGGAAGCATCACGAGCGAAGTACGCGAAAACATCGACAGAAGCACCTCTCCGCTCCTTGCCGCGGGCGATCTCGACGCACGCTGGCAGGAGGCAGAGGCAGTAGGCGATGAGACTGCCGGAGCAAGCAACCCGACGCCGGATCAGGAAGTGGTCGATGAGATCGGCAAAGCGATCGGGATCACGTATGCGGACGAGGAGGAGCTGCGCATTGGCGGCAAAGAAGCCGAACGCGATCAGCATCGCTGGGAGCTCGATCCCGCTTCCTCCGAAGACTATAAGGAGCGCTCGCGCTACCGGCCGCCAGAAGGTGCCGACGAAGTTCTGCACATGGGCCACCGGCATCGTCAGCCCCATTGAGACCCATGTCGAACAAAAAGTACGGAATGCGAATCGTGGCGGACGTCGCCTATGCCGAGACGCTGGCGAAAACACGCGAGGCGCTGCAGGCGGAAGGCTTCGGCGTGCTGACGGAGATCGATCTCCGCGCCAAGCTGAAAGAAAAGCTGAACGTCGATTTCAAGCCCTATGTCATCCTCGGCGTCTGCAATCCGCCGCTGGCATATCGGGCGCTGAAGGCCGAGCCGGAGATCGGACTGCTGCTGCCGTGCAACGTCATCGTCTATGAACAGAGCGAGCACGAAACGGTGGTCGCGGCAGTCGATCCGCTCACGATGATCGATACGGTTGGTGACACTGCGGAATTGCGTGCCGTGGCCGAAGACGCGCGGGGGCGGCTATCGCGGGCACTGGACAGCATCGCGGAACAGACCGTGTCTACGAGTTCGCGATAGCGCTGCGCCGCAAGCTGTTTTCAATCTCGATCGCCCGCGGATAGAGCACGTTGTTCTCCAGATGCATGTGGCGATGGACCTCACGGCGGAACTGACGCACTTCGTTGCGAATCGTGCTGCTCGCGTCGTCGGGCGGAAGGCGTTCTGCCAGCTCGTGCATGGTCCGCAGCCGGTCGCGGAATGATTCATGTTCGACCAGCTCTCGCAGGACTCGCTGCGCGATGCGCATCATTGGCGCGCTGCCCTCAGTCGCGAGCTCGAGGTCGCGAATGTAGGGAAACAACTCGCGCTCTTCTTTCAAAACATGAGTGGTCATCTCGGCGACCAGTTGCCCGAAGAGAACGCAAATCCTGGCGAGATCTTGAAGGCGGTCGCCGTAGATCTTCACCGCGCTCTCGATGGCGTTGCGAATCGCTGGAAGACGAACAGAGATGGTATTTGCGTGATCGTCGATCAGGAAGGACATCAGCGCGGAGAGCGGCTCGACGTACCAGCGGATCTCGCCATTTCGTCGTTGCGCACGGGCGAGCCGCTCGATGAGGTCTTCGACGCGATAGCCGTTTTCGTTCGCAGCGTCGGCGAGCGACTGCAATCCCTTGCAACTGAAGTCGATCTCGGCCTCTTCGAAAATGGCGATGGCCTCCGGAAAGATACCGGCAATCTCAGTGATCGTTTGGTCGGGTGCGAAGCGCATCGCTGAGAGTAAACGCGCTTTCCAGCGACCTTTTAGGTAGGCGCTCACGTTGCGCGCGTGAGCGCGGTCACAACAGCACCATCGCTTCCAGTGCTGCTTTGTCATGGATGATGAGCGTCGATCCGCGAATGGACACGATTTTCCTGTCACGAAAACCCTTGAGCAGCCGGGTCACCGTTTCGCGCGAGGTCCCGATCAACTGCGAGATGTCTTCATGAGTCATGAGCAGCTGCACGCGTGTGCCGTTCTCCGACGGCGTGCCATTCTGCGCGCTCCAAGTCAGCAGCTGGTTGGCAAGCTTCTCGGCAGCCGAATGGGAGAGGCCGAGGGCTCGGATGTGATCCGCCTCCGCCTCACATTCGTAACTGAGCTGCCGGGCGGCGTTGGCGCACAAGGCGTGATTCCGCGCGAGAAATCGTAGGAAGTCTTCGCGCCGGACGAAGTTGATCTGCGTCGGCTCGAGCGTTTCTGCTGTCGCCTTGTATGCGTTTCCCGTCAGAGTGCTGCTCAGGCCGAGGACTTCGCCCTGCGTGGCGATGTGGCTGATCAGCGTCTTGCCGTCGCCCGCGGAGATGCTCAGCTTCACGCTGCCGCGGCACAGCAGAAAAATCCCCCGCGCTGGTTGTCCCTCAGCGAACAACATCGCGCGCTGTGGATAGACGTTCGTGAACGCGAGATCGTCGAATTCCTTTAGCGTGGCGTTGTCGAGATTGCAGAAGAACCGATCGTTGCGCCACGTGCAGGTGACGCAGTTCTCGAGGAGGTTGAAGCCGTATGGTGCTGCGCGCATGCGATCCGCACGATCCGAACGATAGTGTCGGCCGGCGATCACCCACGGCGGTGTGACTCGACACACAAGTGAATGTGCGCGACCGCACATTCGCGCGGTGACCGCCCTCATCCTGCGCGCCACTCGCGGAAGCCTACATTTCAGTGCCGCCTCAGAAGAAATGGAGGAGCCAATGCACGTCTCGAATTCCGTCCTCGCCGAGCTGCGCCGCCGCGGCGTCTCACGCCGCGAGTTCGTGCAATTCTGCGGCATGATGGCGGCTGCGCTGTCGCTCCCGGCGCGCGCAGCCGGCACCATCGCCAAGGCACTCTCCACGGTCCAAAAACCGGTGATCGTCTGGCTCGAGTTCCAGGATTGTGCGGGCAACACCGAATCGTTCCTGCGCGCCACCCGCCCGAGCGTGGCGGACATCGTTCTCGACGTCCTCTCCATCGACTATCACGAGACGATCATGGCGGCGGCTGGGAAGCAAGCCGAGGATCTGCTCAACAAAGTGACGAATGAAAAGAAAGGGACCTACCTCGCTATCGTTGAAGGGTCGGTGCCCACGAAAGATGGCGGCATCTACTGCACCATCGGTGGCCGCTCATCGCTCGACATTGCGCGCGAGGTTTGCGGGAATGCAGCAGCGACGATCGCCATCGGCACTTGCGCCGCGTTTGGCGGACTGCCGGCTGCTGCCCCCAATCCGACGGGCGCCGTCAGCGTCGGCGATGCCGTCCCGGGCATCAAGACACTGATCAACCTGCCGGCGTGTCCCGCAAACGTAGAAAATCTGACCGCGCTGATCGTCCACTACTTGACCTTTAAGAGCTGGCCGGCGCTCGATCGCTATAACCGGCCCCTGTTCGCATACGGTAAGGCCATTCACGACGCCTGCGAGCGCCGCGCACATTTCGACGCCGGCCAGTACGTGGAGATGTGGGGCGACGAAGGTCATCGCGTTGGTTATTGCCTCTACAAGATGGGATGCAAAGGCCCGGTGACGTATCAGAACTGTCCCAACGTGCGATGGAACGACGCGACAAACTGGCCGATCGGCTGCGGTCATCCGTGCATCGGCTGCGCGGAAGCCGATTTCTGGGACAAGATGACTCCCTTCTATCAGCACCTCGAGGGGACGCCCGGCTACAACATCGCCGGCAACATCGACAACGTGGGCATTGCCGCGACCGGCCTGGTCGCCGCGGCGTTCGCCGCTCACGGCATCGTCGCCGGAGTGAAACGTCACCGCGACAAGAAGCTCGATGAATCGAAGCGGCCCGAACAGAAGCGGAATGGAGAGCAGTCATGACACACGTCGTTGTCGATCCCGTCACTCGCATCGAAGGTCACCTGCGGATCGAAACCGAGGTCGATGGTGGCGTGGTGAAGGACGCCTGGTCATCCTCGACGATGTTCCGCGGAATCGAAATCATTCTGAAGGGACGTGATCCTCGCGACGCATGGGCGTTCACGCAACGGATTTGCGGCGTCTGCACGACCGTGCACGCGATCGCATCGATCCGCGCGGTGGAGAATGCCATTGGCGCGAATCCTCCTCCGAACGCCCGGCTGCTGCGCAATCTCATCATCGCTTCGCAATGCATCCAGGACCACGTGATCCACTTCTACCATCTGCATGCCCTCGATTGGGTGGACATCGTCTCCGCTCTCAGCGCCGACCCGGCGAAGACCGCTGCGCTGCAGCAATCGATCTCCGACTGGCCGCTTTCAAGCCCGACGTATTTCGCAGGCGTGAGGAAGCGGGTCAAGGATTTCGTCGACCGCGGACAGCTCGGCCCGTTCGCGAACGCTTATTGGGGTCATCCGGCGTACAAGCTGCCGCCGGAAGCCAATCTGATGGCCGTCGCTCACTATCTCGAAGCTCTCGATTGGCAACGCGACGTGATTCGGATTCACGCCATCCTGGGCGGAAAGAATCCGCATCTGCAGAGCTTCCTCGTCGGCGGGATGGCCACGCCGATTGATCCGGATCGCCAGGCGTCGATCAACGCCGGCACGATCGCCCAACTGCGCGGTCTGATCAACAAGGCCCGCGACTTCGTGACTCGCGTGTACATCCCCGACCTATTGGCAGTGGCATCGTTCTACAAGGATTGGGCTTCTTACGGTGGTGGAGTCGGAAACTACCTGGTCTACGGCGAGTATCCGATGGACGATCGTCCGAATCCAACGCTCTACCTGCCAGGGGGCGTGATCCACAACAAGAATCTCGCGAAGATCGAACCGGTCGATCAGCAGAAGATCACCGAGCAGATCGCGCATTCGTGGTACACGTACGAAGGGGGCGACAGCGTCGCCCTCCACCCGTCGAAGGGAGAGACCAGCCCGCACTACAGCGGTCCCAAGCCGCCGTTTGAACGCCTCGACACGAGCGCGAAGTACAGTTGGCTGAAGTCCCCGCGCTACGACGGTGAGCCGATGGAAGTTGGGCCGCTGTCGCGCATGCTGGTGGCATACGGATCGGGCCACGCGCGAGTGAAAGAGCTCGTGGGCGCGGTGCTGGCGAAGCTCGGCGTCGGTCCGGAGGCGCTCTTCTCGACCCTCGGCCGCGTCGCGGCCCGCGGGATCGAGACTCAGGTGCTCGCGGAGAAGATCGGCGACTGGCTCGACGAGCTGGCCGGCAATATGGCTCGTCGCGATCTGCGCATCCACGATAACTCGAAGTGGGAACCGAGCACCTGGCCGCGTGAAGCAATCGGCGCTGGTTTCCACGAGGCGCCACGCGGCGCGCTCGGACACTGGGTGCACATCAAAGACGGCAAGATCGAAAACTATCAGTGCGTTGTTCCGAGCACCTGGAACGCCGGCCCACGCGATTCGCAAGGGAAGCCGGGCCCTTACGAGGCCGCACTCATCGGTACGCCCGTCGCAGATCCGAACCGACCGGTCGAGATTCTCCGTACCGTGCATTCGTTCGATCCTTGCATGGCATGTGGTGTTCACGTTGTCGACGCCGCGGGGAAGGAAATCGTCAAAGTGAGGGCCGTATGACCACTGTGGCGCTCGATCAGCCGACTCCATACGCAGAGCACCGCCAGGATCTTGTGAGGGTCTACGTCTGGGAGTTGCCGGTCCGTGTGACCCACTGGCTGATCTTTTTGTCGATCATGGTCCTGTCCGTGACCGGGATCTACATCGGACATCCATTCATCATCGTCGCAGGCGCCGCGCGGGATCATTTCGTCATGGGCTGGATGCGGACGATCCACACGTACACGGCGATCGTTTTCGCGCTTTCAGTTCTTTCGCGCATTGCCTGGATGTTCATGGGAAATCGCTATTCGCGATGGAGTGAGTTCATTCCGGTCGCGCGCAAACGATGGGGCGGGTTGTGGGGGACGTTCCGGTGGTACGTCTTTACTCGCCGCAACCCTCCGCCATTCGTCGGACACAATCCGCTCGCGGGGCTGACGTACGTTGCAGTGTTTGGCCTTTATCTGTTGATGGTCGCCACCGGCTTTGCGATGTACTCGGGGAAGGCGCCCATCGGCTCGCCAATGCGGCTGTTCGGGTTTCTCGTTCCTCTCCTCGGAGGGCTGCAGAGTGCTCGGCTGCTCCACCACATCATCATGTGGCTGCTGCTCGGCTTCATGGTCCATCACGTCTACAGTGGGGTGCTGATGTCGATCGCTGAGTCCAACGCGACGATGGAGTCGATCTTCTCAGGAACGAAGTTCGTGCCCCGCGAGGATCTCGTCTACTCGGATCATCGCTTGATGGATCGCCAGGAGGTCCCCGACGCGAAACCGTAAGCTTCTCATTCTCGGACTCGGCAACGTTCTTTGCGGTGACGATGGTCTCGGTGCGTTTGTTGCCGACCAGATGACGCGCGAGTTCGATGTCTCCGAGGGCGTTGCCATCCTCGATGGGGGGACGCTCGGACTGGCGCTGCTGCCAGTGCTTCAGAATTTCGACGCCGCGATCTTCGTCGACGCGGTTCGCAGTGGCGATGCTCCGCCAGGAACGTTGATCCATATCAACGGCGATGAAGTCCTCCCGGCAGTGCGGCAGCACCTTTCGGTTCATCAGATTGGCGTGGCGGACCTGCTCGATGCAGCGCGTCT
>CAAGKR010294773.1_pt1 | contig 22582 bp, 20 predicted proteins | sample 2556971 | NCBI WGS metagenome assembly CAAGKR01 (sample SAMEA5207829, study PRJEB30636) | soil metagenome | biome: forest; feature: boreal; material: soil | place: USA | collected 2011-09 | depth 1 m | reverse complement strand
GTAGTCTGGTAAATCCCCCCTGGATTTCCTGCGCTACCAGTGTAACCAGTTGGGCCCGTAACAGTTGAAGCTGCTCCTGTCGGACCCGTATATCCCGTGTAACCTGTTGGTCCCGTCACTGTCGAAGCCGCGCCAGCGGCTCCGGTATAACCCGTATAACCCGTTGGACCAGTCACGGTGGAAGAAGCCCCCGTGTAACCTGTATACCCAGTAGGACCTGTGACGGTCGAGGCTGCGCCTGTAGGGCCTGTGTAGCCGGTGTAACCCGTAGGACCGACGGAACCCGCTCCGCCAGGACCTGTATAGCCAGTAGCTCCCGTATATCCCGTAGGACCGGTCACCGTGGAGGCTGCACCAGAAGGACCCGTGTAACCCGTTGGACCCGTGACGGTGGAAGCCGCGCCCGTGTAGCCTGTCGGACCCGTATAACCAGTCGCACCAATCGGACCACTATAACCCGTGTAGCCTGTGGGGCCAGTCACGGTTGAAGCCGCACCAGCCGGACCGGTGTAGCCCGTTGGACCGGTGTAGCCAGTCGATCCGGTATAACCTGTTGGACCGCTATAGCCGGTGTAGCCAGTAAAATTTAGGGATTCCTTGTAGGCCATATATTTTAACTGATAAACCACTGAGTTCCGGTCGAATAAACAGGGATGGATTCATAATCATTAACCCAAACGTAAGTGGCGATATTATCAATTGTTTCACCCGCTGCTGCCGCCAAGGTAATAGGATTGGTGCCAGCGTGGCCCTGTTCATCTTTGACGATAATTCTCTGCCCTGGCTTGGTAGTGGCGATAGGAGGCAAGGTAATCGTCCGGGGTGCAGTCGTATCCGTAACCCCAATAATGGCAACCCCTGCAGTCGTAGGAGGAATGACGTAGGAAACAGCCGTGGCCGTATAGGTCGCAGCACCACTTCCCCCACCATGCCAACGAAGATCTTGGGGGTTGCTCTCAGGGTTGTTGATGATTCCACCCTTACCAGGCTTGCCGCTTTCGTTCCGTAAAGACTGCCAATTTCTTAATGAGGTTACCTCAAGTCTTTGATTCAGTGGGAGCTTCTGCATCTCTTTCACCATCTCAGCGGGGCTAAACACCCCCTTAACAGCAGACCCATCCAATCTTTCATCCCCTTGCAGAGTTTCAAGGTTTTGTTTCAATAGTTTCGGAGTAATGGTCGCGATGTCTCCATTTTTCCCGTTCAATCCATCTTTGCCGTCTTTAGGTAATTGAAAATCAACTCCAGCAACGGGGGTTTTGCCGTCTTTTCCGTCCCGACCAGACAATCCTTTTGGACCCATAGGCCCAACAAGACTTTGACCATCTTTGCCAGGAACTCCAGGGTCGCCTTTTTCCCCCTTAATTGCCTGTAACTTAGCGAAATCCAGCCCAGCAAACTTCTCCTTAACAAAGGCCAACCCATCGTTAATCTCAGCCATCTCATTGAATTGAGCTAGGTCGGGAGCGTCCATGAACGCCATGAGCTTTTTAACTTTCAGTTTGGCCATATTGTTGGGCAATAATCTTCATCTCTTGGTTTGAGTGCCAATTGCTTGGCAAATCCTTCAAGAAATCAAGGGCTTTTTGGTAGTCAGTGTCCATTTGCAAGATTGGAAGCATATTTGTATAATCACTGTGCTCAAAAAATGTTAGAGTTGAAATGCACCAAGTGAATGTTGCGACATCGGTATCGAATCCGATGGTCAGGCTCTCTAGCCCTGATTGAGCCGCAACAGCCATCTGGTGCTTTTTGTATTCCTGGCGGGGAAGGTGGGGCGAACTATGCAAGCCTCCTGCTGGCCACTTAAATTGCATAGATATACGGGTGAGAATGTCTATACCGCACCTAGTATCGGCCTTATACCCCTACCTCTTGATGGGTATAAGCTGTAACAGCATGAGTGCCCATTGTCGCGGCCATGACTGATAGTGAGAGGTAAGAAGATACGGAGAGCCAACCGTTAGCACTTCGATAAACCAAACTGTCTAAGACGGGCTTTGGATTCCTATGCCTTCCCGCACCCACGTATGTTCATGCACCAACTAAAACCGTGTATATCTTGTCCAGGAGCCGCGGTGCTGGATAAAGGAAGATTCGGATGGTATTACCGATGTAACCTTTGTAAAAGAGCCTTTAGTACTGAATTTACGAAACACAACAATAGGAAGAAAAAGAACAAAGATCGGCAGAAAGCTCGGGATCATCTCAAAGAGATTTTGAGGATTCAGAGGGAAGAAACCGAGAAAAACAAAGAGCGACGATTAGCTAACTTAGAACGGCCTAGTAAGGGAAGATAAACTATGAACTGTGATTATTGTGGAAGGATATTGGAAGGTGTGGTTTTGATGGTTGGAGGAAAGGCGTACTGTGAGAAGTGTGCGGAGACTGTCTTCAACTCCCAAGAGGGGGTTTTTAAGAGCTAACTATGACCAAGAAGATCCATCGAGTAATAACTAGGCCTAGCGCATTTCAAGGGAAGAGAACCGAGTGCTATTTGGATTATAAGGATAAATTAAGTTGGACTGTATTCGATGATGCCACTACTTGTAAGAATTGTTTGAATAGCCATTTTTATAGAGAGAGACAGATGTTTCGTGAAGCTAAGGCCAGGAGAATCACGGTGGCTTGACAGGGGTCGCGTTCTGTGATAAGCATATTGGTCGAGTTAATTGATTAAGAGAAATTTATGAGTTTATATGATTTTCTTGGCTGGGTGAGTATCTTGTTTTGGGTTTGGATCTTACTAGCTTTGGGTTGGGTTGGAGAGTTGATTGGGTTAGGAATACTGGTTTGGTGGCTTATCCAATTATGGAAGGAAAGGAACGGGAACGCCTAGTTTTTTCGCACCTTCGGCGACCGCTCCCACTCCTAAACCTCTAAGAATCCATTTGTTTCTTGCCTTGGTGGCCGCAAGTTTTGTCGCCCTGGCCTCAGTAAGATCTTGGTTAATTTTTATCTGACCCTTGGCTCCTTCTAAATTACTCTTACTTGCCTCGATACTCGCTTGCATTTGTTTTTCAGCCTTATCTACTTCTGCTTGAAGGGATTGAAGTTTGGTATCGCTTTCTAGTTTCGCGACTTTCTCGGCCACCTGACCAGCATCAAGGTTCGCCAAGGCAGCACGAGTTTCAGGATTACCAATCTTCTCGCCCAAAAGTTTCTCGGTGGCTTTGACGAAGTTCTCACCTTTTACATTAGTGCCCTCTGCCGTGCTCCGGATGGTATTAACAAATGTATTAAAGGTTCCACTTTCAGACCCGATGGGCTTAAAGGGTTGAATCGCACTTACCAACTTGTCTCTCATAGGCGCATACTGGGACCAGAATTTATTTGATTGAGTTAAATCAACTCCGTTTTTCTTTAAGTAACTAGACAGGGCATGAATAGAGTCGTTGGTTTGCATGTCGGCTTGTGAAAACACCTTAGTCCCTTTTCGAGCAGCAGAACTCAAGTCTTGTTTAAGACCCTTCATTTGATCGGTTAGCTCTCCAAGGGTGGTGTTCCCACCTTTTTTTAATCCAAGATTGTTTATAAGGGCTTCTCCCTTCTGAGGATTGTCGATGTTATTGGCGCGAATATCTGCCATTAAGTTATCGTGAGAGACAGGAACATCTTTAAAAGGAGCCATCTCTTTTGTGTATATCTGGTTAAAGGCCTGGCTGTTTTCTTTAAGCGAAGCCACTAGTTTAGGTTTCAGTGCCTGGGCTTCGTTCACCGTGGCTCGCGTGACTTGCTGGTCTAATGCCACGTTCTTCGCTTGAAGATCGGCAATCTTGGCCGCACTGGCCGTCTTTTCTGCGGCTTGCTGGGCAGTAATGTTGGATTCCATGCTCGAATACTTGTTTTGGGCAGCGGCCTGTTCAGCGGCACTTCCCGTCTTGGCGGCGTCCGTTTGCTGCTGGTAGTAGATGTTTCTTTCATTCGTAGGAAGTTTGGCGACATCAGCTTCAGGAGTAGCCGCAATTCTCGCTTGCATCGCATCGGCGGTTTCAGCCGCCTTGCTTCCTACTCCAACCTTACTCGCCAAGCCAGGGGCTAGTTCGCCCACGGCATCCTTTGCCATGCCCACGCCCTCAGCCCCGCCCGCCACCGTGCCGACCAATTGAGCAATGTTAAAAACAGAGCCAATCGTATGGGCTAGGTCGGGCTGATCCTTTTGAAGTTGGCTCCAAGCCTGTGCTCCTCCACTGGTGATGGAGTCCAAGGCAGATTTGACATGGGGATCTTGTAAAAGACTAGAAACTGCCTGGTGAATCCCCGAAACAGCTTTAAGCCCAGGGTTCATTAATTCTGCAGTGCTTTTGAGAGCACCTCCAACAGGACCTTGTGTTACCTTATCGAGAACGCCTTGGCCAGCACCAAGCGCAGCATTAACTCCTTTGTTGATTCCCCCCGCGATGTCGCCTGTTGCGTTACCAGCAGCTTGAAAGGGTGCCACGACAGACTTGGCTGCGTTATTAACCGCCCCAACCCCCTGAGCAATCTTCCCCATGAAGCTGTTGTCTTGAGGAGCTGGGGTGGGTGTTGCGGCGGGAGCGGGTGCGGATGCGGGCGAAGCTGTGGGGGTTGCTGGTTTCCCCCAATTAGAAATCATGTCATTAAAAGCAGCATCATTCATCGGAGCATTGCCAGAACCAGTATTGATTCCGTTTCCCATCAAGTTCTGAGCTTGTGAAATTTGGTCTGGTGTTAAAGGCATATTATTGCGTTGGATAAAGCCCCATAACATTTAAGATTTCCTGTTCGGTTGGAATTGTCCCTGGTGCAATTTGTTGAATAGTATTTCTCGCTTGTTGTACCTGTTGAGCCATGGCCGGTTCAGGATGAGCTGCGGCCAAATCTTGTAAACTGGTAAATGAAGTGGAGGGGTCGATTTGGTTTACATTAAAATCAATGCCATTTTTAGATAAAGACTGGAGAGCAGAGCGTCCCCCTGGAGCAAAAATAGTGTCTTTAGGAGCCGTCCCAACATTCTGCGTATAATTGTCTCGCATTGATTGAACCTGACCACCAAGTAACCCCAAGGTAGTTTGAATAACTCCATCACCCTGTAGGGGAGAATTATTAAGTTGAAGTAAGATGCGTTCTTTTTCAGTTTCAACATCAGTCGGACTCGCCCCTCCTTTATAGGATTTAGCCAACTCACTTGCCACCTTGTTCGCAACGGTTAAATAATTACTGACGGCAGGATTGCCAGAAGCATCTTTAATGGCATTAGCAGCTGTATTGGCCGGATGAGTTAAAATTCCGAACACTCCACCCAATTGGACGTTTTGTAATGCATCTTGGGCTTGTTTAAGCTCGTTAAGATGTTGAGCAACCGTATTAATGGCAATGCGTTGTGTGTTCAATGCGCCACTCGTCCAGCTGGAAAGGTATTGTTGAATTCCTTTTGCGTTTAATTCGTTATAGGACGGGTCGTATTGATGCACCAGAGCCATTATTTGAATGCGTTGGTTGCTTCGCGTCGAGATGTCTTGGGGAAGCTGCTTGTATTCAGCGATTTTTTTAACCAAGGAGGCTGTGTTTGGGTCTAGCTGCGATAAAAAGGCGGTTTGTTTGGCTGTGTTGGGTTGCCCTGTGGTGGGGTTCATTGTTACATAGGTTCCACCTGAAGATGGGCCTGAAACCATTTTCTTTAAAGCAATGTCCTGTTGTTTGTACCAAGCATCAAGGCTTAATTGGCCTTGCTTGATTTTTAAGTCAGCAGCATCTTGGGCTTGTTGGTGTGCAAACTTCGCAGCATCAAGCTGGTTTACCACCTGGTCCTGTGCCACCTTGTCGGCAAATTGTTTGGCGGCTAATTCTTGTTGTTGTGCAAATTGGTCTGCTTTTTGATTGAAGTCTCTCTGATCTTTCAAGGCTGTCGTCATTGTCTCGCCTGCCTTTGTAATCGCATCTGTTTTTTCTTGAGAAGCCTTATCCCAAGAAGCATAAGCATCCTGAACAGCCTTAATATCATTGTTTTTAATGGCTGTAGTCAGGTCGTTCATGGCCATAGAGGCTTTTGCATCCAGGGCTTGAACCTTGCGAATCCCATCGCTAATTGCCTGATTGAGTTGTCCTGCCGCAATCGTGTTGGCAAATTCAGCCGTCCCATTGCGAGCATTGGAAACTTGGATGCCCCCTTGGAGATTGTTGTTAGCGTTAATTTGTTCCTGCCGAAGCTGGTCGGATTGCGCCTTCAAAGCATCAACCTGAGATTGTTCGGCGGGAGTAAGAGGCGTTGTCCCATTTTCAATCGAAGCGATTGCGGCATCACGAGCGGTACTCTGAGTATCTATTTGCTGAGCGCGAGCATTATTAGCGTCAATTATCGACTGATTAGCCGCGTTCAGCTGCCCATTAATCCCCCCAGAAGCGTCTGGTTGGCCACCCGTTGCGTCAGGTTGCGTCGTAGGAGGTGGAGTGGTCGCTGGAGTAGGTTGAGTCGCCGCCGGAGCAACAGGGGCTTGAGCCTGTTTCATCGCTAAATTACCCATGGCGACATCCTGGTTGATAGGACCCACGGCTTTGTTCCCTCCTGGTGCAGCCTGTTCGCTCTTAACCTGTTGGTTAAACGCATCAGCAGAACCACCGCCCACATTAGAAGCGGCTTTTTGTTCAGGAGTCAGCCCTGCAAACGTCGTCCCCACCGCAGTCGGAACCGTCGTGGGCATGACCGGAGCGGGAGGTTGTGTGGCCGGTGTCGTGGGTAAATTAGCCATATTATTTCATTGAATCTAACAACTGCTTTCTCATCTTATCTTGAGGTGTCGGCGGTGGAACGTTCATTAAAATCCCATGCAACTGCCGGTTCTGATCCCGCGTGCCAGCGTAGTCATGTATCCCGTGTTCCTTGGCCAAAGCCGCCCGTGAGGTGAAGTCGGAAGGATGACCAATCATCGCTAGGTGACCACTAAGAGAAGCCTGAGGCATGGATTCAGCCATCTGTTTGTTCATCCTGTGTGTGGCGATATCCTGCTGAGCTTGAGCAACTTTCTCCTTAATCATCTTGTAATGATCCTTGGCTCGTTGTGGCGTAACCACGATAGGGATTTTCTTTTTCATTTCCATACGTGTTTATAATTGTTGTTTCAGCCAAAGACCCTGTAAAGCGTAATTGTCCGTGTTCTTCGTCCCACCAAAACCAAGGGAAAAGGCATTAGTAGTCGAAGGCAGCGTCAAGGTTTCGGTCTTTTTTAGGATCCCATTCACATAGAACTTGGCGTTCACACCTGGAGTCCAAATAATCTTATACACATTCCAATTGGTTACCGTAATGCCAGCCGCAATGTTAGCAACCGTCACGGCGGCTCCTGTCGATGTCGAGGAATAAAGGGTTGAACCATTCACAGCAAAGGCCACACGTTCACTAATGGCATTATAGGCAAAGGTAATCGCACTGGCTGTAAATCCAAACACATGGTCGCCCGCAACGCCAAGAACCTGGGCACGTACTTCAAATTGATAAATTTGAGTGTCTGCCCAGTTTGGACTTAAATTTGTCGTTCCACTTTTTGCGGGCAAGTCACCAATAACATCCCAGGCGTCTACTGAAGAATTTATGAGAGTAATCGTCCCGCCGCCGGTACCAAACGTAACATTCGCTTTCGTCCATTGGTCGTTGTCCATGTTCGAAACACCCCAAGCAAAATAAGTGTTGGCGGAGTTAAGCCCCATCGTCTCCAAGTCAGTATGGGTGTGAAGCGCATCAGCGTTGCTGGTCGGACCCGCCGTCAATGTCGTGATATTGGCATCCGTCGTCTGTTGAAAGGTCTGGTTAATCTTGCCCGAGGCTTGAGATCGAACCACCTTGCTTGCCACTATCGTGGTGAGGGTATCACTAGCTCCAGCACCTTCAAGAACCAAGGTTTCTGCCACCACAATCGCTCCCGCAGCCACCGAGACAATCGTCTTGGTTGCGTTGTTTGAAGCCGACCCCGTAATCGCAATGCTGTCTCCAGCTCGGAAACCCGCCGTGACAAATCCATTGCCCGAATCCGCGATGGTCTTAGTCGTCGCCGTAAAAGAAATCGTGGAAGCCGTCATGCTCACCCCATTAGAGGTGTCATTCTCCGTGACGTACTTGTTCGTTCCACTCGGTGTCCCTGAAGTACCCGCCAAAGCGAGTCTCTGGGGATAGGTCAGGAAAGATTTAAACTTCGGGATGAAGTACAACTCGGTCGCGCTCTTGGCATAACCCATTTCAAACACGTTCGTGCCAAAGCTGGTGGAAAGAGCCCCTGGAGTGTCTGAGAGGTATTGAACATCGCCCGTGACCATGCCCACATGGTTGCTGTCCAAACCAAGCAACAAAATACCTCCTGAAACAGGGTTACCGATAGTCGCAGCCCCTTGCGCCATACCGACCTCATAATCCTGGGGGTTCACGAAGGTCGCATCGGCAATTTTCCAGTTGTTTGAAGTCTCATCGAAATAGCAGACCTGCCCCGCAGCCAGGATTGAGCCCGCTGTACCCGCCACGATGACCTGATCGTTAGCCACGGTACCACCCGAAGCTGTTAAATCAACGTATTTCTTAGTGGCAAACTGCTCATTGATGAACGGGGTGGCGTAGACATCCAGTTGAGGCATCGCGCCCGAGGAGAACGTCCAGAGGCCTGTAATGCTCTCATCGTCGTTCTTGTTTACAAACGTATCGTAAAACCCCGCAGTGTTGGAGATGACAAACACCACTCCACCAGCATGAGGCGTGGCTAGGTTTGGAGTCTCGGTATAAGGCGAAACCATCATTACCGTACTGACACCCGTCAAAGTCGCTGTCCCATTGGCGTTCTGGGTCACGCCCGTAAAGGCAATCTGTTCCTCGAAGTCGGCACTATTAGGCTGAATCGTTCCAAACCCCTTCGTCCCGAAATCCGTCATCGTTAAAAGTGTCCCATTAATCTGGGCAAAGGTTTGGAGGGTTAAGGTCGCATCACCAACCGAAGAACCCGCACCTGCGAGAGTAAATGGCTGAGCCTGTACGTATTTTAGATTGTCAGACGTATATTTAAAGTTAATCTTTAATAGCGACAGAAACATCGGCAGCAAGGCGGACTTTAGGCCCGAATGCTAGAATCTCCCATTGGATATCAATTGCGTTTGAGGAATATGACACTTGGGTTTCGTAGAAATTGGTGCGCGGGAAGGTCTTGATCCACCGGAACTTGGGTGGCAGGGAGGCAACCGTGACGTTTCCACCTAACTGACCACCTAAAGGGTTCTTCCCCAAAGGCGCTTTACCCAGAGAAGCATCTGAGTTAATCGTACAGACGAATTGAGAGTTGCTTCCATGCAACTGATAACCCGTGTTCGTGGCACAGCCGTCAATGTCGTACTGCAAACCCAAGGTGAGTATCGCGTTACTGGAGATGTACCCTTCCGTATAGAACTCATTGAAGGATTTTAGGTGTGAACGTGTCCCGTAGTTCTGAAAACTGAAGAGAGCACGCGCATCAATCGGGTTACCGTTGTCGTTATAGCCAGTAAACAACTGGTAAGATTGCTGGGTGTAATAATCATGTGCATATAAAAGCCCACCAATAACGGCAAACCGTCCCACAGGCAAGACCTGGGGTGTTTCCCACCACTGGTAAAACATATTGTAGATGAGGACGAGCCCTTCTTGCGGGATAGCTACGTAGACGTTATCTCTCCAATAAATGACCGAAGCATCTTTAAAGCTGTAGAGATCGAAATCATTTTTAATCGGATTGGAATAATTCTGTTGTTGGGGAGTCGCCAAGATATTAACCACCCGACCCAATTCATCCAAGGTCGTTTCCCTTGTCAGCAAGACCACCGAGTTCTTGATTTTAGATACCGCCGCCTGAGATAACGCCGCCTGTTGAAAGGCCGTTTTAAGCGGAACAATCTGTAAACTTTCTTTAGACAGATCCGAACTAAGCGTAAACGTCGTCTGATACCACTGGTCTGGCACCACACAGATATACATGGACGATTCCTGGGGAATAAAGGCCGTAGGCGTCCCCTTTAAGGTCAATTGAGCCCCTTCACCCACTACGCGCACGGGAGTCGTATACCCAAAGGCCGTAAAATCGTTCACCTTGGACACGTAGACGTTGTTGGAATTGAGGCCAGAGAGCGCTCCCAGGTAAATCTGATTGTTTAAAACCTCAATAAGCCCATTGGGAAAGGTTGTCGGCACCGTGCCACCCGACAAGGAAGCGTTTGTATGGGTAATCACGGCTTGCTGGATGTAGTTACCAGGCACATATCCAGCTCCTGTCGGATCTGGGGCTACACCCGTCAAAGTCGTGGTCGATTCACCACCCGAATAGGTATAGGTTGTGCCGTTAATGACAATGGCTCGTCCCGCCGTGGTCACATAGAAGCCTAATTGCGCCCAGGTAGCCGTGCCTTGCAAGGTAATGGTGTTCACTGTCGAGGAGGCATAGTCAGCTAAAGCCCCACTCCATTCGTAAATGTTAGAAGAGCCGTTTACCGCTAACATGACTGTGATTTTCTCGGTGCTCGTCTCAAAAAAGGTCGTGTAATTAAACGCCATGGGTGACACACCAGTCATCAAGTCCACCCAGGTCACGAGATTGGTGCTAGTCACCTTGCGGTACTGGAGGTTGTCCGAACCCGTACGCATATTGCGCTCTCCGCCAAACGAAGTCACCCAGTCAAAGGAGGTCGGAGGATGAGTTAAGAGCGTCTTGCTGGCAGGGCCATCCAGCGCATAGCCCTTTCGTACCGATACTCGCGAAGCCGTGTTGATAATAATGTTCTGTGACCCCGCGACCAGATAACCAGGAGGCAAGTTCGTCTTGTCTTCCCTGTTTCGGTAACCATGAAAAGCGCTGACCAATTCAAAGTCCGTTGACGCGGTTTGCGCCTTGGCCTTGGTGGGAGCTTTAGGCTCGGCTTTTAATGGTTTCGGCACTGACATATCTAGTTCCAGTTATTCCAGCCCAGCCAGCGATTCATAGAGGCTTGGGTTTGGCGATAATACTGAGTGGAGGGTTTGGAAATCTGTGATTTATACATGGATTTATAGCGAGCCAGATCCGCCGCGTACTTGTCCTGAATCTGTTTCATGTCATACATTCCTTCCGCGCTGAACTGCTGTTGCACGGCGAACATGAACACCAAATCAAGGAAGAGGTTATAGCTTTCCGTATCTAAGTTAATCAGGTCATTGACGCTCAAAACCGTCTCCTGGTACACGCCGGTAGATGAATTGCGGAACATGTATTTGGAGTAGTACATCATGTTAAAAATGGCACCCAATTGGCTCGTAATCTGGTTTAAACGCACCGAGGTTTGAGCCGTCCCGTCATAGGTGTAGCTCACGCGCACGTAGTTAATCGCCTTGATATTGGGCACGCCCACCACGGTTGCTCCCAGCCACGCGGGACCTTGCTGATTCCATCCGTTTACAAAAGTCGTGAGTTCAAAGGTCGAAGTCACCGTCCATTTGTAGTAGTTACCCGCCGAACTTCCTAACCGAAGCTCCATGCTGATGAAGTTGCTGGCCGTGGGGAGATACGCCCACCAGAAATTCGCACCCTGGTTGAGGGTGTTGGTTAGATCCTGAGCGGTCATGGTCGAGTTCTCCAAGTATCCCGTAGAAGGATTTGCACCCGCGCCCAAGTCGAAACTCAACGAGGAGTTGGGACTGATGTAGTTCACCGAATCGGCTTGAAGGTTGGAGGCCGTACCACCCGTAGTCCAGGTTCCATTGCCTGTCACGCTATCCGCGTTATTCACTATCGTGCCCCGATTAAGCTGAGGGATGTCTAAACGCAAGGTTTTAACGCTCGTATTGAAATTGATGTTGAAATTCTGAACCTGAGTCCAGCTCTTGTTAATATCAAACTCCTGGCTGTATTGCTGAATCGGATTATCCAGCGGTGTTCGTAGAATCTGAGGCCGAACATCGACGACTTTGTTCCCCTTTAAGTCAGCGGGCAAAGGATAGTCGTATACGTTACCGTAAATGCTTTGAGCAATCGGAATCATCCGCAAAGTTTCCTGCGGGTCACAATCCAATAACAACTGTCGCCCAGCACGATTCACCAACTGGGTTAACCCCGTAATCTGATTATTTGTGGTCCCATGCAGCATCCCTTGGAGATCGGTTTCTGCCTGGATGACGCTGTAGTTAGCCATACGTGTTTATTGCCATGTCGTGACTAAAACCTTATCGGCTGCCGAAGTGACTATCGCCAATCCATTAGAACAAACGATGTCGAGGATGAAACAGCCGATACTGCCAATGGGGAGAACGAAATAGGTCGTAGGAGAACCCGTGTCCTGAAAGGTAACCGTGCCCGTGGTGGCAATGGGACAGCAGACGGTGTGAATCTGAATGTTCTGCGCTCCAGCCTGGAGGGTCGTGGTCGTGTTCGTGGAGATATAATTCACTTTGCAAGAAAGAGGTGCCATAGAATTTGATAAAGGATTAGGACTGGGGACTTCGACTGAATGTCCCCAGAGAAATCCTTTATGCAATCACCACATAATTAAAGCTCGGAGTCGCCCCAGCGGCGGCATCAGAAGGAAGTGTGATGTCGAAGGTTGTTGCGCTCGTCGCGCTGATATACGGCGCGAGCAACGAAGTCGTCGCAATTTTCGCCGCAGCAGCGTTGATTGGCATCAACTGAACGGCCTTTGGAGCCGTGGTATATGTCTTGCCAAACGTCACCTGCAAGATAGACGTACCACCCGCGCTATTCGTACCCGTGGTCGTGATGATTCCACAAGTATCCGTTCCGCCAGCGGTAATGGCTGCCGCCGTAATGCCATTCTGCTGAGAAACCGCAATGGTCGGAGGAGTCGCGCTCACCGTAGAGATGAGATGACCATTCGTTCCGACGCCGAACACTTCGGTGGCGGCATTGTTAGCCGAGAAATAACGGCCAGTGGTGAGCGTGCCCGCCGTGGCCGCTACTTTTAGACCGATACCTGTCGTGGCCGCAGGAATAGAAATCAAGTCCGCGACACCCGTAGTAAGGGCATTAGCCAACACCTGTTCCACACCAACACCGGTGTAAGTCCCAGTGTTAATGACCTCGAAAGTCGGACCAGTAGCGTTTGTTCCTGTAACCACTGAGGCTTGAGGTAAGGTCCCTGGAGTCGCAGTACCGAGCGAGAACGTGCTCGCAGTTCCATCAACGACGATTGTCGCCTTGGAAAGGAGCTGACCTTGAATGATGTTGGTAGAACCAATCGTAATGGCTGACGCGGGACCAGACATGAATGTTCCGTACAACGTGTCCGTCGAACCCGTGGTGATGGCGTTGTTTGCCACCCAGAAGATACGGGAAGCGGTCGCGCCATTCTTCAGAATCATGGTGTCCGTAGCGCCGAAGGTGATGGCACCACCGGTAGATACGAAGACGTAATCCCCTGCACCATCCAAAGTGATGAAGTTAGCCGCCGTCATGCCGATGGCTGCCGCCGTGGTGTAAACACCAGGAACAAAAACACCAACACCGTTTCCGTAGTTACCACTTTCGATAGCCGACGGAGTGATGATGGCTGTTCCAGTGAGTGCTTTTAATTGAGTGTAGAGCGTCGCAGCATTAGTAATAGCCGTGGCGTATGCTCCAGTTGCCACTAAGTCAGAACCGCTGCCGAAGAGCCCAGCCACGCCCGCCATCGTCGTTTCACCTGTATTACCTGTCGCGATAATTGAAGGAGACGAGAAAGCCGTTAGCGTGAGAGAAGTCCCAGCCAACATCGCGTAACCAGCAGCGTTACCCGTGCTATAAACCGAACCACCGTTTGCTCCACCAGGAACCGTAACGGTAATGGTATTGCCAACGCGAGTTGCCGTAACACCTGCACCCACGAAGTTTTGAGTGTCCCATGTCCCTGTCGCACCGAGGTTTACGCCCTCATCCTGTTCTTGAACTGATGCCTGACCTCCGCCCGCTGCGGTATCAAGTAATGACCAAACTGGCACAGCGAGCGTACCTGTATTGGCATAAATAGCTCCGTTATCGCGCTGCATGATACAGCCCACTCCGAACGTCGTTGCCGTCGTTGGAGGAACACCGACACACTTCGCTAACATGGCCGGTTGAAAATTCAGATTAGAAGGGTCTTCCCCTTCTGCTTCTGCTAAAGCAACCCAGCACGTAGCTGAAATGGCGGTGTAAAGATTAGTACCGGCCACATGATTAATTTAAAGAGTTAATTGGCCGCTTTAGGTTCAACGGCCAGAACCATTCAAACAAGACTAAACACCCGCGAAACCAATCAAGCCGCAGTAATCCGTAATAGCATACGCTTCACGGAAGTTAGCCTGATAGTTGTACGTGCGGTTGTTGCTAACCGACCAATTGGTCAAAGCAGTTTCAATGCCCTGGCGGATATAGCGGTACACAGAATGGTTGCTTGCCATCAAGAACCACGCGGTGTCTGAACCACCCGCGACGAGATCAAGATATGGAGAAGTCCACACCGTGAAACCGTACATCGAGCGGTAGATGTTGATTGCGTTGTTGGCAGAATCAGCCACCAAAGCAGAATCGTTCAATTGGTGCGCGAGCTTCATCAGCTTGCTCGGAACCAAGAGAATCACCGGCACATTGCCCAAGACGACTCCAGCTTGGTCGACTTGCTGACGCATCTGCACGATACCGTTATTGAGGGACGTGTCGGACAAGGCCGAACCAGCACCAGTGTTGGTATTGGAGGTCGTGCCGCCGCCGATAAGAGGATGAGCGGCGTTACAAGCGGAAACGCCATCAGCCGTCAGGGTCGTGGTAAAAGCACCACGGAAGAGGCCGAAAGCGGTGTTGTCCTGAGTCACGCGAGCTTTAAGGGCAAAATCCTTAACCGAGTGGGCCCAGGTGGCGAACATGTTATCGTCAAACAGATCCTTTGAAATCGGAAGTGAATTGGCGAAATCCTGAATCAAGATGGTCTGCTTGTTCGTTACATGAGGAGTGGTAACAGGCACAGCTTGAATTTCACCAACAACGGGAAACAAACCAGAACCTTTAAACACTTCCTGAATGTAGGCGCTGTGCTCGGTGTTAATCACCTTGAACAGTTCTCCAGTCTTCGCAGTAGCAATACCAGGCATGGTGCTGTCGTACTGAAATTCTTGGAAAAATACGCCGTCGAGTTCTGTTCGTGTAATCGCTAAATTTTGGGCTTCTGTAAACGTACTAGTGACAATGCGTTCCCACGGGGCCGTATGAGGGCCTTAGAGAATCGCAGAGAGTTATGCCAAGTAGGAAGCACCTTCTCGAATGGAGAAAGCGACCTTGTTTGACGTAGGAGTCGTAAGGGTGAGCTGTTCGACGACCAGCCCGTAAGTGGAGTTGTCTGCGGCGAGAACGGTGAACACGCCCGTGGTCAGATCCCACAAAACGCGGGTGCCGACGAGAGCGTTATATTTGGCTTGTGTATTCCAGGTGGCTGCAACCGTGGGGTTGCCGATATAAATCATGCCAGGAACGAGGGGAGTGACTTGGACTTTACCGTCAACAGCGGCGGTTTCGGTGGATTGAGTCGCAGCAAAACCCACGACATACTGAGTTCCCACAACGGGAGAGTTTGTCGCGGCCAATGCCACATACTGAGATCCCAACGTACGAACAACTGGTTCACCTGGTTGAATGGTTTTACCACTACCACCGGCGGCCACTTGAAATTCGTGAGAGCCAATATCACCAAACGCCCCTGATTCGAGGACTTGAAAATCTCCGAGGGACATAAGATTGAATTGTAAATTTGAACTGAGAAACCAGAACCCTTATTTGTTCAGGTTATCCCAGACTTTCTTCGGGTCGATGCCTTTCTTCGCGAACTCCGCGAGTTGTTCCTTGCTCCAAGGACTATTGGTAACTTCGGAGCCTTTGCTTTGGGCAGATCCAGAGGAAGCGTTGGGAAGCTGGTTTTTATTCTGAAGTGCGAGTGCCATTTCCTTATTGTTATCAATAAGTTTTTGGACATATTCGCTTTGCTTCTTTTCAACCAATGAGGCTTGAGCTGATAACAGGCGTTCTTCCACCTTTTTATCAATCAAACTTTCGAGGTCATCAGTTTCCTCGTCATCGCTAAAGTTTTTTCCTGCTTTCAGCTTGCCTTTCGCTAAGAGCATGCCTTTGCGATAATTTTCCTTCTCTGTACCGATTCGCTTGTTCTCTTCGACAAGAGCTTGCCAGTCGGCGAGAGATGGACCACCAGTGGGAGCAACACTAGCGTTAGCTTCAACTCCTGACGGCGTGGCGACCGTCGGTTCAACCACCTGGGCATCGGCCATAGGTTTTAAATGCTGGTCAGCATCTTAGATTAAAAATACCCGCTAATTAGGCGGGTAATTCTGGGTGTTGAACTTGCCGACAACGGCAAGGAAGCGACAAACTCAACACCAGAACTACACGTCTAATGATTGTTTGCCGTTGTTTTTGTCAGAGAGCTTTGGCCGGTTAAGCCCCATCACCATGCAGTCCTTATTAAAACATGATGATAGAACCGTTCCCTAGCAAAGGGACTTAACCAGCCAATTTCACCCTCATCTTATCACAGTCGTTTTGGGCTTACTAGGTTTCCCCTTCGCCCGCTCAATCGTTTTTATAATTTTCGCCTGAGTTGCCAGTGCGTAGAGAAGCATCTTGCCAGAGCGCATCGCGTCAAAGTCCTCGCTGTTCACAAACATGTCACGCTGCGCCTCGAATTTCAAATTTTCTTGAAATATGGCCCAGACTTTCATGTGTTTAAGCACTTGAACTTCGGATTGTAGGTTTCTGAGCTCCTGGTCGGTCACGGGAACCCCGTTTAAGAGCAATGCCCCTGATGGCGTGGACATTAACACGTTCTCAGGGTTAACAAGACCCAGCAAATCACCTAGCACTCGCTTTTCTAGCTCTGTTCGCTGGTCTTGGGATAGTCTCATAGCTATTTAGCCGCCGTCGGAGGCAGCCATTCGAGGGTAAGGTCGGAGAGTTTGCGGGTTTCGTTCTCTTTGCGAACCGTCTCATCAAAGAATCGAGGCATTTCCTGAATCATGCGTAGGGCATCACCCACGGTTTCGTCGGTAAACAGGTCAGCCATCTGGCGATAGACATCCATTTCAGCCTCAGCCGAGATAAAAGCCTTATAATCCAGGTCTTTTAAGGTCTTTTTCCGAGTTACTTGCATGGCCAGTTGCTCTAATCCCGAAGCGGAGATGGCACAGATTTTCTTGGCATCTTCAATGGACTTCGACTTCTCAGCCAAGAAGGGATAGAACACGTCCTTCACCTTGGCCCTCATGCGGTTCACATTTTCAATCTGTTTGGCTTGTTCGGCCTCTTTGGCAAGCTGTTCGGCGGTCTTTTCTTCTAAAGGTTTCACGTCGATGGCCGGAGGGATGGGTTCCATATTAAATAACTTCCGCATTAATAGCTTGAGCTTGTTGAGGAACATGGGTTTCAGTTAATTCACTTAAACGGCACTCTGACTTATGTCTCCAGCCTTTAGACCCACAAACCGTGCAGCCTTTAACCCGTTTCTCCTTGTGAACAGCTAGAAAATCGGGTTTTCCGATTTTAGGTTCCTTTACTTCGACCTTCTGAGCCAAACCACTGGTAATGGGTGCGATAACTTGTCTAGGGTCTAAACGAACCTCATCAGGGTTCTCAATACGAAACACCAGCTCGTAATAGAGCTTGTAAAAGTCGGTTTCTGGGACTCCCAGGTGCATTTGCAAGGCTTCCAGTGTGAGCAAAGCTAGGTCATCAGGGCTATGGCCATCGCTGGTCACACGGTTGCCCGTTACCATGGTTCCACCGCTCTTAGGCATGTGAAATAGCTTCGCTATCTTGAGGCGCGTCTCTTGCTTCGTGTCTAACCAGGCTCGCAGTCCGATCATAGATTGCCGTTAGTTGTTAAAAACCGCTTGGGTGTACGGGTTGAGGAGGGCCGTTTCGACCCTGGGCTTGCATGTTCTTAATCGCGCCCATCTGCTGGTTAGTCGGACCACCCTGGTGGAACGGACTAGCTTGCGGAGGTGTGCCTGGCGGAGTCGCGCTAATGGGTTGGGTGCCCCCTTGTCCCACGGCGGGGGGTTGCATTTGGCCTGGTTTCTGTTGGGAGATGTACTTGTCTGGATTCTTGACCACATGCGGGTAGGCCCCCAACAAGAAGTCGCGTAAGGCGGCTTCTTGGTCGGCCATAGGATTAGCGATGAGGCGATCATAAGCCTCTAAACGGTAGGCTTTCTCCATATCTTCCGTCATGGGCTTGAGCGAGTCGGAGGTAATCATTACCTGGTAGCGTAAATCCCTAAAGAGAGAAGGATTAACACGATAAAGCTCAACATCACTATCAGGGCCCCCTTGCAAAATAAGGTTGTCATAAGAAAGGCTTAGTAGTTCTTTCTCGGTTTGCGGGTCAGTGGGCAAAGTCTTGTTAAATTCGATGCGACGGGTGTGCTGTTGCCCCCCACTTCGTACCTCATGGCGCAAGAAGGTCTTGTAAACCAGCTCCACATCATCGGTAATATCGCTCACGTCGCCGATAGTGAGGTATTGCAGGATGTCTCCCAGGCGCAGTTTGCCGAACGCGACCACGCTAAAGCCCTTCATCAACAGATAGAGGCCTAGTAAGGTCGAGGCTTCCTGTTCGCGCTTAGAGATTTCATAACCCGTCTCACGTTTAGCCCCAGCGGGGAACAAGGGGGCTTCTGAAGTCTGGTCGATGCTCTGTTCCACCTTGGTGAGCATGTCCATCCCGTCCCTCATGTTGGTAGAAAGGGTAATGGCTTTGAGGTTAGCGTTAGGAGAGGTGAGCTGGGTTGCCTTACCAGGATAGATTACATCCGAAGAAATAATATCTTCGCCTTGGTACGTCATCGGCGGGAAGATGTTGAGATAGGTCCCATCCACCACCATGGGGTAAAGCGTATTTAAGATGTCAGAATCGTGCTGCATCTTAAAAGCCAAAGACTTGTAGTAGAAACACTTACCATCCCCAATGATTTCATAGCCAAAAGAGATGAACGGGTAGTTCTTATCGTTACGAGGATTCGGATTGTCAGCCGTGGTTAACATGACCCCATTCACCACGACCAGGAAGAGGTCGGCGTTCTTGTCCCAGTAGAGGATTTCCTCACATTCCTCTTGGCGCATGTTGGGATCGTAGACGGAGTAGAAGCTCTGGTTAGCATCGTTATAGATGAGTTGCACTCCAGGCTTCACGTATTTGAAATTCTCGTAACGGTGAGCGTACTTGGATTCCATCTTGGAATACATCTCCACCCGTCGCCAGATAATCCAACCTTGTTTCTGGACATCGTTCTCAAAAAAGTTCTGGATGTAAAACTGGTCAACGGGAACAATCGTATCCTGAAAACCTGAATAGTTGTCATCCAGCATCAGTTCCTTTTTCCAACTCCCGTCTTCCGCCAGCTTCTTAACGGTGCGGTAACTCTGGGCAAATTCCGTGTGAATGATGGCCGCCGGAGCTACCAAAGAAGCCAGTGTCGCGTAGAACTGAGTCTTGTTATACCCGCTCTGATCCCCCGCCCATTCCATCAGGTCGCGCATGACTTGGGCTGCATCCTTTTGAGAATCGCTTTGCTGGTCGTAGGCAAACACTTTGGGGAAGAGCAACTGAGCCGTGGCGCGAGCGGCAATAGACACTACCTTAGCGCGGATAATGGGTCGAACCGCGTTCGATCTCCAGGCGTTAATCTCATCACCAGGTAAGGGCTGGCCGTTATTAGGTTGGTAGGTATTAAAGCCCATCTCGTCGACCATCGTGCGTCGTAAAACCGAAAGGTCATTAAATTCATGGCGAGGGGTCTGCATGGTCACGTCACCAAGGCGGAAATGGTCACGCACCATGGCCAAGACTTTCGTCTCCTCTTCGCTGGGTTTATAAAAGGATTCCTCCGAGCCCACGACTTTCATGGTGGAGTTACCCGTACTGTCCTTCACTACAGCCTGGACTTGTTGTTTCCCTGTCTTTTTATTGAGAGAAAATTCTAGGTCAAGCAAAGACATATTTTAAATTTAGCTTGCCGTTTTATGCCGAAAGTATACCAGACTCATTAAATTCTTAGTAACCCTTTAGAATAAGTACGAGCTTGGGGGGTGAAAGCACGGGCGGCCAGGTTGCCACGCACGGGTCGAATCTCAAAGTACAAACGCATAAGTAAAACGTCACTAAAGTCCGGAGACCGACCTAGAATCTCCTTAATCTTCTCCTTGGGCATCAACCTCAGTTTCTTCTCCTTATCCACATCCTGGGACTTAACCTGTTCTAGTTCGGCAATCAAATCGGACTTAATCTTCACGTCCTTTGTCTCCACCGAGATTTTGTGATCGTTCACATACTCGGCCATCATAAAGCCACACTGAGCCTTGAGGTTGGCGTAGTTATCCTTCTTTCCATTAGGCAACTCAAAAGGGGTGGCATTAGCGACGAAGCCGTGGATACCACGCATTTGGTCAACAACGCCGCCGCCGATCCCGTCCTCGTCAACCAGGATGTGAGAGAACGGTACGACTAAGTTATTAGCCAAGGCTTTTAAGGCATTGGCGGTCTGGTCTGTGCCTTGCTTCTCATACACGTAGAAGTTCTTGCAAGCCAAGCCCTCCCAGTAAGAAATGACTGTTTTGTCGCGGCCATAGCGAGCGATATCGGCCACCAGGTATTTCTGCCTGTCATCGGGCACCTTGTTAGAAAACAAGTCTAAAATGGCTTCAAACCTGATAAGTGCCGACGGATCGTCGTCGTACTCCCAGTTGCCATAGAGCAAGCGTTCCTTCTTGGCCACGTCGGCGATGGAGATCAAGTTGGTTTTATAGTCCTTTTCCCCGTAAGGATTATCGTCCACCAAGGCTTGGATGAAGCCGTACTCGATCGGCAATTCCTTCTGCCTAAACGGCTTATAAAACACCGAATAGAGCCAGTTCTTTTTAGGGTTGGCAGTAATCAAAATCTTAGAAGCGATGCCGTACTCCTCGTTTTTATGACGACCGACGCGGGACTTCAAAGTATCAAAAGCCTCGAAAGCTACCTCTCCACCTTCTTCAATCCATCCTCCCGTGTATTCCGCCGAACCATAGCGTTCGTAGAGAGGATCTGAGGGGTTATAACGTAGGTCTAGGAGGTCGATACGCGAGCCGTTGGTAAACTGGATGAAGTTATCCTGGCCATTATACTTGTACCACTGAGAGGGAATCTTATGAAAAGAGAGGACCTTCCAAAATGTTAAAAGAGTGGATTCACGCAAGCGCTTCAATTCTTCACGACCGATAAACCATTTCGTGCCTGGGTACATGAGACAAAACACCATGAGCCATTCGCATCCCAACCAGCTCTTGCCCCCACCACCACCGCCCCCGAAAAGTAAATACTTGACAGTCTTATCTTGTAGGGCCATCCAAGCCTTGTCCTGTTTGATCGTCGGCTTGATGGTGGGGGTAAATGAAGCCATATAAGCCCTAGTCTATCACAGCTCCTACATTTTTGTGCAAGGGCCCCTCACGGCGTTGATTCTATCAAGTGGGTGACTAAAGCTCGTTTGTGCGCGTGTACCTATTTAATTAGAACTACAGGGTTTTAGTGTAAATTACTCCAATTTATTGCCTCCGTGCGCGTTCACTTCTAAGGCCACTGAGTGGCCATAGCGTCTGCAATTCCTTGGTATGTACGGCTACGTTCACGCCATCGATTTGGTCCAGGCGACATGTTATGAACCTTAGCCTCACGCCCAGAGACAATGTCAGTGGGGATAAGTTTTGGAAGTCCTTTAAGCCAGAGACAGGTTGCTTTAGTCTCTCCATGTCCGAACTGCCAAGGCTGGATAATCTGGTCGGGCTTGCGTATTCGGGAACTAATAATGCTTATAGGGTTTTCTAAAGCAATACGTGGAATAGGGGCGGCCAGTAACATGCGAACAAACTCCAAGGCTTCTTGTTGTTCCTTTTGCTTATCCTTAAACCACCGCGCACCTGAAACAGCCAGATGGGTACAAGGGGGGTGAGCAATCATTAAATCCCAGCCATTGTTTATAACATCTTTCACATCACACCGGTAATGATTGCCAATGATTTCAGTGGGGAGCAGATCACAGCTCCACGCATCATGCCCTTGTTTGGCAAAGGCTTCCCTGACAATTCCCGAAAACTCACAAGCGACTAGTACTCTCATATGCGGTTGCTTCTATCAAGTGGGTAAGTCGGGGGGGGGACTAACACCAAGTACATGGATTCTGAAAGCAGGGCATTCCCTTGTGATAATGGTTAGCTATTACGCCTGGTTGTTGGGGGTTTTGTAATGGATAAGGAAAAGGTTGTAGGTAATGGTTTAAAAGGCACGGAGATGGCCTTGTAGCACTCTCTGACTCGTATTTGCCTCTCCAGTAGGCCACGGCTAATTTAGCCTCTTCCTCGTTCATTTTAGAAGGGTCTTTCTCGTACCACCGTGTCGTGTAGTTTTGAAAGTCGTTCATAGTTTCCTTAATCAAGTGGGGAGGGGCGAGTTAGGGGGGGGCTAACAGGAGCCATCACAAGCATTCCCTTTGTGATACCCAACATCACAGCATCCATTAAAACAACCTCGCGGACAAACAGAATACTCTTCGGACTTGACCCCACAGGCGGGACAGTTTTCTTCT
>CAAGKR010194056.1_pt1 | contig 22618 bp, 20 predicted proteins | sample 2556971 | NCBI WGS metagenome assembly CAAGKR01 (sample SAMEA5207829, study PRJEB30636) | soil metagenome | biome: forest; feature: boreal; material: soil | place: USA | collected 2011-09 | depth 1 m | reverse complement strand
GTCTCGCAAACGCCATGCCCCACGCGCGCGCGAGGGGGGCCGCTGCGGGAGGGAGGGGACTCCGTAACGCGGTGCCTCACGCGCGCGTGGGGCACCGCTCAGACAGGCGTTGGGCGCCCGGCCAAGGGCACACTCAACCGCATCGTGGCGCCCCCGCCCGGCGCCGGCACGAGCTCGAGCTCGCCGCCCACGAGCTCGGCACGCTCACGCATCCCGGAGACCCCGAAGCCGCCCTTCAATTCCTCGCCGGGTGTGAGCGATCTCGACGGGCCCCCAGCGGGCAGTCCGTCGCCGTCGTCGGTCACCGACGCCGTGACCTTCCCGTCGCGCTCGCTGACGCTGATCGCAGCCCGCGTGGCTTTCGCGTGGCGGCTCACATTCGTGAGAGCCTCTTGGACGACGCGGTAGAGCGTGCTCTCGAGCTCGGGGTCCAGCCGTCGCTCGCCATCGCCCAACTCAATCTCTGTGCTGATCTCGAGGCCGTCCATCGCCTGGGCGCGGCGAGCGAGTGCTTCAAGCGCCGGCACCAGCCCGAAATCGTCGAGGGCGGCGGGGCGAAGCTCGGTGATCAGGTGGCGCAGACCGTCGATCTCCTGACCGAGGCCCTCGAGCACCGTATCGACGGCGGTGCTGAGGGCGACCTCGTCGCCGAGGTCGCGTGCGTTGGCGAGCTGTAGTCGCAACGCGCCGAGCCCCTGCACGGTTTCGTCGTGGATCTCTCGCGCCCAGCGCGTGCGCTCGCGCTCGCGGGCCTCCATGCCGAAGCGCAGACGCTCGATCTCGACCGAGCGCTCGGCCGCCAGCCGCTGAGCGACGCTCGCCGCGAATGCGTTCAGCGCGCGCCGGTCGGGATCGCGGAAGCCGCCGTCCTCGCGTGCCGCGATCACAAGCCCGCCACCCTGTCCATCCATGCTGAACGGCTCCACGAGTACCGCGCGGACTTCGAGCCCCAACTCGTGCAGCCACGTCGCTTCCTGGCCGCGTGGGCGGTCCAGCGAGAGAGACTTGCCTGTCGCATACAGAGCGCCGAGCGCGCTGCCCTCGAGCGGCAGCACCCGCACCCGCACCGATACGCGACCGCTGGAGGCCGCTACGCGAAGCTCGCCACGTTCCTCGACGACCATCAATAGCGTCGAGGCGTCCAGCAGCGCGAGGCCTCGATCGGCCATCAGGCGCAGCAGCCACAACTCGGACCCGGAGAGCACGGCGTGGGATTATGAAGGTCCGGCCAACGGCAACTCGCCGGCGCCGGACCCTGGCTCCCCCGATGGCCCTGCCTGTCGCTCGCCTGGGCGGTCGTGGCGCTGGGCCGCAAGACGGGTCTGTGAAAGCAGATGCTCGGCAGTAAGGCCCTCGCGCCATGCCGCTATCCCGACCGATATGTGCAGTGGTCGGCGCTCGCCTTCGACCTCGATCTTGATGGCGTGCAACCTCCCCAGGGCGCGTCTGGCGACGATCTCGCCGCGTCGCTCGTCCGCGCCGGGCAGCACCACCAACAACTCGCCCCCGGCGGCGTGACCGATGCGATCGAAGCGGCGCAACTGTGCTCCGAGGGCCTCCCCGAGGTAGGCGAGCGCCTGCGCGGGTAGTTGCTCGCCATGAGTGTGCGCGAGCTGCTCCACATCGTCGAGGCTTACGAGCAGGCAGCTGAGCGCGGTGCGATGACGACCCGCTCGGTTGACCTCCTCGTCCAGACGCGCCGCCAATTCGCCCGCGGATAGGCACTCGCGCGGGCCGGTTGGCGGGCGAGTCGAGTTATGGGGTTCGTTGGCAGCCATGCCGATATTTAGGTGAGGAGGTAGACCGCACGGGACTCGTTGAGGCGAGCCTCACGCGGTTACCACTCAGATTATGGCTCCTGACGGGCCGTGGGACCGTTTCACGGTCGGGACTCTCCATGCGATCCGTCGGCGTGCGCTGGTACACCTGTCCGTGTGCTCTGCGAGCTTCGCGTCGAAAATCTACTGTTGATCGAGCGGGCCGAGCTTGCGCTCGCTCCCGGCTTGAACGTGCTCACCGGCGAGACGGGCGCGGGCAAGACGGTCTTGGCCCACGCCTTGGATCTATTGATGGGAGGCTCCGCCCACCCCGGACGCTCGCGCAGCGGCATAGTTCGCCCCGGGGCCAAGGAGGCGTATGTCGAGGGGCTGTTCTCGGTCCCCGTCGCTCTGCGCGAGGAGCTCGCGCGGAGCCTCCCCGAGAATGTTCGCGACGAGGGCGAGCTCGAGGAGTTGACGATGGCGCGGCGTGTCAGCGCCGAGGGGCGCACGCGCGCCTACCTCAACGGTCGCTCGGCCACCGTGGGAGATCTGCGCGACCTGGGGGCGCGACTCATCGCCTTCTACGGCCAGCACGAGCACCGCAAGCTGGTGCTGGCCGGGGCGCAGCTTCAGATGCTCGACGAGGTGTGCGGGCCCGAGCACGCCAAGCGTCTCGATGCCTGCGCCGCCTCGTACAGAGAGATTCGAAGCCTGGAGTCGGAGCTCGAGCGTCTGCACGAGCTCGCCCAGGCCCGCGACCGCGAGCTTGAGTTGCTCGAGCACGAGCTCGCCGAGATCGATGAGGCAGAGCCCGACGAGGAGGAGCATCGAGGGCTGCTGACCCGCAGAGAACGGCTGCGGCGTCTGGAGTCGCTGCGCTCGGGCGCTGGGATGGCCGCGGATGGGCTCGCACCGGAGTCCTCTGAAGCTCCGGGGGCCGCGCACCTTCTTGCGGGCGCTGCCGCGAGCCTGCACGCGCTCGCTGGGATCGACCCCGAGCTCGACGAGTTGGGCGAGCGCTGCGAGGCGCTCGCAATCGAGACACAGGACCTTGCGGGCGGTCTACGTGCCTACTGCGAGGCAGTTGAGGCGCAAGACGGCTCGCTCGAGCTCGTCGAGGAGAGGCTCGCACTGCTCGATCGCGTGACGCGAAAGCATGGCGGCACCGTCTCCTCGGTGCTCGAATTCGCCGAGCGTGCGCGCACGCGTCGCGATGAGCTGCTCGGGGCGGGAGTTGCCATGGACCGCTCTCGCGAGCTGTTGGCGGCCGAGCGGCTGGTGCTCGATGACCATGTCGGACGGTTGCGCTCGAATCGACAGAGCGCAGCGGCCCGACTCGCCGAGCGAGTGCGCGCGGAGCTCGCGGAGCTCGCGATGAGCGACGCCACGTTCGAGATCGCGCTCATGCCAACCGAGGCGAAAGCGAGCGGGGGCGATGCGGTGGAGTTCGTGATCGCGCCGAACCCCGGCGTGGCGGGCGCCCCATTGAGGGAGATCGCCTCAGGCGGAGAGCTCTCGCGTGTGATGCTCGCACTCACAAGCGCCAGCAACGACGGCGCCGGGGTTGCGGGCGAATCGGCGAAGTCCACACTGGTGTTCGACGAGATCGACGCGGGCATCGGCGGCCACACCGCTCGCGCGGTCGGCGAGCGCCTACAGAGCCTTTCGCTCGGCAGGCAGGTCATTTGCATCACCCACCTACCTCAGATCGCATCGCTCGCCTCACGCCACTTCTCGGTCGCCAAGGACACCTCCGCAGACCCCACCGTTGCGACGGTCACACAACTCGACGAGCGCGACGTTGTAACCGAGCTCGTGCGAATGCTCGGCGCCGAGGACGAGGACGGCGGCGCGCGCCGTCATGCACGCGCGCTGCGTAGCGCCGCCTGAGGGTTTGCGGATGTCCCGAGACCGATGCGCGATCAGTGCTTGAGCGTTACTCTCGGACTCGATGGCCGCGACCCGGCAGCAGCCCGGCACGACTGCGCCCGCTCTCGGGACGCTGCCCACGCCGTCACGCGAGATCGGCGGTTCGGTGCGATTGGGGCGCAAGACCAAGCTGCTCGTCAGGCGCCTGTTGGCGGGGGAGGTCGCCGTGATCGATCACCTCGACATCGACCGGGTGTCGGCGGAGGAGCTGATCGCGGCGGGCGCCGTCGCGGTACTCAACTGTCGGGCCTCCACAAGCGGTACCTACCCAAACCTCGGGCCGCAGCTGCTCGTGGAGGCGGGTGTGCTGCTCGTCGACTTGCCCGACGACTCGCTGTTTCGCTCCCTCTCCGACGGGGACGAGGTGACCGTGCGCACCGCGGCGCCGGACACGCGCGGCGAGGTCCTCTACAAGGGCCGGGCGCTCGTGACCGGAGAGGTGCTCGACGTGGCCCGCGTGCGCGCCGAGACCGAGGCCCGCCGGCGCGAGATCGGCGATGCGCTGGAGCGCTTCGCCCACAACACGATCGAGCACATGCGCGAGGAGCGCGAGCTGCTCGCGGGAAGGATCGACCTGCCGCGCTTTCGTACAGACTTTCGCGACCGCTCCGCTCTCGTCGTCGTACGGGGCGTGGACCACCAGCGCGACCTGCGTGCGCTGCGGCCGTTCATCAGGGACACGCATCCGGTCTTGGTTGCCGTCGACGGCGGAGCCGACGCGCTGCTCGAGGCGGGGCTCACGCCGGACATGATCGTGGGGGACATGGACTCGGCGAGCGAAGCCGCTCTGCTCGCCGCGCGAGACGGCAAGACCGAGCTTGTGGTGCACTCCTACCCGGACGGTCGGGCGCCCGGGCGCGCACGCCTCGAGGAGCTTGAAGTGCCGTTCAAGCTCGTTCCTGCTCCCGGCACCAGCCAGGATGTGGCGATGCTGATGGCGGCGGAGAAGGGCGCCCGCCTGATCGTGACCGTCGGCTCGCAGTTCAACCTGGTCGAGTTCCTCGACCGAAATCGCAAGGGCATGTCCTCGACGTTCCTCACACGCCTGCGAATCGGCGAGATCCTGGTCGATGCCAAGGGTGTGAGTCGCCTGTATCGTCCGATGCCGGGCCTGGCTCCGCTCGTAGTGGTGATCGTCGCGGGGCTGATCGCGTTGATCGCGGTCGTATGGATGACCCCGGCGCTACGAGACGTCGTGGACCTACTATGGCTCAAGCTCCAACTGCTGTTCGGCTCCGGTAGCTAGCCACTCAAACCGATGTTCGACTATCGCTATCACGCGCTCTCGCTTGCGGCCGTCCTGTTCGCGCTCGCTGTCGGCGTGCTGATCGGGGTGGCGATCGGCGACTCCAACCTCGTCTCCTCGGCCCAGAACGGGATCGTTCGCAATCTGCGCTCCGAAGTCAGGGAATCGCAGCACAACCTCGAACAGGTGGGCTCTCGGCTCTCACAGCAGGAAAAGCTCGCCGGCGATCTCTGGCCGTTCGCGGTGCACGGAGTGCTCGCCGGCAGGAGCATCGGACTGGTGTTCCTCGGCAACTCATCGGACAAGATCGACTCGCTCGTGCGTGACGGCGTGGGGGAGGCGGGGGGCAGTGTGAAGGCGGTTGCGGCGGTGCGCGAGCCGCTCGACACCGCCGGAGTCGCCGCGCAAGCGAGCGGTACGCGCTACACCGCGCTTGCCTCCGACCCAACGCTCGTGAGGCAGTTCGGAGTGAGGATCGGCAAGCAACTGGTGAGCGGCGGACAGTTTCTCGAACGGGTCCACACGAGGTTGCTCAGCTCCTACGACGGCGAACTGGGGAAGCTCGAAGGACTCGTCGTGGTGCGCGGCGATCCCGCCGGCATGGATGCCCAGGCGGCCAAGAGCACCGCCGAATTCGAGTCGGGAGTGATCGCGGGGGTGAGCTCCGAAGGGGTGCCGACGGTGGGCGTGGAGCTCGGCGGCACAGAACCTTCGCAGGTCCCGTGGTACAAGGCCGAAAACCTTGCGAGCGTCGACGATCTGGAGACTGTCGGGGGCCGCACCGCGCTCGCGCTCGCGCTCGCGGGGGACCACGGCGCCTACGGTATGAAGCCGACCGCCGACGCGCTGTTGCCCTCGGTCGTGAGCACACCCACGCCGCACTGAGCATCGGGTTCGCCGCGGGCGTCGCACGGCACGAGTGCTCTCAGATCGCCAACCAGGCACGTCCGCCCCTGCCGCTAACTTGCGGCGGTGCATGCGCTTCCCTTCGTGCTCGCGACTCTCACAGCCGCGCTCTTGGCGCCATTTCTGCTGCGCACGCTGATCGAGGGCGGGCACGTCAAGGCCAACTATCGCGAACGTACCGTCGCATTCCCGTTCGGCGTCCTGAGCGTCGCGGGCGCGGTCGTAGCACTCGTGCCCCTGGCGGTCGTGGAGCGGCTCGAACTTGTCCATGTCTTCCATCCCGAGACGCTCGCTGTCGCCGTGTATGTGCTTGGCGTCGCCTTCCTCGGATTGGTCGACGACACGCTCGGAGGCGAGCCGCGGGGCTGGCGCGGCCACGGCAGGGCTGTGCTCCGCAGGCAGCTCTCCACGGGCGCTCTGAAGGCCGCCGGCTCGCTCGGGCTCGCGCTCTACGCCACCGGCTTGGAGGGGCTTTCCACGGGACGCTGGCTGCTTGCGAGTGCGGTGCTGGTGCTCGCCACGAACGTCTTCAACCTGCTCGACCTGCGTCCGGGGCGCGCTACGAAGGTATTCGTCTTGCTCGGCGCTGGCCTCACGATCGGCGCCGCGAGCGTGCGCCCGCTATGGGCGCTCGGCCTGTTCGTGGGCCCGGCGCTCATCGCCGGGGTCTACGACCTGCGTGAGCGTGCGATGCTCGGCGACACGGGCGCCAACCTGCTCGGCGCGCTCGCCGGCCTGTGGCTCGTGCTGACGCTGTCCGAGGTCGGGCAGGCGATCGCGCTCGCCATACTCGTCGCGATCACCGTATATGGGGAGTTGCGCTCGATCTCCGCGCTCGTCGAACGGATGCCGCTGCTGCGCGGGCTAGACTCCTGGGGCGCACCTCGATGACCTCGCCTCACTCTGAACGCCACCCACAGGCCCCGGCCAAGACCCGGTTCATCTTCGTGACCGGCGGTGTTGTGTCATCTCTTGGCAAGGGGATCGCCGCCGCATCGATCGGACGGCTGCTCGTGGCTCGCGGATTGACAGTGGGACTACAAAAGTTCGACCCCTACATCAACGTCGATCCGGGCACGATGTCGCCCTACCAGCACGGTGAGGTGTTCGTTACCGAGGACGGCGCCGAGACCGATCTCGACCTGGGCCACTACGAGCGCTTCACCGACTCCAACGCAAGCCGCGCCTCGAATGTGACGGCTGGTGGCATCTACGACAGCGTCATCCGTCGCGAGCGACGCGGCGATTACCTCGGCGGGACCGTCCAGGTGGTCCCACACATCACCGATGAGATCAAGCAGCGGATCGCCCTCATCGCCGAGTCCACCGACGTTGACTTTGTAATCACCGAGATCGGCGGCACGGTCGGAGACATAGAGTCGCTCCCGTTCCTGGAGGCGATCCGCCAGTTCCCGGTGGATGTGGGCCGCCGGCGATGCATGTTCATCCACCTCACGCTCGTCCCCTACATCGGCCACGCGGGCGAGTTGAAGACAAAGCCCACCCAGCACTCGGTCAACGAGCTGCGACGGATCGGCATCGCGCCGGACATGCTGATGTGTCGTTCCGAGGGCCCGCTCTCGCAGGAGATTCGCAAGAAGATCGCGCTGTTCGCGAGCCTCCCGGTGGACGCGATCGTGTCCGCACGCGACGTCGACAACATCTACAAGGTGCCACTCGTGTTTTGCGAGCAGGGCGTCGATGACTTCGTTCTCGAGCACTTTGGACTAAAGGCCCCGGCGCCCGATCTCTCGAGCTGGCAGGAGCCGATCGAACGGGTCGAGCAGGCGGAGCGCTCGGTGCGCATAGCGCTCGTCGGCAAGTATGTGCAACTCGAGGACGCCTACCTGTCGGTCACCGAGGCGCTTCGGCACGCCGCGGCGCTTCAGGGGAGCACGGTGCAAGTCGATTGGATCGACTCGGAGTTGCTCGATGGGGATTCCCGTCGTCCCGATGACGCCGAGGAGGAGGATCGTCGCGAGGCACGCGAGCTGCTCGATAATGCCGACGGGATACTCATCCCCGGTGGATTTGGAGGGCGTGGGATCGAGGGCAAGATCGCGGCTGCCGGTGTCGCGCGCGAGCGGCGCATTCCCTATCTCGGCATCTGCCTTGGGATGCAGATCGCGGTGGCGGAGTTCGCACGGCACGTCGCCGGCATGGAGGGCGCCAACTCGACCGAGTTCGACATCGAGACGCCCTACCCTGTGATCGACCTTTTGCCCGAGCAAAAGGAGGTGGCGGATCTCGGCGGAACGATGCGCCTCGGCGCCGACCCGATCAAGCTCCACGAAGGCTCGCGAGTGAGGGAGTCCTATGGCGAGGCCGTGGTGTACGAGCGCCACCGCCATCGCTACGAGGTCAACAACCTGTTGCGCAAGCGCTTGCAGAGCGCGGGCCTGCGTATCTCCGGTACCTCTCCCGACGAGCGCCTTGTGGAGGTCGTCGAGCTCGAGGATCATCCATTCTTCGTGGCCTCCCAGTTCCATCCGGAGTTCAAGTCGCGCCCCGAGCGTCCGGCCCCCCTGTTTCGAAGCTTCATAGGCGCCGCCCTCAAGCGATCTGACGAACGTGCCGGAGGCGACCGCACGCTCGCGAGTCGCTCGTGAGCGCGGATTTGTCGACCGCCGGGTCGCAGGCGACGGCCCATGCCGTGCGCGTGCAGGTCACCTTTCACGTACGCAATGAGCGTCAGGCCCACGTTGTGACGGAGCGTATGGTGGACAGGGCTCACGAGATCGCCAATATGCCCGAGTGCGAATGCGATCTCGACGTCAGCGTCGAGCGCATGCGGACAGACTCCCCGCAGCCGGCCGACCCCGGCGATGCGCTCGCTCGCGGGCGTCCTGCCGGTCTCTGAGGGCAGCCGATGCTGAAGCTCCGCCGCGCCACCGTCCTTCAGGCGGGACCCATCGACGGCCCCGAGCAGGATCTCACGATCTCGCTGGGGGGCGAGCGTCGACCCGCGATCGCCGAGATTGGCCTCGTGGGCGCGAGCCGGCAGGGAGACGAGGTGATCGTCAACGCGCAGGCCCGCGACCTCGGCCTCGGCTCAGGCGGCTTTGACATCGTGCACGTCAACCTGACGCGAGGCCTTGCCGGGGAGGGCGAGCCCGATGCCCACGTGATGAAGCTCAACTACACAAGCCTCCAGCACGCCGTGAGGCCGGTCGAGGACACCCATAGGGGCGCACCCCATAGCGGGGCACACCCTGAAGGGCGCACCCTGAAGGGCACAAGCAAGCAGGCAGGCGAGGAGCTTCTCCTGCCTCTGGAGAAGCCGGTGGCGGTGCTCGCCCTGCACGGACAGCTCGCCGCGGTGGCATGGGCTTTTGCTCAGACGCATCGCGGTGCCACGCTCGGCTATGTTCAGACGCCCGGCGGCGCGCTCCCGGGGGGGCATTCGCGCATCGTGCGCAACCTGCGCGAGCGTGGGCTGCTCGCCGGGCACCTCACAGCCGGCGCGTCATATGGCGGCGAGGCGGAGGCGGTGAGCACCGCCGGCGCCCTACACCATGGGTTGCGCACGCTCGGTTGGGATGCCGCGGTGTGCGGGCCAGGTCCGGGTATCGTCGGCTCGAGCTCGCCGCTCGGCCACGGCGGGATGCATGCGCTCGACTCGGCCCATACCGCGCTCGCGCTCGGCGCCCCGACGCTGCTCGTCGCACGCATGTCCTCCGCCGACGAGCGGCCGCGCCATCGAGGCATCTCCCACCACACCCTTACGGTGCTCGACCTGCTGCTCGAGCCGGTGACGGTCGCGCTGCCGGCCGGGATACGCTCGCCCGTGGGCGCCGACCTGCGCGCTCGCCTCGGTTCGGTGTTCGGGTCCACCGCCGAGCGCGTCAGGCCCCAGTTGGAGCTCGACGTGAGTCGTCCGGCGCGCATGGCCCACCATGACTGGAGGCGGGCCCCGGTCGAGTTGCCGGCATATCTCGCAAGCGGCCTGCCCGCGGAGACAATGGGTCGCGTGCTCGTCGAGGATCCCCTGTTCTTCGGGGCCGCACTCGCGGGTGGCACGGTGCTCGGCGAGCTGTGCGAGCACACGCAGGACCGCACGCAGGCAAGCGCCGAGGGCGGGGCCGGCTGAGAGTCTGGTTGCACCGTCAAGGAGCTCTCGTCGCGAGGGCGAAGTCAACGGTGTGGGCGATTCTTCGACGGTTGCGACTTCCACGGAGATTCGCCTCGAGCAGCTGACGCTCGACTTCCTCGCCTATCTCGAGCTCGAGCGCGGCCTGGCTCGCAACACGCTGCACGCCTACCGGTCCGACCTTGCCCAATTCGGCAGGTTCCTGGCAGGGCGGGGAGTATCGCCGCTCCAGGCGGACCACGGCGACCTGGCGGCCTTCCTCTCAGAGCTGGCAGGCGGTGTCGGGGATCGTCCGCCTGTGGCGGCGGCCACGCTACAGCGCAAGGCGGCATGCCTGCGCTCCTTCTACCGCCACCTGCGTCGCGAAGGCTCTATCGAGCACGATCCGACGGCCAACCTGCGGGGGCCGCCCAAGACCAAGCGACTGCCGAAGGTGCTCTCCCGCGAGCAGGTAGGGATGCTGCTAAAGGCTCCCAAGGGGACCGAGCCACTTGCTCTGCGCGACAGGGCGCTACTGGAGCTGATGTACGCGTGTGGGTTGCGCGTGTCCGAGACGATCGGCCTCGACCTCGCCGACGTGGACCTCGAGGAGGGGATGCTGCGCGCGCGCGGCAAGGGCTCCAAGGAGAGGATTGTGCCCGTGGGGCGTCGAGCCGTCGAGGCGCTCGAGCTCTATCTCAGGCGCGCTCGCCCCGCACTGGTGGGGGTGCGAGTGCAGACGCGCCTGTTCGTCAACCATCGCGGCGGAACCCTGACCCGCCAGGGTCTCTACAAGATCATCCAAAATCGCGCGGCCAGCGCCGGGCTGGCCGAGCGGATGAGCCCCCACACGCTGCGCCACACCTTTGCCACACACCTGCTCTCCGGGGGGTGCGACTTGCGCTCGCTTCAGGAGATGCTCGGCCACGCCGACCTGGCCACGACCCAGGTCTACACGCACCTGTCGGCTGAGCGCTTGAAGGAGGCCTACTTCGACGCGCATCCGCGTGCGCATATGCTGGGCCGATCGCATGCCAGAGCTTCCGGAGGTCGAGACGATCAGGCGCCAGCTCGCACCGCTGGTTGAGGGACGCACGCTTCGGCGCGTGAGCATCCTCGACGCACGCTGGTGCCGGCCGCTCGCGCCGAGCGAACTGGTCGACGCGCTCGAGGGAAGGCGGGTGGAGCGACTCGGGAGGCGTGGCAAGTACCTGGTTTGGGGCTTGAGCGACGATGTGTATCTCGCCCAGCATCTGCGCATGACGGGGACCGTGCTATGCGATCCGGATTTGGGACAGAGACACGTTCGTGTGGGCATAGATCTCGACGAGGGAGTCCGTCTTGCGATAGTCGACCCGCGCAGGTTTGGGACCGGGGAGCTGTTGCTCGGAGGGGAGGCTCTGGACGCGTTCTTCGAAGCACGTCTCGGGCCGGAGCCGTTTGACGATCGCTTCACGGTCGAGTATCTGCGTGCTCAGGCGCACGGGCGCACGGCGCCGATCAAGGCCTTCCTGCTCGACCAGCGCCGCATCGCCGGCGTGGGCAACATCTATGCCGACGAGGCTCTGTATCGCGCCGGGATTCATCCGCTGCGGCCAGCCGGGAGTCTGCGCGGCGAGCAGTACGAGCGCTTGCGCGAGGCGGTGATCTGGGCGCTCCAGGCCGGCATCGAGGCACGCGGGGCGACGATCGACGACTTCCGCCACGTGGACGGGGTGTGGGGCTCCTTTCAGGACCGCTTCCAGGTGCATCGACGCGAGGGCTTGGCGTGCGGAAGCTGTGGCGCCACGATCGTGAAGATGGTCGCGGCTGGGCGAGGAACTTACGTGTGTGAGACCTGCCAGCCCCGTCCGCGCGCGGCGCGCCGCCCAACTCGCTAGCGCGTTCTCGGGTGTGCTCGCAAATGGCAGCCCCCACGCGCGTGCGAGGGACTTTGGGCGTGTCTGTCGGAGGTGTGCTCGCGAATGGCGTGCCCCACGCGCGTGCGAGGGGAGCGCAAAACTGTCAGGCGGCGAGCAGCTCGTCGAGGCGGCCGCTCTCAAGCGCGCTGAGCGTCTCCGCGTAGCCGCCCAGCAACTCGTCTCCGACAAGGACCTGCGGAAAGCTCAACATGCCGGTGCGGCTCGCGAGCTCCACTCGGCCGGTCGGGTCCTTTGAGAGATTCACTTCGGAGTACTCCAGCCCGCGCGCCTGCAACAGGCCCTTGACTCGCGCGCAGAACGAGCAAGGCTCGGTCGTATAGACGATGATTTGAGCGCCAGTTCGACTCATTACTTCATAAAGTATAGCGTGGCGGGCCGAATTGTTGGCCGCCTCGGCTCCGCCGCGCATGATCCTAGACTCGTCCGAGTAATGGCTGGATTGGTGAAGACCGAGGCCGTCGTGCTGCGCTCGATGCGCTACGGCGAGGCCGACCGCATTCTGCACGTATATACGCCACATCGAGGCAGGGTGAGCGCGATCGCCAAGGGTGTGCGCCGCACGCGCAGCCGCTTCGGCGGCCGTCTGGAGCCGTTCTTTCGCCTACAGATCGAGATGCACGAGGGTCGCGGCGAGTTGCTGACCGTCACCGGGGCGCAGACTGTGGACGGCCATCCGAGCCTGCGGGAGGATGCGGGCGCTCTTGACGCCGCCGCACGGGCGTGTGACGCGGTCGGACGCCTGTTCGAGACCTCGGAGCCACACCCGGGTGTGTTCAACCTGCTGTGCCGCAAGCTATCGCTACTCGACCGGGATCCGGCCGGGGCCACTCGTGCCAGTGCGCTGGCGTTCCGCCTGAAGCTGCTCGTGGCGGCCGGGCTGGCGCCGCAACTGGGCGCGTGTGCGTGCTGTGGCGAGCGCGAACACCTCGTCGGCTTCTCTGGGGCGGCGGGAGGCGTTGTGTGCAGCTCCTGTGAGGCGGGGGCGTTCGCGTTTGAGGAGCAGGCCCACGAGTTCATGACTCAGGCGCTCGTACGTCCGCTCAGCGAGGCGCCGGCGGACGACGGCGAGGAGCGGATGCTCGGCCAGGTGGAGCGAGCGGTGAGCGAGACGCTCGAGCATCATGCCCATGTGCGCTTGATGCCCGCCACCAATCGCCGCCCACCGAAGCGAGTGCCACAATCGACTGCATGAGCCTCGCCAGGGATATGGAGTCGGTTACCGCGGGCTTCGCAGAGCGCCGCAAGGAGATCGAGGCTGCTGAGCTATCGCGGCTTGCCGCGCGGTCCTATCCCGCGCATAGGGCAAGAGACGAGGACGATTGCGGGCTGCGCACTCCGTTTCAGCGCGATCGCGACAGGATCGTTCACTGCAAGGCCTTTCGTCGCCTCACGCACAAGACGCAGGTATTCGTGGCTCCGCTCGGCGACCACTATCGGACCCGCCTCACACATACGCTCGAGGTGACAACGATCTCGCGGACGGTCGCCCGGGCGCTCGCCCTAAACGAGGACCTTGTTGAGGCGATCGGGCTCGGCCACGATCTCGGGCACCCTCCGTTCGGGCACATCGGCGAGGAGGCGCTCGACGAGTGCCTGAAAGAGCGCTTTGGTAATGATTTTCGCCACTACGAGCACTCGCTGCGCGTGGTGGACCGGCTCGAGCGAGACGGCGCCGGGCTGAACCTGACAGAGCAGGTGCGGGAGGGGATCGCGTGCCATTCCAGCCGCGCGCCGCTACCGGAGACGCTCGAGGGGCGGATCGTGCGCACGATTGACCGCGTCGCGTATATCAACCACGACATCGACGATGCGATGCGCGCGGGACTGTTGGCCGAGGAGGAGTTGCCCGAGCAGCCGATCGCGGTGCTAGGAATGACCGGATCGCAGCGGATCGACGCGCTCGTGCACGATATGGTCGAGCATTCGTGGGCGGCCGGCGACATCGTGCAGGGACCGGAGGCCGGTCCGGCGATGGCCGAGCTTCGCAAGTTCATGTTCGAGCACGTGTACTTGGGTCCGGCGGTGCGCGCCGAGCACGACCGCATCGCAAACGTGGTGCGCAAGCTGTTCGAGCACTACGTCGAGCATCCACAGCTGCTGCCCGCCCCCCAAGCGGATGCCCGTGAGCGCCGCGAGCTCCCCGAGCGCGAGCGGCGTGAAGGGCTCGAGCTCGCGCAGCGTGTGACCGACTATCTGGCGGGAATGACCGATCGCTACTGCATCCGTCAGTACACCGATCTGGAAGTGCCGCGAGCGTTTGCTCTATAGGTAGCGGTCGTGCGGCGCGTCGGCCGGACCAAGCCAGAGCCCGGCTGGGCGCGGCGGGCGGCGAGTGGCTAGCGTAGGCCCCCATATGGCTCTGTACACCAGCAACAGCAGGGACCGCGTGCGCGACGCGGTGGACTTCGCCGAGCTGGTGTCGACGCGCACCGAGCTGCGCCGGGCCGGCCCTCGCAGCTATGACGGCCTGTGCCCGTTCCACGAGGAGCGCACACCGTCGTTCGGAATAGACCCGACGGAGAAGGTCTACTACTGCTTCGGCTGCCAGGCCTCCGGGGACGTGTTTACGTTCGTGCAGGAGACAGAGGGGGTGGACTTCAGGGGCGCCCTGGAGCTATTGGCCGACCGCTATGGGATAGAGCTCGAGCTCGAGCGCGAGGACCCACGCGAAGCCGAGAAGCGCCAGCAGCGCGAGCGGCTGCTCGCGCTGCTGGCGCGCACCGCCGCCTACTACGAACGCTATCTGTGGGAGTCGACCGAGGCAGCACGTGCACGCGATTACCTACAGGGACGCGGACTGACCGAGGAGGCGCTGCGCGCGTTTCGCGTCGGGTATGCGCCCAGCGCGTGGGACAGGGTGCTGATGGCATCCCGGCACGGAGGCTTCTCGGAGCGCGAGCTGTATGAGACGGGCCTCGCTCAGCGCTCTCAGGAGAACGGGCGGCCCTACGATCGCTTCCGCGGGCGGATCATGTTCCCGCTGGCCGATGTGAGAGGTCGCGTGCTGGGTTTCGGCGCTCGCGCGATGCGCGAGGAGCAAAAGCCGAAGTACCTGAACACGTCCGACAACGACGTGTACCACAAGGGCCGTCACCTGTATGGGGCAGATCTCGCTCGCGCGGCGGCGACGAAGGCGGGGACCGCGATCGTGTGTGAGGGGTACACGGACGTGATCGCGCTGCACCAGGCGGGCTTCAAGAATGCGGTGGGACTCATGGGGACGGCGCTCACCGACGATCAGGTGGGCGAGCTGGGCCGGCTCGCGCAGACAGTCTTGCTCGCGCTGGACGCCGATAGCGCCGGACAGGAGGCGATGTTGAAGGCCTCGCGGCTGGCGGCCAGGCGTAAGCTGGAGTTGCGCGTAGTGGAGCTTCCTCAAGGCGCCGACCCGGCGGAGCTCGTGCAGAGCGGTGGGGCTCAGGCAATCGAGAAGGCTGTCGAGCGTGCGGTGCCGTTCGTGCGCTTCCGCGTCGAGCACACACTGGCCAGCGGCGAGGACTCGACGCCCGAAGGTCGCGACCGGATGGTGGCGGAGCTGAGGCCGGTGTTCGCGACCCTTGCACCGAGCGCGATGCGGATGGAGTTGACGCGGCTCGTGTCGGGACGGCTCGGGCTGAGCGAGGGCCTCGCCGAGACGCTGCTGTCCGCCGGCGGCGGACAGGGCGGGACTGGCACGGGCGCCGCACGGCAACGCGATGGGACGCGCGGGCAATCCCCACGCGCCGACGGCCGAGAGAGCGGCGTACGCGAGGCACGAGGCGGCAACGGATCGCAGGCCAGCAGGGTGCTCTCGGCCCGCGAGGACACTGAGCGCGCTTTCCTGGCGCTCTGTATTGCGGCGCCCGAGCACGGAGGGCAGTCGCTGGAGGAAGTCGATCTGGGGGGCGTGTTCACGAGCGACTTGCTCCGCCGCGCCGCGGAGCACCTCAAGGACGGGCGCCTCGCGGAACCGCTCAAGGGGGTCGACGCCGAGGACCGCGATCTCGTCAGCCTGCTCGCCGAGCTGACCGTGGAAGCGGGGCGCTGGCCGGTCTCGGAGCGCAAGTCAAAGCCTCCGATGCTCGAGGTCCAGCAGCTCCAGCTACAGCTCGCGTGGATCGACCGCCGCATCCACACCGCACGCGCGCAGGGGATCGGCGAGGTGAGCGACCTTGCGCGCATGAGGGGCGAGGTCAAGCTGGAGTTCGACCGGGCGCAGGAGCGGGCAATGGCGGAGACGGGCGCGGAGGCTCACTGACCGGCTAATCGGGGGGTCTCGCCATCGAAGCACAGCAACTGGACGGGCTGTCACGAACGGGTGTTCCCTCCTTTTCCGTCCGACCAATAGTAGACAATGCGGTGCATGGATCGCGCTTCGCTTGAGCAGCTACTGGGACGGGGCCTTTCGCTCGCCGAGATTGGTCGGCGCTTCGGGTTGCACGAATCGACGGTCGGCTACTGGGTGAAGAAGCACAGTCTGCAGGCCGCCCACCGCGAGAAGCACCTGGCGAGGGGTGGCCTTCAGCACGCAGATTTGGAACGGTTGACCGAGAGCGGTGCTTCGCTTGCAGAGATGGCTACGACGCTGGGATGCAGCAAGGCGACGGTCCGACACTGGTTGATGAGATATGGCCTTCGTACCAGCAACGCACCTAGACGCCGGCCTTCGGAGTGCGCGCAGGCGGCAAAGCAAGCAGGGGAGACCGTGGTGACGATGGTCTGCCGGCGACACGGAGACGTCGCGTTTGTTCTCGATGGGCGAGGCTACTATCGCTGCAGGCGATGCCGGTCTGCGGCTGTGTCTCGTCGGCGACAGAAGGTCAAGACTATTCTTGTTCAGGAGGCGGGTGGGTGTTGCCGTCTGTGTGGCTACCGTCGCAACATGCGTGCGTTGCATTTCCACCACGTCAATCCCGCCGATAAGCGCATCGAAATCAACGCGAAGGGCATCGCCCTCTCGCTCGACACCCTAAGAGTCGAGGCCCAGAAGTGTGTGCTTCTGTGCTCCAACTGCCACGCCGAACTTGAGGACGGCATTGCATCGTTGCCGGACGACGCGCTGCACCGATATTCTTCTGGGTAGCGGCACCGATCCGGGGTAGCTCAATTGGCAGAGTACACGGCTGTTAACCGTGGTGTTGTGGGTTCGAGTCCCACCCCCGGAGCTTCAAGAACCCATCCGTCGGCCCTTCCGGCCGGGCCGGGATCCCCGAAGGGAGAGTATGGAGGTGTGCCCTTCGGGCCGGAAGTTCCCTTGGGAAGGGGAGTGCCCGCCCCTGGAGTTTCACCGGCTCGGCGAAGGAGCCGAGAATCGCTCCGGTGAGCTTCCTCGACGATGGGCGACGCTGGTCAATCCCTCCACTAGTTGCGCGGCGCGGATTCCCGCGTCGTGCGAAGCCGCCCACGAAGCGAACTCCCGTGCCCGCGAGCGGATCGAAGCATCGCCAAGCGCATGCAGGACCGCATGGCGCAAAGGCCGCGGTGAGATGAAGCGCCGCGGCAGACGCACGCCGGCGCCGGCCCAGGCGAGGCGGGCGGCGTTCTCGTTCATGTCGCCGGCGACGGGGCAGGCGACGACGGGAACGCCGCAGGAGAGCGCGCGAACCAAGGTGCCGTGGCCGGCGTGGCAGATGATGGCGTCGCAGTGGGGGAGGGTGCGGGCGTAGGAGAGCCAATCGACCACGCGGGCGTTGTCGGGCACGGGCATGGGACGGGAGGGGAGGCGGCGATTGTAGGTGGCGAGCACGCGTATGGGAGCGTCGGCGAGACCGCGCAGAGCGGCCGCCAACAGTCGATGTTGGGGGTCCTGCGAGGTGGAGGGGGCGACAAGCACGAGTGGATCGTCGCCGGGCGGGAGAGGGACCTCGTCGGCCGGCGGCTCCCACATGAGCGGACCGACGACATGGGCGTGAGGGGGCCACGGGCGCGGGTACTCAAGCTGGGGGAAGGAGGCGACGAGCGCGAGCTCGCGGGAGGTGCCGCCGTGGACATGGGAGAGCGGTGGCAGGCCCAGCTGCGCGCGTGTGCGGTTGAGCGCGAGGCGCCCGCTCTCGAGCCCGCGGCGGACAGGCAGGTGCGCCCGCTCCCAGAACGCTCGGCCGAGCGCGGTGCGCGGGAGACGAGCGCCAAAGGAGTAGATCGGGAAGCCGGGTGCGGCCTCGGGGAAGACGTGGGGGACGAGCGTGGCGCGCGGGACACCGACGAGCTCCGCGGCGAGCGAGGGACCGAGCGTGAGGATGTCATGGACGACGACGTCCGGTTGAAGATCTCGTACGAGCGGGAGCGTGTCGCGCGTGGCGTAGACGACGGCCTCGTAGAAGTCGAGCGGGGAGTCGCCGATGGGGAACGCGCTGTACTCGGGCGCAGGCGTGAAAGCGAGTCCCTCCGCCTGGACGGGTGCGCGCCAGCGCTCCCACGTCTGCAAAGTGACGTCGTGACCGCGAGCGCGAAGGGCACGCCCGAGCGCGATCATGGGAAATGCATGGCCGGGATCGCCGAAAGCGCCGAGCAGAATACGTAGCGGGGAGGAGGCGGATCGGGAGCGCGCCTCCGGTGAGGTGGCGTCGAGGGGGGAGACGTCCACGGGGTGAGAGGCGACGGGCGTGAGGACGCGCTCGGCTTACAGGCGCGAGCGTTAGCCCGCGAGCTCGGCGACGAGCCGTAGCTGCTCGAGGCGGTCGTCCTTGTTGAAGGCGATTGGGGTTATCCCGAGCGTGCCGACGCCGGCGTCGCGATAGACCGATAGACGCTCGCGCACCACATCCCGAGACCCGCACAGGGAGACCGTGTCGATGAGCGCATCTGGAATAGCGGCCATGGCCTCCTCGCGCTTGCCTTCGAGGTAGAAGTCCTGGATGACTTTGGCCTCTGCCTCGAAGCCGTAGCGGCAGACGAGGTTGTTGTAGAAGTTTTGCTTGCGAGAGCCCATGCCGCCGACGTAGAGCGCGATGAACGGGCGCATGGCGTCGCGGGCGACCTGGATATCGTCGGTGATGAAGACGTTGACGGTGGGGGCGATGTCGAAGCCGTCGAGCGACCGACCGACGCGGTCGGCGCCTTCCTGAAGGAGGGGACGCAGCTCGGAGACATGCTCGGGGGAGAAGAGCGTGGGGATCCACCCTTCGGCGATCTCACCGGCGAGAGTGGTGTTCTTAGGGCCAATGGCGGCGAGATAGATGGGTATGTGCTCCTGGACGGGGGCGATCGTAAGCTTGAGCGCCTTGCCGGGCCCGTCGGGGAGCGGCAGCTCGAGCGTCTCACCGTGGTACTCGAGGCGTTCGCGAGCGAGCGCCTTGCGCACCACCTCGACGTACTCGCGGGTGCGCTGGAGCTGCTGAGCGAAGCGCTGTCCGTGCCAGCCCTCGGCGACCTGTGGGCCGGAGGAGCCGATGCCGAGGATCATGCGCCCACCGGACAGTTGGTCGATCGTGGCGGCGGTCATCGCGGTCATCGCGGGGGAGCGTCCGGGCATCTGGAAGATGCCCGAGCCGAGCCGGATCGTGGAGGTCTGCCCGGCAAGCCAGGCGAGCACGGTGGCCGTGTCCGAGCCGTAGGCCTCGGCGGCCCACACGGAGTCATAGCCCAGCCGCTCCGCTTCAAGGACGATGTCGAGCTGATCCTGGGAGCTGAGGCCGAGGCCCCAATAGCCGATGTGCACGCCTAGCTTCATGTGGTGTTCCTTTCTACTGAAACGAAGAGACGGGGCTGCGGTGGTCGAAATGGCTGGGAGTGGGGGTGGGAGACAATGACGCAGGCGCCCGCAGGCGGCCCCCGTCGCCGGTCGCCACGCCTGCGCGACGGGAAGGGGCTCTTTTTTGTGGTGTCAGACGGCGTCGCCGGGACGAACGAACATCATCTCAGGAACCACGCAGGCGGGAGAGAGGCGCAGGAGGAAGCGCACGGACTCGGCGATGTCCTGCGGGCGAATCATGTCCTCGGCGGCGACCTGGCCCTTGGCGAAGTCGGTCATGGGGGTGTCGACGAACGCGGGGCAGAGCGCGGTGGACTTGATGCCGGTGGAGCCGAGTTCCTTGTTCATCGCTTCGGTGAAGCCGACGACTCCGTGCTTGGTGGCCGAGTAGACCGACAGCCATGCCTCGGCGCGCTTGCCCGAGATGGAGGAGGTGTTGACGACAAGCGCATTGGAATGCTCGGCGCCGGCGTCCTTGAGCATGGGAAGGCACTCGCGATAGAAGAGCACGATCGAGCGCAGATTGACGGAGAGCTGCATGTCGAGATGCTTGGTGAGGATGTCTCCAACCGGCGCGCCGATACCAACGCCGGCGTTGTTGACGAGCACGTCGAGCCGCGAGTAGCGCTCGCGGTGAGCGGCCACGACCTTCTGGATCTCCGACTCCTCGGAAAGGGCCGCGGGCACGCCGTGGACATCGAAGCCCTCGGCGGCAAGGCCATCGACGGCGGCTTGGAGCTTCTCGGGCCGCCGGGCGGCCATCGTGACGCCATAGCCCTCCTCGCCGAGCATCCGCGCAATCGCCAAACCGATCCCGCTCGATGCCCCTGTGACGATCGCTGCACGCTGCGCCATTGTCGCTCCCCTCGTTGGTTGATCGCTGAATCAAACCATCCCAGACCGCAACGGCGCATGCGGCCACGACGCTGGTAGCTTCTGGAAGGGTCGCGCAGGGCGCGCGACACGGGCCCGTAGCTCAGTTGGTTAGAGCCGCCGACTCATAATCGGTTGGTCCCAGGTTCGAGTCCTGGCGGGCCCACTCGCGGATCCCTTGCAACCACGCGGGCGGGAGCGGTGGCAGCCGGTCTTTGGCGAGGTTCCCATTGGCTCGCTTGACAGACGCTAGTAGGACGCGCGAGCGGATGTTTTCACGGGAGGGTCGGCGGCCGGTGCGCGTCGCGAACACGAACCCATCCGAGTCTTGAGATGGTCGGCGCGCATCGCCGACAGTAAGGGTCGCAGGGCGCCTCGGATCTTGACGCGGGCTTCTATGAGCATGTGATCGCGCAGGCGCGGGCGAGGCACAGTTTCAACGCTTTGCCGACGCGACATTCTGGCCTCGGTGGCCGGTGGTTGCCATCTGGCGCGCGACACGAAGGCAGGATCGAACAGGCCGGGTTTTGGATCGAGACGTGCGAGCACTTCCGTTCAGTTTCGTGCCGTTCCTTCCGCCCGATCCGCATATCCTCGGGGCCGCTCGGCACACGTGAGTTTGATCTGAGCAGTTGGCTGGGTTGGCGGCCGGCTATTGCAGGGCTGCGTGGTGCTGCTCGGGCATCTCGATATCGAGCAGATCGCCGCCTTGGTGGTCTACCTGGAGGGTCGTGTGGTGCAGGTTGAACTCGTCGTGCAGCATCCGCTCAAGCCCGCGACGGGCGGCGTGGCAGTCGTTCTCGCGGCCGACGAGTACGTGCGCCGAGAGGGCGGGGAAGCCGGACGTGACCTCCCAAACGTGCAGGTCGTGAACCTCAACCACGCCAGGCTCGCGCACGAGCGCCCGGCCGATCCTGTCGGGGTCAAGTCCCTTCGGCGCGGCCTCCAGGAAGACCCGCCCGGATGCCTTGACGAGCCCGTAGCCCGAGCGCACCATCAGAGCGGCGACGAGCAGCGAGACGAGCGGGTCCGCGCGCTGAAAGCCGGTGAGCAAGATCACCCCGGCGGCAATCGCGGTCCCGATGAAGGCATAGAGGTCGGTGAGGATGTGCTGGAAGGACCCCTCGACGTTCATGCTTTGACGGTTGGCCTTCGTCATTGTCCATGTCGCGGCGAGGTTCACGGCGACGCCGATCAGAGCGACGGCGAGGATCAGACCGGCTTGTACGTGAGGCGGATCGAACAGGCGACGGATCGCCTCGTAGGTGATGAGCGCCGCGAGGATCAGCAGGGTCACGCCGTTGGCCTGCGCGGAAAGGATCTCGACCCGCTTGAAGCCGTAGGTCAACGCGCCCTTCGCCGGACGCAACGCCAGCCGGGCGGCCACCAGCGACAGGCCGATCGCGGCGGCGTCGGTGAGCATGTGTCCAGCGTCGGAGAGCAGCGCCAGGGAATGAGCGATCACGCCGACCGTGACCTCAAGGGCCATGAAGCTAAAGATCAGCCCGAGCGCAACGGTCAGCTTCCCCGCGTCTGCGTCGGCGCTCACATCATGCGAATGACCGGCGTGACTGTGCTGAGAGCTCACACCCACACGCTATCGAGTGCGCTTGCGACGATACCAATACATGCTTGATCGTTCATGTTACGCTATACGCGTGTATGACGATCACGTCAGGGTTATCCCCACCAGGACCGCCTCGCACGCGGAGCATCTACACCTTGGACTGGCCTCCCCCATCTCCGAGCAGGCTCTTTCAGTATGAGCGCTACCACGCCGGCTCTCCTTGCGGCGGCTGCCGGGGTCGGCTTCGGCCATGCCATCCTGCCCGACCATTGGGTTCCGTTGGCGGTCGTTGGTCGTACACGCCGCTACCCGCTTGCCAGGGTCGCACGGCTCTCGGGCATGGCCGGCGTGGCACACGTACTCGTGTCGATCTTGTTCGGCGCCGTGATCATCGCCGTGGGACTCCAGTTCCACTCGACTGTGCAGAGCGCGCAGGACACAATCATCGGCTGCGTGCTGATCCTCACCGGCCTGGGGTTCGCGGCGCTCGAGCTAACCGGCCACGGATACGGGCACGACCACAATCACACTCACGATCACGGGCACACCCACGAGCATCAGCACGGGCATGACCATGACCATCCGCACAAGCACCCACACCTGCTCTCCGCGTCTGAGGTCGATGAGCAGGTCGCCGTCAAGGAGAGCCGGTTTCACGGCCTGGCTTCGGTGATGGT
>CAAGKR010523165.1_pt1 | contig 22659 bp, 23 predicted proteins | sample 2556971 | NCBI WGS metagenome assembly CAAGKR01 (sample SAMEA5207829, study PRJEB30636) | soil metagenome | biome: forest; feature: boreal; material: soil | place: USA | collected 2011-09 | depth 1 m | reverse complement strand
GGTACCGTTGCCGACGCCAAGCCGGCGTATGAGTATGAGGAGTCGGTGGCGAAGTCCTCGGCGGTCATAAGGGCGGTTGAGCTCGCCTGCCAGCAGAAGGATTGGGCGTGAGCGCGCCCGCCCTCAGGATCGACCGATGCGGCCCCCGGGACCTGCGCCGGCCGGCCGCTGGAGCGTGAGCGATGCGCGTGCTCGTGATCGACAACTACGACTCGTTTACCTACAACCTCGTGCAGTACCTCGGTGAGCTGGGCGCCGAGGTGCGTGTTGTGCGCAACGACCGGGCCACGGTCGATGAGCTGCTCGACGGCGGGTATCGGCGCTGCGTTATCTCCCCGGGCCCGTGCACGCCCGACCAGGCCGGCATCTCGCTGGATGTCGCGCGACGGATGCCCGAAGCCGGGATTCCCACACTCGGTGTGTGCCTTGGGCATCAGTCGATGGCCCAGGCGTTCGGCGGCATCGTGAAGCTTCACGCTCCCGTCCACGGCAAGGCAACCACGATCGAGCACGATGGGCGCACGATCTTTCAGGGGCTCTCCTCGCCGCTGACGGTGGGGCGCTACCACTCGCTTGTCGTGGCGGACGATCTGCCCGACTGCCTGGAAGCGTCGGCTCACGGCGGCGGGGTGTTGATGGCGTTGCGCCACCGCGAGCTGCCCGCCGAGGGGGTGCAGTTTCATCCCGAGTCGGTGCTCACGGAGGAGGGAAAGCAGTTGTTGGCCAACTTTCTCGGAGTGAGAGAGCGGCCCACGGCGGATGCGTCTCGAAACGTTGCGTCGGTGACGTCCCGCGGGAGCGCCTGATGCCCAATGCCGTCCTCACCAGCGCGATCGACGCGCTCGCCTCGCGCCGCGACCTCAGCTCGCAGGAGGCCTCGGAGGTGCTCGCCGAGATCATGCACGGCGAGGTCTCAGAGACCCAGATCGCCGCGTTTCTGATCGCATTGCGCACGAAGGGGGAGACGGTGGACGAGATCGCCGGCCTCGCGCGAACGATGCGCGAGTTGGCGGCGCATGTGCAGACCGAGCGCGACGATCTGCTCGACACGGCGGGCACCGGTGGGGGCAGGCGCACGTTCAACGTGTCCACGACAGCGGCGCTCGTCGCGGCGGGCGCGGGCTGCGCCGTGGCCAAGCACGGCAATCGCTCTGCCACGAGCTCCTCGGGCTCGGCAGACCTGCTCGAGGCGCTCGGCGCCCGCATCGACCTCGATCCCCAGGGTGTGGCCAGGTGCATCGAGGAGGCCGGGTTCGGCTTCATGTTCGCACCCGCTCACCACCAGGCCACGCGCTTCGTCGTGCCGGTTAGGCGCGAGTTGGCGGTGCGAACGATCTTCAACCTGCTTGGCCCGCTGACCAACCCGGCGGGCGCTACCCGTCAGCTGATTGGCGTGGCGGACGCATCCTTCCTGGAGACGATCGCGGGCGCCCTTGCGCGGCTCGGCGCGAGGCGTGCGCTCGTCGTCGCCGGCGCGGACGGTCTCGACGAGGTCTCGAGCTCGGCAGCCACGCACGTGGTCGAGGTCAACGGCGAAGAGCTAACCCGCTACACGATCGAGCCACAGGACGTCGGCATCGAACTCGCAGACTCGTCCGATCCCCTGCTGGACGGCGGCTCGCCGCTCGAGAATGCCCAGACCACACAAGCGGTATTCGCCGGCGAGCATGGCCCTCGTGCGGACCTCGTGCTGATCAACGCCGGCGCGGCCATCTATGCGGCCGGAGTCGCGGACAGCGTCGCCGAAGGCGTCGAGGCGGCCCGCGAGGCGATTAGCTCGGGGAGCGCGGCCTCGGCGCTGGAGCGGTACGTGCAGGCCAGCCACAGGTACGCGCCTGCGGAGGTGGCCCCATGACGGTCCTGGACCGCATCGTCGCCGAAACTCGTGAAGCGGTCGAGCGTCGTAAGCACGAGACGCCGATCGAGACAAACGCATCGGTCGGTGAGCCCGGCCGCTTCCACCAGGCGCTCGCACGCCCAGGAATCGGCGTGATTGCCGAGTTCAAGCGCCGCTCCCCCTCGGCGGGGCGCTTGCGCGAGGGGGACGTCGACGTGGCCAAGATCGTCGGTGCGTACGAGCGTGGCGGGGCATGCGCGCTGTCGGTGCTCACCGAGGGCCCGAACTTCGAGGGATCGCTCGACGACGTGCGCGCAGCGCGCGCCGCATGCGAGTTGCCGATATTGCGCAAGGACTTCGTCGTCGATCCCTACCAGCTGTACGAGGCGGTGCTCGCGCGCGCCGACGCCGTGCTGCTGATCGTGGCGGCGCTTGATCGGCACGAGCTCGCCTCGCTTCACGAGCTCGCCACGAGACTCGGCCTCGACGTGCTCGTCGAGGTGCACGACAGCGAGGAGCTCCGGCGCGCGATAGGCGTGGGCGCGCGAGCGATCGGCGTCAACAACCGCGACCTGCGGGACTTCACAGTCGACGTGGGCCGAACCTCGCAATTGATGCCGGAGATGCCGGCCGGGGCGATCGTCGTGTCAGAGTCGGGCATCGGCGCTCCCGAGCAACTACGCGAGCTCGAGCGCGAGGGAGTCGCGGCGGTGCTCGTGGGCGAGACACTGATGCGAGCAACAGACCCGCAACGAGCGCTCGCTACCCTGCTCGGGGGCTCGCGGGCCCAGGTTGAACACGGGAACGAACAAGGTTCCAATCTTTTATAGAGCTACATGGTTCCCTTTAGTTCGCGTTGATCGCGACCCCTCATCCTTTCACCAATGAAGCGCATGTTCGCCATCCCGTTCGTCTCGGCCCTACTGGGCGGTGGGGTCGTTGTCGCCACGATCGCAGCCACGGGCGGGCTCGGCGCCTCCCAGAGGACCGTCACCGAGGTGCAGTCGGCCGCACCGATCGCGCCGTCCAACGTGTCGCAGCAGAGCGCGGGCCTCACCCCCCACCAGATCTACCAAAAGGATGCGCCGGGCGTGGCGTACGTCACCTCGACGATCGTGCGCCAGAGCGAATCGCCGTTCGGGTTCCGTGGCGAAAGTCAGCAGGGCCAGGCCACCGGCTCGGGCTTCGTGATCAACGCCGACGGCACGATCCTCACCAACTACCACGTGGTCGAGAACGCGGTGAAGGTGAACGTGAGCTTCGAACACGGCAAGACAGTCCAGGCGAGGGTGATCGGCAAGGACCCCTCCAACGATCTTGCCGTGCTGCGCATACCTACCGAAGGCCTCACGCTGCATCCGCTCGCGCTTGGAAACTCCAGCAAGGCGCAGGTCGGCGATCCGGTGCTTGCGATCGGCAACCCGTTTGGCCTGGATCGCACGCTCACGACCGGTGTGGTGTCGGCGTTGCAACGTCAGATCACCTCTCCCAATGGCTTCCAGATCGACAACGTGTTGCAGACCGATGCGCCGATAAATCCCGGCAACTCCGGCGGCCCGCTGCTGAACTCGGCGGGAGAAGTGATCGGGATCAACTCGCAGATCGAGACCGGCGGCAGCGGCGGCGGCAGCGTCGGGATCGGCTTTGCGGTCCCGATCGATACCGCCAAGACCGAGCTTTCGCAACTCGAGAAAGGCGGGACCGTTCGCGGCGCCTATCTCGGCGTGAGCACGCTCACCGTCGACGGCTCGCTCTCGGCGCTCAACCTTCCCGTTAAGAGCGGCGCGCTCGTGGAGACGGTCGAAGCGGGCACGCCCGCGGCCAAGGCAGGCATCAGGGCAGGCAACCTCGAAGCGCAGACCGGCACCGGCAAGGTCGCTGTCGGCGGGGACATTGTCGTGAAGGCCGACGGCAATGCGATCCCCAATGCGGAAGCCCTGTCTGCATTGATCGCCTCGAAGAAACCGGGAGACACAGTCACGGTCGAAGTGTTGCGCGCCAATGGAAGCGGCGGCTATGAACACAAGACGATCAAAGTGACGCTCGCCGCGCGACCCAACTCGATCAAGAGCGCCACCACTCCCGAAGGGTAGGGCTCGCGGCCCGGCCGGGCCGCTACCGTTGGGGCATGTCCGATACTCAGACGCAGGTCAAGATCTGCGGGATCACCCGTCTCCAGGACGCCGAGCTCGCGGTCGAGCTGGGGGCGTGGGCGGTTGGGATGGTCTTCTACGAGCCGAGCTCGCGCCGCTGCGCCTTGGCCGAGGCGCAGCTGATCGCGAGCGCCCTGCGCCGGCAGGTCGAGCTGTGCGGGGTGTTCGTGAACGCGCACATGCAGGAGATCGTCGAGGTGAGCGAGCAACTGGGACTGACGCTGCTCCAGCTGCACGGCGACGAGGGCCCCTCGTTCTGCGGCGAGGCTGCACGCCGCACGGGGGCGCGCATTGTCAAGGCAATGCAGGTGTCCGGCCCGGGGGACATTCGCGATGCGGCTCGCTTCCACACGGACTTCCACCTGCTCGACGCGCGCTCCGTCACCCCCGGGCGCGAGGGCCTGCGAGGAGGCACGGGGGAGACGTTTGACTGGGAATTGCTCGCCGGCAGGCGCTCGAAAACCCCGCTCATCCTCAGCGGCGGTCTCGCTCCCGAGAACGTGTGCGAGGCGATCGAGCGTGTACGCCCGTTTGCGGTGGACAGCGCCAGCGGCACCGAGAGCGCCCCGGGACGCAAGGACCCGGCGAGATTGCGCGAGTTCTTCGCGGCGGTCGAGCGCACGGCGTTCAGCGCCCCGATTGAGCAGCCGCCACCGGCGGAGCCTCAACCGCGGCTTCCTGAGGTTACGGCCGAGGGGGCGCCGTCGGTAGGGTCGCCGGCGTGAGCACGAATACACCCGAGCAGGCGCCACACGGCGGCGTGGAGCATCGCTTCGGGCGCTACGGCGGGCAGTACGTTCCCGAGACACTGATGCCGGCGCTCGCCGAGCTCGAGATGGCGTGGACGCAGGCGCGTGAGGACCCCGCTTATCAAGCCGAGCTTGACGGCTTGCTGCGCGACTTTGCGGGACGCCCGACCCCCCTGTACCTCGCCGAGCGCCTATCCGAGCGAGTCGAGCGGCCGGTGTACCTCAAGCGCGAGGACCTCAACCATACCGGCTCGCACAAGCTCAACAATGCGCTCGGGCAGGCACTGCTCGCCAAGCGCATGGGCAAGCGCAGGATCATCGCCGAGACCGGCGCCGGGCAGCACGGCGTGGCGATGGCGACCGTGTGCGCGCTGATGGACTTGGAGTGTGTGATCTACATGGGCAGCGAGGACACGCGCCGCCAGGCCCCGAACGTGCAGCGGATGGAACTGCTCGGTGCGCGCGTGCAAGCGGTCGACGCGGGCGCGCGAACGCTCAAGGAGGCGACGTCGGCGGCGATCCGCGACTGGGTGACCAACGTGGGGAGCACCCACTACGCGATCGGCTCGGTGGTGGGGCCGGCCCCGTATCCCGCGCTGGTGCGCGACCTTCAGCGCGTGATCGGCGACGAGGCGCGCGCGCAAATGCTCGAACGCGAGGGGCGACTACCGGCGCGCGTAATCGCATGCGTGGGGGGCGGCTCCAACGCGATCGGCATCTTCACCGCGTTCCTCGACGACGAGCAGGTCGAGTTGATCGGGGTGGAGGCCGCGGGCGACGGGATCGAGACCGAGCGTCACGGCGCCCCGCTGACCGTGGGAGGGCGCGCGGGCGTGCTGCACGGCGCGCTGTCGGCGGTGATGCAGGACGAGGAGGGCCAGATCGTCGAGGCGCACTCGATCTCCGCGGGGCTCGACTACCCGGGCACGGGGCCCCAGCACGCGCACTTGCGCGACAGCGGCCGTGCGCGCTATGAGGCGGTGACCGACACGCAGGCGCTCGCCGCCTTCCGCGAGACCTCGCGCCTGGAGGGGATCATCCCGGCGCTCGAGACCGCTCACGCGCTCGCGTGGACGCTCGCCCAACCCGACGGCGAGCTTGACCTCGTGTGCTTGTCCGGGCGCGGCGACAAGGACTTGGCAGAGGTGCTTGGTGCAAGCTGATCGTGTTTTTGGGAGACAAGATTCGCCGGCGCCTTGCATATCGCGCGTGTCGCCGGTCGCCGCGCCCGCGTCTGCGGTAGCTCTTTTCCTCTGGAGATGGGGGCTGTGAGCGCTGTCGCGACCACGGGCATCGATCGGATCGCCCACGCGTTCGCCGCGAGCGAAAAGCGCGCGGCGCTGATGCCCTACCTGATGGGCGGATATCCGACGCTCGAGGAGTCGGTGCGAATCGGGCAGGCGTGCGTCCGGGCGGGGGCGGACATGCTCGAGCTCGGTGTGCCCTACTCCGACCCGCTCGCCGACGGTCCCACGATCCACGAGGCGGGCACGCGAGCGCTTGCGGCCGGAGCGAGCATTGCGGGTGTGCTCGAGGTGGCGAGGGCGCTCGCCCCGAGCGTGCCGGTGGTGCTCATGTGCTACGCCAACATGGCGATGGCCCCTGGCGCCGAGGTGTTCGTCGAGCGCCTTGCGCGAACGGGCGCGTGCGGATTGATCGTGCCGGACCTGCCGTATGAGGAGGCGGCGCCTGTGCTGGCCGCGTGCGACGAGCACGGGATCGCGCTCGTGCCGCTGGTGGCGCCGACGACGCCGCCGGAGCGTCTCGCCCGGATCGGCGAGCGAGCGCGAGGCTTTCTGTACACGGTGTCGGTCGTGGGCACGACCGGCGAGCGCGCGGCGCTGTCGGACCAGTTCGCCGAGATCGTGGTGCGCGCGAAGACGAGCACTCGCGCGCCGGTGGCGCTCGGCTTCGGGATCTCCACGCCCGAGCAGGCCGTACAGGCCGCGCAGGCCGGCGCCGACGGCGTGATCGTGGGCACGCGACTCGTGCGCGCCGCCGCCGAGGCCGACAATCCCGCGGCGGCCGTGGGCGAGGTAGTGGCGGAGCTTGCGGCGGCGCTGTTATAGGATTGCGCACGCAATGGGACTGGTACTAACCCTCACCGCCGGCCTGATCGTTTGGATCGTGTTGTGGGCGCTCGGCGCCAAGGGCTTCGACTCGTTCATGCTCGCCACGCTGATCGTCGTCGTGGGCGCGTCGCTGAAGATCGTCGCCGGCTACCTCCCGGGCCGCCACGGCGACTAGCTACCCGGTGGTGCCCGCGCGCTGGCTGTGCCCCGCCCTCGCCGCTCTCGCCCTCGTGCCGGCGGTGGCCGGGTGCGGAGGCGTCGGGAGTATCCCTGCCGCCCAGACCGTGGGCAAACAGCTGACGGTCTACTCGAGCCTGCCCCTACAAGGGCCTTCGGCGGCGATCTCCCAGCAGATCGTCGGCGGCGAGAAGCTCGCGCTGGCACATGCCGGTGGGCACGTCGGCCAGTTCACCGTGAGCTACGTATCGCTCGACGATTCGAGCCCCACGAGCGGGGAGTGGGATCCCGGCGCCACCGCCGCCAACGCGAAGGCAGCGGCTCAGGATCGCACCACGATCGCCTACCTGGGCGACTTCAACTCGGGCGCGACCGCCATCTCGCTACCGCTCACCAACGCGGCTGGCATCCTTCAGGTGAGCCCTGCGAGCCCGTATGTCGGTCTGACCTCCTCGCTCGACGCCGGTCAGGGCGAGCCCGAACGCTTCTATCTCGGTGGGAGGCGCACATTCGGGCGCGTGGCTCCGGGCGATCCGGTGCAGGCCGCCACGCAGGTGGCGCTGTTGCGGCGGCTCGGCGTTCGCCGCCTGTATGTCGTGGCCGACCAGGACCCATTCGACCAGCCGCTGGCCCAGATCGTGGCCGCCGACGCGCAGCGGGCCGGGATCGAAGTCAGGGGCCAGGACACGATCCCGATCGGCCCGGGCTCCGATTTCAAGGGCGAGGTCGCCAGGATCGCCGAAAGCGGCGTTCAGGCTGTATTCCTGAGCGCGACAGCGACGAGCGAGGCGGCACAACTCGTCCGTTGGCTTCACGGCTCGGTCCCACACGCGTCGCTGCTGGCCTCGAGCGCGACCCTCAACACGGTGTTCACGTCGAACCTGGGAGCGGCCGAGGGCACGACATTCATCGGCTCGCCTGTGCTGGCCACCCGCCTCTACCCCGCATCCGCCCAGAGCGTGCTCGCGCAGTACAGCCATCGCTTTGCCCCCGCGGGCGAACCGTATGTGCTGTACGGGTACGAGGCGATGAGTGTCGTGCTCGCGGCGATTCGCGCCGCCGGCAACAGCGGGGACGACCGCAGAGCGGTGATCGACAAGTTCCTCGCCACCCGCGATCGCAGGTCGGTGCTAGGCGTGTACTCGATGCGGCCCAGCGGGGAAACATCGCTGTCGAGCTATGCGATCGACAGGGTCGTGCGGGGCGTGCCAGTGTTCTGGCGCGCGTTTGACGCGCCTGGTTGAGCGACTGTCGACGTCCGTTCGACGCGCATTGCGGAGGGGGACTCGGCTTCCGCGTCAACCCACCACTCGTTCTGTCTCGGCCCTTATAAAGCGTCGAGCGCAGCGCGAAGCGCGGGTTCCAGCTGCGGATGATGGAACTCGTAGCCGAGCACGAGCGCCCTCGCGGGAAGCACGCGCGCGCCGCTCGTGACGATCTCGGCCATCTCGCCGTACAGGAGACGCAGCGCCGCGCCCGGAACCGGTAGCAGCGAAGGTCGATTCAGGACGCGGCCGAGCGTCTTGGAGAAGTCGCGGTTGCGCTGAGGATGCGGCGCGGTCGCGTTGACGGGCCCGCGCCACTGCTCGCCGTCGATCGCGGCGAGCACGATCCCCACGAGATCGTGTGGGTGGATCCAGGAGATGTATTGACGACCTCCCGCCACGGGGCCGCCGACACCGAGCTTGAACGGGACGAGCATCTTGGCGAGTGCCCCGCCGCCTCGGTCGAGCACGACGCCGGTGCGCACCTTCACGACGCGAAGGCCCAGCCGCTCGGCGGCCTCGGCCTCGGCCTCCCAGGCGCGGCACGTCTGTGCGAGGAAGTCGGGCCCAGCGGGGACGTCCTCGTCGATCGGCTCGTCCCCGTGCGCCCCGTAGTACCCGATCGCCGAGGAGCTTACGAGCACCCCGGGACGTTGTTCTGCGCTGAGCGAGCCGATGCCCTGCACAAGATGCCTCGTGCCCGTCTCGCGGCTCTCGCGGATAGCCTGCTTGGCGCTCGCGCTCCAACGCTGCGCCACGTTCTCGCCGGCGAGGTGCACGACCGCGTCGCGTCCGGCCAGGGCAGCGCTTGATGCCGGTTCGCGAAGTGGGTCCCAGTGCACGGTGTCGAGCACGCCCGGGACGCCGTCGCCCTGGGGACCGTTGCCAGGGGGCCCATCGCCTGAGTTGAACGGGGTTGGCGGCCGTGTCGAGGCGTCCAGGCGGCTCTGTGCGCGCTCGGGATCGCGCGTGAGCACCGTGACCTCGTCGCCGCGCGCCCTCAGCGCCGCCACCACCTGTGGGCCGATCAGACCCGTCGCCCCTGTGACCGTCACCCGCATCAGCGATCCCTCCCGGCCGTCAGCTATTGGTGTGAACTCGCTTCTCAGACATCCCGGTCAGCGTATCGCCCTGGGCGAAGCCGACCTCCTGCCCGGCGAGCGCGTTGCCGCTCGCGCGCGCCTGCTCGGCGACGGCGGCTGCCACGGTGGGCGCGACGTCGCGATTGAACACCGACGGGATGATGTAGTCGTCGCGCAGTTCCTTCTCGTCGACGATCGCGGCGATCGCGCGTGCGGCGGCCATCTTCATCTCCTCGGTGATCGCTTTGGCGCGCACGTCGAGCGCTCCTCGGAAGATCCCCGGGAAGCACAGCACGTTGTTGATCTGGTTTGGGTAGTCCGAGCGACCGGTCGCCATGATTCGCACGTAGGGGGCCGCCTCCTCGGGAATCACCTCGGGGTTGGGGTTGGCCATCGCGAACACCATCGCGTCGTCGTTCATCTTGGCGAGCGCCTGTACCGGCAGGGCGCGAGCGCCTGAGAGGCCGACGAGCAGGTCGGCGCCCTCGATCGCGTCCGCGGGCGTTCCGGTGAGTCCTTGCCGGTTGGTCGACTCGGCATACCAGCGCTTGACAGAGTTCATCGTGCCGTCGAGGTAGTCCTCGCGCTGCGTCGAGAGCGCGCCGCGCGAGTCGGCTCCGACGATCTCGCTCACGCCCGCCTCGAGCAGGATCTTCGTCACGGCAACGCCCGCCGCGCCGAGCCCTATGACGAGCACTTTGAGATCGGAGAGGGTGCGGCCGGTCAGCTTGACGGCGTTGAGCAGCGCGGCCATCACGACGACCGCTGTGCCGTGCTGGTCGTCGTGGAACACCGGTATGTCCAGGTCGCGCTTGAGCCGCTCCTCGATCTCGAAGCAGCGCGGCGCGGAGATGTCCTCGAGGTTGATCCCACCGAAGGCCGGGGCGATCAGGGTCACGGCGCGCACGATCTCATCGGTGTCCTTCGTGTCGAGGCAGATCGGGAAGGCGTCCACGCCCGCGAACTCCTTGAACAGGCACGCCTTGCCCTCCATCACGGGCATCGCCGCCGCCGGCCCGATATCTCCCAGTCCGAGCACCGCCGTGCCATCGGAGACGACTGCCACCGTGTTGCGCTTGATCGTGTACTGAAAGGCCTTGTCGGGATCGTCCTTGATGGCGGTGCACACCCGCGCCACGCCGGGGGTGTAGGCCATCGAAAGGTCGTCGCGCGTCTTCAGTGGGTGCTTGTTGCGCTGTTCGATCTTGCCGCCCACGTGCAGCAGGAAGGTGCGGTCGGTCGTATCGACCACCTCGGCCCCGGGTAGCGATCCGATCGCGGAGAGAATGCGGTTCCAGTGGTCGCGGCTGCCGGCGTCCACGACGATGTCGCGCACGCTGTGGTCGGCGCCGGCCTCGACGAGGTCGACGGCGATGACCATTCCGCCCTGCTCGCCGATCATGTCGGTCACATGGCCCAGCATGCCCTGCTCCTCGTCGATCTTGACGCGGATCGTCAGGCGGTACTGCGCGCTGGGGGTGACGCTCGATTGCATGAAGCTCCTAAATCGGCCGACGACATCGGCGGGGCGGCTCGGCATCTTATTTACTCCGGGCTGTTCGCCTCGGCCGGTCTGTCGACGATGTCTCTTTTCGGGCCGCCCCACGCGCGCGCGTGCGCAGGTCCACGCTTTGCTTATAAAGACGCCACGCGCGCGTGGGGCAAGCCATTTCGGATACATGCACCCCAGCCCGGGTCACGGGGGCCCGCCGCGCGGAGCTGGCACGGTTCGCGACCGGCGCGAGCACCGGGACGCCGCCTACTAGAGTGCTCGCCGTGGAGCGCCGACTGTTCCTGATCGATGGTCCCAGCCTCGTCTACCGGGCCTTCTACGCGTTGCCGGAGTCGATTGCGACGTCCACCGGCGAGCCCACGAACGCGATCTTTGGGTTCGCCTCGATGCTTGTGAAGATCGTGACCGACCATGGGGTGCAGCCCACGATGGTCGCTTGGGACGCCGGCAGCTCCGGGCGCACCGAGCTGTTCGCCGAGTACAAGGCCGGTCGCCGTTCCCGGCCGGACCTGCTCAAGGCGCAGTGGCCCGCGATGGAACCGCTGGTCGAGGCTTTTGGCTACCGCAATGTGAAGCTCGACGGCTTCGAGGCCGACGACGTGATCGCGTCGCTTGCCGAGCAGGCGCGCACGGCGGGTGTGCCGGTGACGATCGTCACCGGCGACCGCGACGTGTTCCAGCTGATCGACGAGCAGGGTCTCGTGCAGGTGATGGCCACCGCCCGCGGGATTACCGAGACGAAGCTGTATGACCACCAGGCCGTGATCGACCGCTACGGACTGCCACCCGAGCTGATCCCAGACTTCTACGGGCTGAAGGGGGACACATCGGACAATATCCCGGGCATCCCCGGCATCGGCGAAAAGACGGCAAGCGATCTGATCCAGCGCTTCGGCTCGCTCGAGGGGGTGCTCTCGCACGTGCGAGAGATCGGCGGTCCCAAGCGTAAGCAGAGCCTGATCGACCACGCCGATGACGCGCGCATGTCCAAGAGCCTCGCCACCGTGAAGCGAGACCTGCCGGTCGAGTTCGACCTCAAGAGCGAGGCCGCACGCGAGCCGGATCGCTCGCAACTGCGCGAGGTGTTCCGTCGCTGGGAGTTGCGCGACCCGTTGCGACGCGTCGAAGAGGCGCTGGGAGAGGCCGAGCTCGCGAAGGCTGTGTCCTCTGACGAGGTGACGCTCACGGGCCGCGTGCTGGGAGGGGTCGTGGCCGACATCGCGAAGCTGAAGACAGCGAGCGGCACCACGGCAGAGGAGCTGTGCGTGGTTGTCAGCTCGAGCGAGGCGCCTGAGGGCGAGCTGTTCGTCGAAGGCTCGCAGTGGCGCTTTGCCGTGAGCGCCGACCCGCCGCCGGCCGGCGTTGCCCAGGGCAAGCAGGCGGCCGCCCGTGCCTCTCGCGCAACTGTGCTGGTCGGCGACTGCGCAGGGCCCGAGGAGGTCATGACGGCATGCGGCGAGCTCCCGGTGGTCGCGCACGACGCGAAGGCGCTCGGCGTCGTGGCGCCCGGCCTCGTGCACGACACCCTGTTGGGCGCCTACCTGCTGGAGCCCGCACGGCGCGGATATCCGTTCGCCGAGCTGTGCGAGGAGCGCGGGCTCGTGGCGGACCTCCAGGACCCGGTGGCGGGGGAGGCGCTGCTCGTGGGGGCGCTCGCGGCCTGGCAGCGCGAGCAGATCCTCGAGCGCGACCTCGAGGGGGTGATGCGCGATATCGAGCTGCCGCTCGTGTCGGTGCTGCGCGATATGGAGGTGCTCGGCGTGCGGCTCAACGTGGAGTGCCTCCACGAGATCACCGGGCGCGTGCGCGAGGAGATATCGGGGCTGGAGCGCCGCATCTACGAGCTGGCCGGCGAGGAGTTCACGATCGGCTCTCCCTCCCAGATGGGCGAGATCCTGTTCGTGAAGCTCGGCCTGTCGCGCAAGCGGCGCGGCAAGACCGGCTTCTCCACCGACGCTCGCGTGCTGCAGGCGATTCGCGAGGAGCACGAGATCGTGCCTCACATTGAGCGCTGGCGCGAGCTCTCGACGCTGATCAAGACCTATCTCGATGTGTTGCCCCAGCTCGTGGACGAGCACTCGCGCATCCACACCACCTTTCTTCAGACCGTCGCGCAGACGGGACGCCTGTCCTCGACCAACCCGAACATGCAGAACGTCCCGATTCGCACTCCGCTTGGACGCGAGATTCGGGGCTGCTTCGAGGCCGAGGAGGGCAAGCTGCTGATCTCGGTCGACTACTCACAGATCGAGTTGCGAGTACTTGCCCACCTCGCGAGCGAGCCCGTGCTGGTGGAGATCTTCAAGCGCGGCGAGGACGTGCACACGGCGACTGCCTCGGAGGTGTTCGCGGTGGAGCCCGAGCGGATCGACCCGGGGATGCGGGCCAAGGCGAAGATGATCAACTACGGGATCGTGTACGGCCTGTCCGACTATGGCTTGGCCGATCGTTTGAACATCCCGTTGGAGGAGGCCAAAGCGTTCATCGACGCCTACCTCGAGCGCTTCTCGTGTGTGGCCAGGTTCATGGCCGAGACGATCGATGCGGCCAAGGAGGAGGGCCATGTCAAGACGCTGTGGGGTCGGCGCCGTCAGATCCCGGAGCTACAGGCACGCAACTATCAGGTGCGCACTCTCGGCGAGCGGCTCGCGGTCAACACGGTGGTGCAGGGCACGGCGGCGGACATCATCAAGCTCGCGATGGTGCGCTGCCACGACGCGCTGCGCGACGGCGGACTCGCCACCAAGCAGATCCTCACGATCCACGACGAGCTTCTGTTCGAAGCGCCGCCCGAGGAGACCGGTGCGGCAAGGGAGCTGATCGAACGGGAGATGGTCGGGGTGTGGGAGCACTCGCCACCGCTCGTCGTCGATGTCGGCATCGGCCACGACTGGCTGGAGGCGAAGTGACGCTTGCGGTGCGAGCACCCGCCGGCGAGCGCTCGCGCTCATGCGGGGGCTGTGAGCAGATGCGCGGGGGCCTGCGGCGGATGCCAGAAGGCTTGAGCTCGCCATGAGTCGCGGCCTTGCCATCGGGCTCGTGGCGATCGCGGGTCTGCTCGTGGGCATGCAGCCGCCGGTCAACGCGCGCCTGGGGCGCGAGGTGGGGGGCCTGCAGGCAGCGGCCTTCTCGTTCATCGTCGGCACGGTCGCTCTCGTGCTGATCGCGGCCGTCTCCAAACGAGGGCTCGGGCCGCTCGGCGATGTGGGCAAGGTGCCGTGGTGGGCGCTTGTCGGGGGCTTGCTCGGAGCGGTGTACGTGACCGTCGCGATCCTCACGGTGCGCACGCTAGGGGTCTCAAGCCTCACCGCGATCGTCATCTCCGGGCAGCTGTTCGCAGCCGTCGCGATCGACCGCTTCGGGCTGCTCGGGATAGCCAGGCAGCCGATCGGCGCCACACGCATCGTCGGGCTGGGGCTGCTTGTGGTCGGCGTGCTGCTGGTCGTGCGGCGGTAGGCTTATTCGATGGTGTATCCTCTACACATGGCACGCACCAACGTCGAGATAGACGAGTCGCTGGTGAGGCGCGTGATGAGCCGCTACAGCTTGAAGACCAAGCGAGCTGCCATCGACCTGGCATTGCGCCGGTTGGATGTGGAGCCGATGAGCGCGCGGGAAGCGCTTGAGATGCGCGGCAGCGGCTGGGAAGGCGACTTGGGCGAACAGCGCTCGGGTTGGCTGCCCCGCGCTTCGTGATCCTCGTAGACAGCTCCGCGTGGATCGAGTACCTGCGCGCGACCGACAGCTCCATCGATCGATATCTGCGCGCGTCGCTGCGGGACAAGCGTTCGCTGGCCACGACAGGGGTCGTTATGCTCGAGGTGCTCGCCGGTGCGCGCGACGAGTCACACGCGCGCAAGCTCACGCGCCTGCTCGGTCGCTGCGAGTTCCTGCCGGCGCAGGAGCCCTCCGACCACGAGGCGGCAGCGTCGCTCTATCGCGCCTGCCGTCGTGAGGGAGTAACGATCCGCCGCCCGCCCGACCTCCTGATCGCCACTATCGCGATCCGAACGAACACGCCACTATTGCACCTCGACGCGGATTTCGACGCCATTGCCCGTCAGGCCCCGCTTCGTGTGATCGACGCCTCGCAAGAACCGGGAAAGCGCCCCGCTCCAGGCTGAGGGCACACGATCGAGGTGCAGCTCTTCGGCCTTCTCCGGCGAGCGGGTCATGCCGGTGACCTCGTGACCCTCGGCGATCAGCATCGGCACCAGCCTGCGGCCGATCGCGCCGGTGGCGCCCGCGAGGAAGACTCTCATGCCACGGAGGGTACCCTCGGCTGCGGGGATGAGTCATCCGCGACGCCCGGTTGGGTGCTCCGTGAAACCTCTGGCGCGGTCTCGAGACGAGCGCACACCATCCCCTCGCTGAAGCCCGCCGGCGTCATCTCGAAGGCGTTGTTGAAGCGGGCGCGCATGTTCTCGAGGGCGATCACGTTGGTCAGCTCCACCAACTGCCGCTCGTCGAAGTGCTCGCGCAGGGCTGCGAACAGCTCGTCGCTCACCGTTGCCGGCGTGCTGCTGATGGCAGTCGCGTAGTCGAGCACGAGCTTCTCGAGATCGTCGAACGCCTCGCTGTCGCGATATTCGGGCAGCGCGAGCAACTGCTCCTCGCCGATGCCCGCCTCACGCGCAATCGATGAGCCGATGTCGGCGCAGAACTCGCAGTTGACAAGCGCTCCCGCCTTCAGCTCTCCCAACACCTTCAGGCGCTCCTCCACGTGGTGCTGCCTGGCGGTGGCTTCCTCGAACATTCCGTAGCCGACCAACAGACTTGGCGCGTGGGCGTAAACACCGACCGGGTCCATCTCGCGGCCCATCTTTCGCCGCGAGATCCTGTAAATCAGCTTCACGAGCGGCGAGGCCTCGCGTGCGGGTACGCCTTCGATCCTGGTCATCGCTGTACCTCCGGGGGTCGCATTGACTCGCGCGCAAGCCACACCAGCACGGCGGTCGCGAGCGAGAGTGAGATGAAGTCGGCCGGGCCGAGCCAGGATGAGTGGGCCGATCCGATGTCGGCGAGGTGGTTGATCGAGTGCAACGCGAACTGGAGCGCCAGGCAGCAGAGCACGGGCGTGCGCCACTCCACGCGCCGGTAGGCGACGGCGAGCGCGGCCCCGAACGCGGCGTTGTAGGTGGCCGTGTCGCGCAGGTAGTGGTTGTTCTGCACTCCGAAAGGCCCCACGTCGGTGAAGAAGGTGTGCGGCGCGAGCACCATCAGGGCGGCGACCGCGAACTGGTAGGCGGCGAACGCGATCAGGCCCACCTTGATGGCAGAGATCGATCTCGCTGTCATCGGCGTCGGGGTGGCGTGTGCCCGAGGGGTGGAGCGCGGCTCAGTAGTACTTGACATGCCGTTAATGTATTGAATAGTGGACCCCAGGTTGTGACCAGTATGACCCAAAATACGGGTACCAGTTCTGCCAGTTATGGGCCGGAGCTATTGATCCGCCTACGCGAGGACGGTCGCGGTCCTCGCCGCGCGCAACTGGAGAGCCGCCTGCGCGAGTTCATCCGCGGGGGGATGCTGGTCGCGGGAATCCGCTTGCCCTCCTCGCGCGCCCTCGCCGACGATCTCAAAGTCTCGCGGCGACTCGTGGTCGAGGCTTACGCACAGTTGCTCGCCGAGGGCTATCTGGTGTCTCGCCCCGGCGCTGGTACCTACGTGGCGGCGACTGCGGGAGCCCCGCGGTCCGCGGCGTCGAAGCCCGCCGAGCGCGCGCTGCGCTACGACTTCTTCCCGGGGGCCCCCGACCTCAGCTCCTTCCCGCGGTCGTTGTGGTTGCGCACCATGCGCGAAGTGCTTGCCTCCACGCCCTCGAGCGCATTTGCCTACCCCGACTCGCGCGGCACGCTCGAGCTGCGTGGCGCGCTCACCGCCTACCTGCGGCGAGTGCGTGGGGTCGTGGTCGACACGGACTCGATTGTGATCTGCTCCGGCGCCACTCAGGGTCTTGCGCTGCTGGGGCGCGCGCTCGCCCACCGGGGCGTAAGCGCGATCGCGGTCGAGGATCCCAGTCTCCCGCCACACCGTGCGGTGCTCGCCTACGCCGGGCTCGAGGTGCGCGGCGTGCCGGTTGACGAGGACGGCCTGGAGGTGCACGCTCTCAGCGCACCGGCGGTCCTCACCACCCCGGCGCATCAATGCCCCACCGGTGTGGTGCTCTCGCCTGCACGCCGCGCAGCCCTTGTGGATTGGGCTCGCGCGGGCGGTCTGGTGGTCGAGGATGACTATGACGCCGAGTTTCGCTACGACCGAGCTCCGCTCGGCGCGCTTCAGGGCCTCGCGCCCGACCGCGTCGTCTACCTCGGGACGGCCTCCAAGACGCTCGCCCCCGGCTTGCGGCTCGGATGGCTCGTGCTGCCGCCATCGCTCATCGACTCGGTCGTCGAGGCGAAGTTCCTCGACGATCTCGGCTCACCCACGATCGAGCAGCTCGTGCTTGCGCGACTGATCGATACAGCGGCGTACGACCGCCACTTGCGCAAGGCGCGTCGCCGCAATCGAGATCGTCGCGACGCGCTGATCGCGGCAGTCGCGCGCCGGCTCCCGCGCGCCCGGATCAGCGGCATCTCGGCCGGGTTGCATGCGCTCGTGCGCCTGCCCTGGGCAGTCGATGCGCAGCGGCTGTTGGAACGGGCGGCAGAGCGCTCCGTCGGCGTGTATCCGCTCAACCTGCACATGATGGAACCCGCGCGCGAGACGGATGCCCTCGTGCTTGGGTACGCGGGGCTCAGCGAGCCCGCGATCGAGGAGGGCATTCGCAGGCTGGCCGAGGTGCTGGACGAACTTCCCAAGGAGGAATCGCATGGCCGATGAATCGAATGCTCCGGCGGCTCGGCGCAGTGCGCACCCGGTTCCGGGACGACGGATGCCGGGTGCGCTACCCGGGGCTCGCCTTGCGGCGCGAACCGCACCGCAAGGCGCCCACGCGGTGGTGTGCGCGCCGAGGATCGGCTCGATGGAGGACGTGCGAGCCCACAAGCGCGCGTTGCTCGTCACCTACCGTCGCGACGGGACCCCCGTGCCGACGCCGGTGTGGGCCGCCGAGGCGGATGGTCGCCTCTATGTGCGCAGCGAGCGCACCTCCGGCAAGGCCAAGCGCTTGCGCCGCGATCCACGCATGCTCGTCGCTCCGTGTACGGTGCGCGGCAAGCCGCTTGGGGCTCCCTTCGAGGCGACCGCCACGATGCTGTCGCCGGGAGAGGAGCCTCACGCCGAGCGAGTGCTCACCGGTCGCTATGGACTCGGCCGCGCGCTATTCGAGTGGATGATGGATCGCCTGCGCGTGGACATGGGCTACCTGGAGATCACACCGGGAGCGTGGGAGAAGTCGGGCACGCCGCCTGATTGATTTGCGCGGATCGCGTCACGTTGCGGCCTGCCGTCGCGCTGCCCCGCATATTGTGGGAGCTCAGACTGGCGTTGGCGTCGCCATGCGTACCGAGGATGTGGCGCGCGGCAGCGGCCGGCCCACGAACGACGGCGGTGCGATCTCCAGATAGTGGTTGAACGCCCACGCGCAAGCCCGCTCGCAGGCAAGCGCGCGTGCCAGGACCGTGACGGCATGGGTCGGCGTGAGGCGCCCGACCGCGCGCTGGGTATTCAAAAGCCAGCGGTACTTGCGCTCGTGCGAATCCGAGAACGCGCCATAGCGCGCCAGCGCGTGCTCACGGGTGGCGTGACCATCGAGCACGGGGCGCAGCTGGCGGGCGCACGCGAGCCCGAAGTACAGTGCCGTGCGGATCCCCTCGGCGGTCAGTGGCAGGCAGTGGCCCGCGGAGTCGCCGACGAAGAACACGCCGTCCTCGACGGCGGGGCGCAGCTGGTGGGGTATCCAGTTGCCCTGGTAGCCGTCGGCCGGCAGGCCGAGGTCGCCGGCGAGGCGCACGGTTGGCTCCTTGACGCGATGGGATGGCCAGAACGAGCCGACTCCGACGCGCAACTCGTCGCCGGCGGGAAAGCTCCACGAGTAGCCCGCACGAATGTACTTCGGGTCGATCCACAGCTCGAGCTCATCTCCGGCGCCGGGCGGGTGCACCTCCAATCCGCGCGAGAGGCGTGCATTGGGTGGCTGGATCGCCGCCCCGTTTGAGAGCCCCCTCCGCCAGCCGAGCGCGTCGACGATCAAGGGCGCCGTCAGGTCCCCGCGGTCGGTGTGGACGGTATGCCCGTCGCGACCGGTGACAGTCGCCGTCTCGAACTCGGCGTCGGTGGGGTGAGCCTGCTCCCACAAGAGCGCGCAGAGCTCGCGATAATCGAACGTGGAGAACGTCCAAGGAAGTCGCCAGCGAGCGGTCCTCCATGGGGTGTGCACCACGAGCTCGTCGAAGCTCTGGCGCAGCGAGCCCTGCAGGTCGAGCGCCCGGAGCCAGCCGGTGGGGATGCCGCAGGCCGAGGTCTGGCGCTCGCCGATCTCGTAGCGGTCGAGCACGAGCACATGCGCGCCGCTGCTGGACAACTCGCGCGCGACGGCCAGGCCGGCGAACGAGGCGCCGCACACGAGCACGTCGCAATCGCCTTGCAGCGGGGTGCGCTGCGCTCCGCGCTTCGTCGCTCTGACAGGCATACGACGGCCAATGATATGTACCCCACAGATTCCCGTGGACCCCGCGCGAGTGGCGCTCGGTCCTACCCCGAGCGGCGCTCAACCGATTCCTGTGGACCCCGCTCGACGTCAGGCGGGGTCCAGGCCCCACTTGGCGTTGCTGCGCTAGGCTTCGACCGGTGCAAACAATGATCGAGAATCCCCAGGCCCAGGTGGTCGAGGGGTCCAATGGGCTTCTGCTTGAAATCGACGGGCAGATAGTCCCCAACTACGACGCCACGATGCAGCCCTTCGAGGAGGGCGAGGTCGTGACGGGCAATGTCGTGCGCATCGACAAGGATGAGGTGCTCGTCGACATCGGCTACAAGTCCGAGGGGGTCATCCCCGCGAACGAGCTTTCGATCCGCAAGTCCGTGGATCCGCGCGAGGAGGTGTCGCTCGGCGAGGAGGTCGACGCGATGGTCCTCACCAAGGAGGACCAGGACGGACGCCTGATCATGTCCAAGAAGCGCGCCCGCTTCGAGAAGGCATGGCGCCGCATCGAGGCCGCCGCCGAGTCGGGTGAGCCGGTGATGGGCTCGGTCATCGAGGTGGTCAAGGGCGGCCTGATCATCGACCTTGGGGTGCGTGGCTTCCTGCCCGCCTCACTGGTGGACATCAGGCGCGTGCCGAACCTCGACGAGTACATGGGAACCCAGATCGAGACGAAGGTGATCGAGCTCAACCGCTCGCGCAACAACGTCGTGCTCTCGCGCCGTGCGGTGCTCGAGGAGGAGCGCAAGGAGGTTCGCCAGCAGATCCTCGACCGCCTCCAGCCGGGCCTCGTCGTGGACGGGCAGATCTCAAACATCGTGGACTTCGGTGCGTTCGTGGACCTCGACGGGATCGACGGCCTGATCCACATCTCAGAGCTTTCGTGGTCGCACGTCAACCATCCGAGCGAGATCTTGAACATCGGCGACACCGTCCAGGTGAAGGTGCTCGACATCGACCGCGACCGCCAGCGCATCTCCCTCGGGCTCAAGCAGACCCAGGAAGACCCGTGGCAGCGGATCATGGACACCTACAACGTGGGCGACGAGCTCGCGGGCAAGGTCACCAAGGTCGTGACGTTCGGCGCGTTCGTGGAGGTGCTCGACGGCGTTGAGGGACTCGTGCACATCTCCGAGCTCGCCGGTCATCACGTCGAGAGCCCGCGCGAGATCGTCCATCCGAGCGACGAGATCCGCGTAAAGATCCTCGAGATCGACTCGGAGCGAAGGCGGCTGTCGCTGTCGGCGAAGCGGGTCGAGGACCAGATCCTGCCGCTGCCGAGGGCGGAAGCGGCGACTGTTGCCGAGCCGGGCGAACAGCCGACCGAGCAGGTTGCGCCGTCGGATGCGAGCGAGGAACCGATGGCCGAGCTGGTCGCGGCGCCCGATACCGGTGAGGGGTCCGCGCTCGAGGGGTCGGCGGGCGAGGAATCAGGCCCGGAGGCCGCCGAGCAGCCAGCTGCGGAGGCCGCTGCGGCGGAGTCGCCAGTCGCGGAGCCAGCGGTCGAGGCGCCCGTCGCCGAGCAGCCGCCGGCGGAGGTCGCCCCGGAGCAGCCAGCTGCCGAAGTCATCGTGGAGCAGCCTGCGGCGGAAGTCGCTGTCGAGGAGCCCGCGGCGGAGCAGATAGCTGTCGAGGATCACTCCACCGAGCAGGCGGCGACTGACGAGCCTGCCGTCGAGGAGCAGCCTGCCGTCGAGGAGCAGCCTGCCGTCGAGGAGCAGCCTGCCGTCGAGGCGCCCGCGACGGATGAGCCGGTCGCCGAGGCCGAGCTGCCCGCCGCACAGGCACAAGACTGACTGGTAGCCCGTCTGTGCGCCCGGTGGTCCCGTTCGTCGGGCTGACCGGAGGCATGGGGGCGGGCAAGTCGACCGCCCTGGCGTCGCTCCAGGACCTGGGAGCGCAGGTTTTGAGCACCGATGCGGTGGTGCACGAGTTGTACGGCGACGAGCGCGTGAGAGACGCGGTGGTCGAGCGTTGGGGGCCGGAGATGGCGCCCGGCGGAGCGATTGACCGAGCCGCCGTGGCCGCGAAGGCGTTCGCGGGCGAGCAGGAGCAGCGAAGGTGGCTGGAGAGCCTGCTGTGGCCGCTTGTGGGCGCCCGTATCGCGGCATGGCTCGAGCATGTGCGCACTCTGCGACCCGCGCCTAGGGCTGCCGTGGTGGAGGTGCCGCTGCTGTTCGAGGCAGGCATGGAGCGTGGCTTCGATGCGACGATTGCCGTGATCGCGGAGGAGCACACGCGCCAGGAGCGCGCTGCGGGCCGCGGCCACGCGCTTGCCGACGAGCGTTCCGCAAGGCAGCTTTCGCAGGAGGAGAAGGCCCGGCGCGCGACATATGTCGTGCGCAACGACACCACCAGGGGAGACTTGCGGCGCGAGTTGGCCGACGTTCTTGGCAAGCTTCATCAATGAGCCTCGTCTACACCCGGAGGGGATCATGCCCCCCAAGGGGGGCATGGGTTGGGGGAATCGTTGTGAGGGGATCATGCCCCCAAGGGGGGCATGGGTTGGGGGAATCGTTGTGAGGGGATCATGCCCCCAAGGGGGGCATGGATTGAGGGGGGAGGACCGATGAGTCGGTCGCCTGCGACCGCTCGCGGCCGGAGCGGACGCAGCATGTACACGTCGAGTAGACGTTCGCGGGGAGCGCATGGCCCCGGTCCGGCGGCGGGCGCCGTTCGCCGGCTGATCGGCGCGCTCGTGACGCTCGGGCTGTTGGCGGCCCTGACGGTCGCGATCGTGTCCCGCGTGCAGCACGCCTCGCCGGGCACGGGCCTGCCGCTCAGCGACGCGAGAGTGATCCGTGAACAGGCCGCCGACAAGCATCTCGATGCAGCCCTGATCGCGGGCGTGATCTACGCCGAGACGAAGTTCGAACCGCGCACCTCCTCGGCGGGTGCGCTCGGGCTGATGCAGATCCTGCCCGCGACGGCTGGGTTCATCGCTGACAAGTCGGGGGGAGTGCGCTTCACAACGAGCGATCTGGCGACGCCGCGGATCAACGTGGCGTACGGGAGCTGGTATCTGCGCTACCTGCTCGACCACTACGAAGGCGACGAGATGCTGGCGGTGGCGGCCTATAACGCTGGGCTGGCCAATGTCGACGGGTGGGTCGCCAAGGCGCGCGGCGAAGGCGGGAAGCTGACCGTCGCGGGCATCCCGTTTGGAGAGACGCGGGCGTATGTGCAGCGCGTGATGCAAGCGCAGTCTGAGTATCGCGCCGTATACG
>CAAGKR010490259.1_pt1 | contig 22674 bp, 19 predicted proteins | sample 2556971 | NCBI WGS metagenome assembly CAAGKR01 (sample SAMEA5207829, study PRJEB30636) | soil metagenome | biome: forest; feature: boreal; material: soil | place: USA | collected 2011-09 | depth 1 m | reverse complement strand
GGGACGAAGACCAGCCTCGCGCTCTACCGGCGGGAGGCGCGGGGCCTTCTCCGCGATCGGATGGCCACCTACCGGAGCCGGGAGCACGCGGGTCTCGATTCGATCCTGCGCGACTTTCTGAGCGAGGGAGCCGCCGTCGAGCGGGCCTGCATCGGAGTGGCCGGGCCCGTCGAGGACGGCCGCTGTCGGCTGACGAATCTCGACTGGGAGGTGGACGAGGCGTCCCTGCGCCGGACCTTGGGGGTGCGCAATGCGTACCTCGTCAACGACCTCCAGGCGACCGCTTCCTCCCTCCCGTTCCTGCAGACGTCGGACCGGGCGATGCTCCGGGAGGGGGAGGCCGACCCGCGGGGGAACATGGCGGTTCTTGCCGCCGGAACAGGGTTGGGGGAGGGGTTTCTCGTCGGCTCCGGCGCCGGGTACATCCCGCTTGCCTCGGAGGGGGGGCACGTCGATTTCGCACCGCGCGACGAGCGGGAGATGCGGCTCCACGCTTTCCTGCGGGCGAAGCACGGCCGCGTGAGCGTGGAGCGCGTCCTGTCGGGTCCGGGGCTGCACGACGTCTACCGGTTTCTCCGGGAAGAGGAAGGGATGGCGGAGGAGCCGGGCATTGCGGCGGAGGTCGCCGGCAGAGAACCCCAGCGGGCCATCGTGCGCCACGGGCTTGCGGGGGGGGGCGGGGCGTGCGCCGAAACGTTGCGGATCTTCTGCTCCCTCTACGGGGCGGAGGCGGGGAACCTGGCCCTGCAATACCTCGCGACCGGGGGGGTGTACCTCGGCGGGGGGATCGCGCCGGCGATCCTTCCCGCGCTCCGGCGGGGCGAATTCCTGTCGGCTTTTCTGGACAAGGGGCGGATGCGGAACCTGCTCTCCCGCGTCCCGGTGATGGTGATCCTCGACCCCGCGGCCACGATGCTCGGCGCGGCGGAGTACGCAGCGGGGGACGGGGTCCTCGCGCGTCCGCCCGGTTTCCATTCCTGACCTGATTCGAAAGGCCGGGCGCGATATAATTCCACCGGTTGTTCCCCGAGGAGGCGTCGATGGGCAAGGCGATCCCGTTTCCCGGAGGTTTCCCGAAGGGTGCCGGGTTCCCTTCGGGAGACTTCCCGATCTCGGCCGTGCCGCGGATCGCCCGGATCTGCGCTCTTGGACTGGCCTTCGACGAACTCCTGGACGAGGTGTGCCGGGAGATCCTCGCCTTGAGCGGCGCTGACGGCGGTTGCCTCTTTCTGAGTCCCCGGGACGAGCGTTCCGAAACGTTTTCGCCGGCGGCGGAGTCGGGGACGCTTCCCGACGTCAGCGGGGCGTATCGCTCCGGTCCGGCCCTCGAGCGCCTGCTCGACCGGATGCGGACGGAGGGGAGGGTCCAGGCGGACGATCTCTCCCTCCTCCCGGCGTCGGATCCGTTGAAGCGGCTGCTCGATCCGTTCCCCGTTTGTTCGGCGCTGCTCACCCCCCTTCGGTTCGGAACCCGCCTGCTCGGATTCGTCGCCCTGCACGTCTCCGGGGAGCCGAAGCCGTGGGGGAGCGAGGTGCTGTCCGCGATGGACATGGTGGTGGCGATCCTCTCCGCGGCGTTGGAGCGCCGCCGGGCCGAGGACCGCCTGCGCGCGTCCGAAGCGCGGTACCGGTTCCTCACGGAGCACTCCCCCGACCTCATCACCCTTCACGACGCGACGGGGCGCATTCTCTACGCGAGTCCGGCGTCCCTTCCGATGCTGGGGGTCCGCCCGGAGCTGATGAACGGCTCGCCGGTCGAGGGGTTCCTCCACCCCGACGACGCCGGAAAGGTCGCCGCGGAGATCCGTCGCACGGCCGGCGGGGAGAAGCCGGACGCGTCTCTCCCGTACCGGATGCGGGCTGCCGACGGGCGGTTCGTGGACGTGGAGTCGTCGTCGACCCCGGTCCCGGAAGGTCCGGAAGGGGACCGGGGCGTCCTTCGCGTGACCCGCGACATCTCCGGGCGAAGAAAAATGGAGGCCCGCCTCGCCGAGAGCCAGACGTTCTCTACGATCGGGATGCTCGCCGGCGGGGTCGCCCACGAGTTCAACAACGTCCTCGCCGGGATCCAGGGCGCCGTCGAGCTCCTTTCGACCCACGCCGGGGGGAGCCCTCAGGCCCGCCAGTACCTCGACGTGATCCGGCGGATGGCGAACCGCGCCACGGAGTTGACCCGACAGCTCCTGGCGTACTCCCGTCAGGGGAAGTACACGCTCGCTTCGATCCCGCTGGCGCGCGTGCTGTCGGAGACCCTCCCTATGATACGGACGTCCCTCCCCCTCGGGGTCGAGCTCTCGGAGGAATGCGACGACGCGCTTCCTCCGGTCCATGTGGATGTCGCCCAGATGAAGCAGGTCGTGATGGGGCTTTGCCTCAACGCCGCGGAGGCGATGGCGGGCGGCGGCCGGCTCTCGATCCGCACGTTTTCGGAGTCCGGGGACGGACGCGTCGTCCTCGAGGTGTCCGACACGGGGCCCGGGATCGACGCGAAGACGATGCCCCGTATCTTCGAGCCGTTCTTCACCACGAAGGGCGTCGGCCGGGGGATGGGGCTGGCGGCGATCCGCGGGATCGTCGACAACCACGGCGGCGAGATCCGGGTCGCCTCCCGGGAGGGGAAGGGGACGACGTGCACGGTTCTCCTTCCGGTGAGCGCCGTCCCTGCGGCGGCGGAACCGCCCTCCACGGAGGGCCAGCCGGCCGGCGCCGGCCGGGTCCTGCTGGCCGACGACGAGGAGGACGTGCGCAGCGTGGTCCACGCGATGCTCGAAACCCTCGGGTACGAGGTGATCGAGGCCCGGGACGGGCTCGAGGCGGTGGAGATCTTCCAACGCCGCGCCGCGGAGATCGATCTCGTGATCCTCGACCTCGTGATGCCCCGCCTGACGGGGGAGGCCGCTCTTGGGCGGATTCGCCGAATCGCTCCGGCGGTGCCCGCCATCCTGGTCAGCGGGTACGACGAGAGCGGGCGAATCCACGAGATCGTCGCCGCCGGGTTCGGCGGCTTCCTCCAGAAGCCGTTCCGCCGCCAGGAACTCGGGAAGAAGGTTCGCGAGCTCCTCGGCGTTTCGGACGGCTCTGCGGCGGAGTGACGGATGCCCCCCTGGCGGCTTTCCCTCCTGATCCTGGCGGCCTGTTTTCTCCTCGCCTGTTCCCCCAGGTCGTACGTCGTCTCCCGGATGGCCGACGCCGCCTCCTCCGGCGGGGATGTCTTCGCGAGGGACGACGACCCGGAACTGGTGCGCGACTCGGTTCCGTTCGCCCTCAAGGCGATGGAGTCGCTCCTGGCTTCGTCGCCGGACCACAAGGGGCTGCTCACGGCGCTCTGCAAGGGGTTCACCGAATATGCCGTCGCCTTCGTTCGGCAGGACGCCGACGAGGCGCGGGATCCCGGGGTGCGCCGGGCCGGGATGGAGCGCGCTCGCCGCCTCCTGCTCCGGGCGAGGGAGTACGGGGTGCGCGGCCTGTCGATCGGCCGGGAGGGATTCGCCGCCGCGCTGTCGGCGGATCCGGTCGGAGCCTCCGCGCGGGTCGGGGCGGAGGATGTTCCCCTGCTGTACTGGACGGCCGCCGCGTGGAGCCTCGCCCTGTCATCGTCGTCGGACGATCCATCGCTACTGGCCGACCTCCCGCGGATCGAGGCGTTGATGCGAAGGGCGCTCGCGCTGAACGAGCGGTACGACGACGGCGCGATCCACGAATTTTTCATCGCCTTCGAGGGGGGGCGTCCGGAGGCGATGGGCGGATCGGTCGAGCGGGCGCGACATCATATGGAGCGGGCGATGGCGCTGTCCGCGGGGAAGAAAATCTCCCCGCTGGCCACCTTCGCCGAGACGGTGTCGGTCCGGACCCAGGACCGGAAGGGGTTCCTGGACCTCCTCGACCGCGCGCTCGCCTTCGACGCGCGGTCGGCGGCGCCGGAGCACCGAATGGGGAACCTCGTGTCCCAGCGCCGCGCGCGCTGGCTGAAAGGGAGGGTGGATGAACTGTTCATCGATTAAACGGGCGGTGGCCGTACTGCTGCTGGTGGCGGCGGCGTTGTCGGCGCCCGTGATCGCGATGTCGGCGCCGACGGTCGTCAAGATGGCGACGCTGGCCCCGGAGGGATCGTCGTGGTACCGCGTTCTCCAGGAGATGGGAGAGGAGTGGAGGAAGGCGTCCGGGGGGGCGGTTACGTTGCGCATCTACCCGGGCGGCGTCGCGGGGGACGAGGACGCGATGATCCGGAAGATGCGGGTCGGACAGATCCAGGCGGCCGCGATCACCGGGATCGGACTCGCGTACCTCGAACGCTCCTTCTATGCCCTGCACATCCCGATGATGTACGAATCCGACGAGGAGTTCGATTACGTCCGGGACAGGTACGCGCCGGTCCTCGAGCGGAAGATGGAGGAGAAGGGCTTCGTTGTCCTCAACTGGGGCGACGCGGGGTGGGTCCACTTCTTTTCGAAAGCTCCCGTGGTCACTCCTGCGGAGGCCAAGAGCCTCAAACTCTTCCAGTGGGCGGGGGACACGAACCTCGTGCAGTTGTACAAGGAGACGGGATTTCACCCCGTCCCCCTTTCCACGAATGACCTGCTCCCCAGCCTCCAGACGGGGATGGTGAACGGTTTCAGCAGCACCCCGCTGGCGGCGCTGGCCTTCCAGTGGTTCGGCTTGGCGCCCCACATGGCGGACCTGCGGTACGCGCCGCTGACCGGAGCCACGGTGATCGAGAAGCGGGCGTGGGAGAAGATCCCCGCGGAGATGCGGCCCAGGCTTCTCGAGGCGTCCCGCGCCGCGGGCCGGAAACTTCGCGTCGAGGTCCGGCGCCTCAACCGGGAGGCGCTCGACGTGATGGTGAAGAACGGCCTCAAGGTCCACAAGGTGCCCCCGGACGTCCAGGCGCAGTGGCGGAAGATGGTGGAGAACGTTTACCCCCAAGTGCGCGGAAAGATCATGCCGGCGGAGGCCTTCGACACCGTGAAGCGGTACCGCGACGAGTACCGCGCAGCGCAACGCGGCCGGAAGAGCACGGACCGGTAACCGTTGGTACCGCCTTCCGAACTCGCGCTAACGGGGGACCGCCCTCCGTCGACGCTCGCGGACCACGTCGAGAACGCAGTCTCGATCGCCCTGCTCGTCGGCATGGCCGTGCTGCCGATCCTCGAGATCGTCGGGCGTCGCGTCTGGCGGACGGGCGTCCCCGGTTCGGGCGCCCTCGTCCAGCACGCGACCCTGTGGATCGGCCTGCTCGGCGGCGCGATCGCCGCGCGGGACGACCGGCTCCTTTCGATCGGGCATCTCGCGGACCGGTTCCGGGAGCCGTACCGGGAGGTCCTGTCTGCCTTCGTCGCGGCGGTCTCCGCCGCCGTCTCCCTCCTGCTCGCGGGATCGGGTCTCCAACTGGTCCGGGCGGAATGGGCCGACCGCCATTTCGTCGTTCCGTTCCTCCCCCTGTGGGTCGCGGAAGGCGTGATCCCGGCGGGCTTCGCCCTCATCGCGTGGCGGCTCGTCCGGCGTGCGCATGGGGGCGTGTGGACGCGAGCGGCCGCCGCGGCCGGCGCGGTCGCCGGCGTGGCGTTCGTCTCCTCGGGGCTGATTCTCGGCGGCATGCCGTTCGCGGCGGCGGTCATCACCCTCCTCCTGGCGGTGGTTCTCGGCGCACCGCTCTTCGTCGCCCTCGGGGGCCTCGCGGTCCTTTTTTTCCGCCATGCCGACGTTCCCCTTGCGTCCATCTCCGCGGAGATCTACCGCATTGTGACGTCCCCCACACTCCCCACCATCCCGCTGTTCGGCTTCGCGGGGTACGTTCTCACGGTGGGAAACGTCTCCCGGCGGTTGGTGCGCTTTTTCCGCGCGATCGTCGGCTGGATGCCCGGCGGGATCGCCGTGGTCACGGTGCTGGTATGCACCTTCTTCACGACCTTCACCGGCGCCTCCGGGGTCACGATCGTGGCGCTGGGCGGGATCCTGCTCCCCGCGCTCCTCCTGGAGCGGTACCCGGAGAGGTTCTCCCTCGGCCTTCTCACCTCGTCCGGGTCCCTCGGGCTCCTGTTCCCCCCCTGCTTGCCGGTGATTCTGTACGGGGTCGTGGCGGGGATCGCGGGGGACAAGATGTTCCTCGGCGGGTTTCTCCCCGGGGTCCTCCTTACGTTGATCATGGCGGGCTGGGCCGTCCGGGGAGGGGTGCGCGCGGGGGCGCGGCGGACATCGTTCTCCTGGAAGGAACTGGGCGCCGCGGCGTGGGAGGCGAAGTGGGACCTTCTCCTTCCCGTGATCGTGCTGGTGGGCATTTTCGGGGGGGTCGCGACCGCCGTCGAGGCGGCGGCGATGACGGTCCTCTACGCGATCGGCACCGAGGTGTTCGTGCACCGTGACGCGGGGGTTCGGCGGCTTCTGTCCGAAGCGGGGACCGAAACCTCCCGGCTCGTCGGGGGGTTCCTCCTCCTCCTTGCGGCGGCCACGGGCCTTACGGGGTACATGGTCGACGCCGGGGTTCCTCAGGCCATTTTCGAATGGGTCCGCTCGACGATCGACTCCCGGTTCACTTTTCTTCTCATCCTGAACGTGTTCCTGCTCCTCGTCGGCGCCTTCATGCACATCTTCTCGGCGATCGTGATCGTGGTTCCGATCATCGCCCCGCTCGCCGCGGCGTTCGGCGTGCACCCCGTCCACCTCGGGATCATCTTCCTTGCGAACCTTGAGCTCGGGTTCCTGATGCCCCCCGTGGGGATGAACCTCTTCATGTCCGCGTACCGCTTCGAAAAGCCGTTCGGCGAGGTGTGCCGCGCGGTCCTCCCCTTCCTGCTCCTGCTGCTGGGGGGCGTCCTTGCGATCACCTACATCCCCTGGCTTACCACCGCCCTGCTGCCTTAGTGCTTCAATTCATAAATACGGTAACGTATCAGGAAGACAGCACGGAAGGCGCACGCAACGGGAGGATCCGGCGGAGCTGGGAACGTGCTATAGTGGTGCCGATTCACCCACCCACCCCAAGGAGTGTGCGATGCTCAAGAAGGAGGATTGCATCCTCTACAGTGGCGGTGCCGTCGGCGCCGAGGCGGAGTTCGGCGCGCAGGCGGAGCGATACGGGATCGAGGAGATCAATTTCACGTACGAAGGCCGCGACATCGCCCGCTCCCGCGGCGTCCGCGTCCTCTCCCGGGAGGAGTTGGCCCGGGGCGACGTGAGCCTCACCTACGTGTCGCGCCTCCTGAACCGGAGCTACACCGACGCCCCCACGATCCGGAAGGTCCTGCAGACGATCTGGTACCAGGTCAACTTCGGACACGAGGTCTACGTGATCGGCGCGGTCCTCCCCGACGGGACGGTCAAGGGCGGGACCGGGTGGGGGGCCGAGTTCGCCAAGCTTTGCAACAAGCCGATCTTCGTTTTCGACCAGGGGAAGGACGTCTGGCTCACCTGGAAGGACGACCGGTGGGTCGAACCGGCAGGCGGCCAGGCGATCCGCATCGGCAACCCCTGCTTCGCCGGGACGGGAACCCGCTTCCTCGAAGAGAACGGCCGAAAAGCGATCCGGGAGCTCTTTGCGCGCTCCTTCGCGTAAAGCCCCCTCCCCATGAAGCCGACCACCGCCGACATCCGAAACGTCGCGATCATCGCCCACGTCGACCACGGGAAGACCACCCTGGTCGACGCGATGCTGCGGCAGAGCGGCATCTTCAGCGCCCACGCGGCCGTCATCGACCGGGTGATGGACTCCCTCGATCTCGAGCGGGAGAAGGGGATCACGATCATGGCGAAGAACACCGCCGTGATCTACCGGGGCGTCAAGATCAACATCGTGGATACCCCCGGCCACGCCGACTTCGGCGGCGAGGTGGAGCGGACGCTGAAAATGGTCGACGCGGTGCTGCTGCTCGTGGACGCCTCCGAGGGCCCCCTTCCGCAGACCCGCTTCGTGCTCAAGAAAGCCCTCGAGCGGGAGCTCCCCGTCATCCTCGTCATCAACAAGATCGACCGGCCCGACGCGCGGATCGACGAGGTGATCGACGAGGTCTACGACCTCTTCATCGACCTCGACGCCACGGAAGACCAGCTCGACTTCCCGATCATGATGACGAACGCCCGGGCGGGCACGGCGGCCGTCCGTGGGGAAGCGGAGGGACGGAACCTGCAGCCCCTCTTCGACGCGATCCTCTCCCACGTGCCGCCCCCCACTGGTGACCCGTCGGCCACCCTCCAGTTCCTGGTGACCAACCTCGAGTACAGCGACTATGTCGGGCGGCTTGCCGTCGGGCGGGTCTTCGAGGGGACGCTGCGCGCCGGGGAGATCATCTCTCTGTGCGGGATCGGCGGGGAGGTGAAGAAGCTCAAGGTGGCGCTGCTCTACGGGTACGAGGGGTTGAGCCGCACGGAGATCCCCGAGGCGACCGCGGGGGACATCGTGGCGATCGCGGGGATGGAGGACGTGACGATCGGGGACACGATCTCCGACGCCGAAGAACCGAAGCCCCTCCCCCGCATCGCCGTGGACGAGCCGACGGTGTCGATGGTCTTCTCGATCAACACCTCGCCGTTCGCCGGGAGAGATGGGAAGTTCGTCACCTCGCGGCAGGTGCGCGCCCGGCTCGAGAAGGAACTGCTCGGCAACGTCGCGCTCCGGATCGACTTTTCCGGGACCGACTACTTCACGGTGATGGGCCGCGGGGAGCTGCAGCTGGTGATCCTCCTCGAGATGATGCGGCGCGAGGGGTTCGAGCTCTCGGTGTCCCGGCCCGAGGTGGTGACGAAGACGGAAGGCGGGGCGGTCCTCGAACCGGTCGAGGCGCTCTTCGTGGACGTCCCCGACGCGTACCTCGGGGCCGCGACGCAGGCGTTGGGGATCCGGCGGGCGAAGATGACGAAGATGATCAACCCGGGGAAGGGACGAGTGCGGATCGAGTACCGCATCCCGTCGCGAGGCCTGATCGGCTTCCGTTCGGAGTTTCTCACCCTCACCCGCGGCACGGGTTTGCTGAACCACCTCTTCGACGGCTACGATCCCTGGCAGGGGCCGATCCCCGAGCGGATCAACGGGGCGCTGGTCGCCGACCGGGTTGGGCGCACCACGGCGTACGCCATCTTCCACCTGCAGTCGCGCGGGACGTTCTTCATCGGGGAGGGCGTACAGGTATACGAGGGGATGATCGTGGGCGAGAACACGCGTCCCGTGGACATCGACGTGAACATCACGAAGGAGAAGAAGCTCACGAACATCCGCGCCGCCGGCACGGACGAGGCGCTCCGGCTGGTCCCGCCCCGGATCCTCTCCCCCGAGGCGGCTCTCGAGTTCATCAACGAGGACGAACTGATGGAGATCACCCCCGCATCGATCCGCATGCGGAAGAAGATCCTCGACGCCGGGAAGCGGCCCCGCCGCAAGGAGTGACGCAGGGGGCCGGATTTTTTTCTTCCTCGGGACTCGCGAACGGTTATTATAATAGGTATTATCCCTGACAAAAGGAGCCTACCGATGCCGAAAGCGGCCAAGCCCGCTCCGAAAAACGGAAACGCCGGAAGCGCCCTCACCCGCGCGCTCCGGTTCGAGAAGACCGGGGTGCGCTACTTCACCTTGTCCGCGCAGAAAGCGACCGACGGGTTCGCGAAGCGCGTCTTCGTGCTTCTGGCCGACATGGAGCAGAAGCATTACGAGGACATCCAGGCGATCGCGAAGCAGATGGGGGAGGACGGCAAGTTCCCCGTCGTCTCCACCGTGAGCAGCGAGGGGCGGATGCGCCTCTTCAAGCGGGAGTACAGCCGGATCAAGAAGGAGAAGACGATCACCGGCGACGCCGCGGTGGCGATGCGCAAGGCCCTCGGGTTCGAGGCCGAGGGGCGGGAGATGTACACCCGCATGTCCGAAAACTCCTCGAACCGGCAGGAGAAGGCGTTCTTCAAGATCCTCGCCTCCGAGGAGCAGAAACATTTCGACATCATCTACGAATACCTCGATTTCCTCGAGAACACTGGGCTGCGGATGCAGGACGGGTAAGGGAACGGCCTCAGGAAATGTTATGGACTTTCTATGGATGGGTAATGTAAAATTCAGGTTTTCCATGGATTTCATTTGTAAATCTCCTTTCGGACGGGGCTTGAGCATGATCAACCGCAGGTCGGTTTTTCTTTGTTTCCTTGTATCTTTCACGCTCTCCATGCTCGATACGGCAGAGGCAGCTCGCCGGGAATTCTGGCTTACCCCACCGAAATTGGAGAGCGAGGAATCCTACATGGTTCCTCCGCCTCCGTTCACGGAGGGCATCTTCCCCTGCTCCGAATGCCACAAGGAGATGCGTCCCAACCCGACGCGACGGGAGTTGAAGGACGAGCACACGAATATCCAGCTGAAGAACCATGCCGAGAAAGAGCGGTGGTGCCTCGATTGCCACGACATGAAAAACCGCGACAAACTCCGGCTTGTCTCCGGCGAGTTGATCGATTTTACGGAGAGTTACCGTCTTTGCGGCCAGTGTCACGGGGACAAGTACCGCGACTGGAAGTCGGGAATCCACGGAAAGCGGACGGGGCAGTGGAACGGGAAGAAGCAATACCTGCTGTGCGCTCATTGCCATAACCCGCACAACCCGCGTTTCAAGGAACTCCAGCCGAAGCCGCCGCCGATGCGTCCTGAAAACATTCGGTAAGAATCTTGTTTTTCGTGCCAGACCGTAAGGAGAGAATGCCATGTCGGATATGGAAGAACACGATGAGCACGTTTTTCGACTGACGCGCCGGAAGGCGTTGAAGGGATTGGCGTTGGGGATAGGCACCATGGTCCTCCCCGCGAAAGACGCCTCCGCCTCCGTTTGGGAGTCCTTTTTTCAGAAGCATTTCCGAGAACTCAGCAAGTCGGAGCGCCAGAAGATTCTTGCAAGGCTCGAAAAGGAGTACAGCGCCAAGTACAAGAAACCGGTGAGGGTGAAGGACACTCCTCCCCCCGAGGGTGTCCTGTTCGGGTACGGACTGGATCTTTCCCGTTGCGTCGGGTGCCGGAGGTGCGTTTACGGGTGCGTGACCGAGAACAACCAGTCCCGAGACCCGCAGATTCATTGGATCAAGGTACTCCGCCTGTCGAAGGAACGAGGCGTCGACCTGGAGCATTCCGAACAATACTACAACCCGGCGACGGTTCCCCAGGAAGGGTATTTCTACATGCCTGTCCAGTGCCAACAGTGCGAGAACCCGCCCTGCACCAAGGTTTGTCCCGTCCAGGCCACCTGGAAGGAGACCGACGGGATCGTGGTCGTGGACTACAACTGGTGCATCGGGTGCCGGTACTGCATGGCGGCGTGCCCTTACGGGGCGAGGCATTTCAACTGGAAGAAGCCCGGACTGCCGGCCGGGGATATGAACCCCGAAACGCATTATCTCGGCAACCGGCCGCGGCCCGTCGGCGTGGTGGAAAAGTGCACCTTTTGCATGCAGCGCACCAGGGAACCGGACGGGAAATACCCTGCGTGCGTCGAGGTTTGCCCGGTCGGAGCCCGCAAGTTCGGAAACCTGCTCGATCCGAGCAGCGAGATCCGCAACGTGATCGAGAACAAGCGGGTGTTCATCCTCAAGGAGGATTTGAACACCCAGCCGAAGTTCTACTACTTCTACTCCGTGTGAGCCGCGGGGGAGGCGATTGATGCAGAAAGTCTGGGCGTTCGTCTGGGGTTGTTTCGTCCTCTTGAGGAAAGGGAGCAAGCTTTACTACGCTTGGGTCTCCGCCCTCCTGGTTCTGATCGCGATCGGGGTTTTTGCGTATGCCAACCAACTGTACAACGGGCTGATCGTCACCGCAATGCGGGACCAGGTCTCCTGGGGTTTTTATATCTCCAACTTCACGTTCACCGTCGGCGTAGCGGCTGCCGCCATCCTGCTCGTCATCCCGGCGTATGTCTACCATTGGAAGCCCATCAAGGAAATCGCGATTTTCGGCGAGCTCGTGGCCGTCTCCGCGATGGTGGTGTGCCTGTTGTTCGTCACGGTCGACCTCGGGCGACCCGACCGGTTCTGGCACCTGATTCCCAAGATCGGGATTTTGAACTTTCCACAGTCGCTTCTGGCGTGGGACGTCGTGGTACTGAACACTTATCTTGTCCTGAACTTCACGATCGCGAGCTACATGTTGTACAGTTATTACTATCAACGCGAACCGAACATGAAATACGTTTTTCCCCTCCTGATGTTTTCGATCCCGGCGGCGATCTCCATCCATACCGTGACCGCGTTTCTCTACAACGGTCTGGCGGCGAGGCCCTTCTGGAACGCGTCGATCCTTGCCCCCCGGTTCCTTGCGTCGGCGTTCTGCTCCGGGCCGGCCGGAATGATCCTCATGTTCCAGGTCGTCCGGAAGTGGACGAATATCGATATCAAGGACAAGGCCATCTTCAAAATCGCCGAACTCATCGCGTACGCGATGTTCATCAACCTGTTCCTGCTGGGAGCGGAGCTCTTCAAGGAGTACTACTCCGACACCGTCCACCTGGCGCCGGTGAAATATCTATACCAGGGACTGGGGGGGCACTCGGACCTGGTTTCGTACATCTGGACTGCAACGATCTTCAACCTCACGGGGTTCTTTCTCTTCCTGATTCCGCAGACCAGGGAGAATTACGTCACGCTCAATATCGGTTGCGTCCTCATATTCATCGGGGTGTATATCGAGAAAGGGATGGGGCTTGTAATCCCGGGGTTTGTCCCGGACGTCCTCGGAGATTTCTACGAGTATTCCCCGACCGGCACCGAGATGCTCGTAACGATCGGGATCTGGGCGACGGGGTTGCTCGTGTACACGCTGCTCTTGCGGATTGCCGTCCCGATCATGAACGGCGACTTCCACGTAGGCGAGGACGGGGTGAAACCGTACATCGGCGACAAGCTGTTTCTTGTCCGGAAGCGTGTGGCCGTCGAGGAAGAGGATCTCGATTCTCCCTGAGCGGCCCGTGGTTCTTACCCGGCGCACCAACTGTCCCATCCTCAACCGCGATGACCGCCCGAACCGGTACCTGTGAACGCGGCGTTCGTCTTGTTCCGGGGGTTACTGTTTTTGCAGGAACGCCAGTACGTCCCTCAATTGAGCGCCGGTCATTTCCGGCCACGGAACTCCTTGGGTCAGCATGGCCGCTTCCATGGCGGAGGTGTGATTCCATAATTCCGCCGCGAATCGGGTGGTGTCGGTCGCTTTCACGACTTCCAGGAGTTTTCGTTTGTCTTCCTCGGTTTTGAAATGGCACTCGATACATTTATTCTGGGTGAAGATTTTCTCTCCCTTTGCGGCATCCCCGGGTTTGTCCAGATAATTGAGTGAATAAAGGAACACAATCATGTCGTTCATCTCGGTTTCAGCAAAATAAGGCCACTGCAGTTTTTCCTGATTATATAATTGCCTCATCCGTCCGACGTGGTTCCAGATCTGGGTGGTAAGCTTTGTCACATTCGACTGGGAGACAGTTTTCCCAAGGTCCGGGGCCTGCTTGCCGCCCTTTCCGAAAATCGAGTGGCATTTGATGCAACCTTTGTCGGTAAACAGTTTCTCGCCGTTCTCCGCATGCCCGACTCCGAGGAATATTTTTTTGCCTTTATCCGGTGTCTCTTTCGTCAGTGCGGCGAAGATGTCCGCCATTTCGTTACCGGAGAACGTAGGGATGGAAGTGCCGGTCGTCGCCATCCGACCGATCATCTCCGGGCCATGATTCCACATTCGCTGCAACAGGACGACAGGGGATTGGTAAACGGCAAGAGAATCCAGCGGGGTTCCGTCTCTTTTCCCTTTTTTGCCCAGGGAGTGGCACTTGAAACAGGATTTTGACTCAAGAAGGGCCTCGCCGTGCCGGGCATCTCCGGGTTCTCCCAGGTACGGCAACATGTAGAGAAAGGAGACGAGTTCGTTCAGTTCGGTCGTGCTGAAGGTGGGGCGGTCCAGTACTTCGCGCCTCATGTGGACGGCCATTGCCGGCGCATGATTCCAAAGGAGCGAGAAGATATCCAGAAAGCTTCCGTAAAAACGGGAGGATTTGAGCTTGGGACCGATTTTCCTCTCCCGCTCGAAGATCGAATGGCACTGGTTGCAGTTTTTTGCCTCGAACACCTTTCTTCCGAGGATCAGGTCGCTGACGAGGTAGGGTTTCTGAACTTCCATGACCGACGATGTCGCAGGATTCCTGCCGGGAACCCCAGCTTCCTTTTTCCCGCTTTGGTCGCATCCCGACAGAACCGCCGCGATGAAGAAAATCAACCCGAAAGCGAAAAGGTCGACCTTCCGGAAACGGATGCTGTTCATGTCTTTCTCCCCCTCCGAAATCCTCTTTCCGGTCCTGGTGGATCCTGTTGCAGAACGCTCCTAGGACTCCACGTCTTTCTTTCGGCCTTTTCTCAAGCCGATGAACACGTACGTCAACACCGAGGATAGGGTGAAAAAAACCGGAATTGCGACGAGACTGATTCCGAGGGAGGCATCCGGGGCGTCGTGCAACCTGAGGGATTCCTTGATCAGGTTCAGAATCCAGACGGCGATACCGGTGAATAACAGCCAGATCAGGGAGATCGAGAGGATCTGCAAGCGGTCGATCAATTTATTGTTCATCATTCGTTCTCCATGCTACCAGTATATCGCTCCTTCGCCAAGGGTGGCTGCGGGTCCGGCATGTAGGAAATGATCCGTTCGGTAACGGTCTTTACGCTCTCCTGCCGCCCTTCCTGGATTTCCCAGATCGAAATCACGGGGAAGAAGCGCGCGAACATCATGTACCCGAGGATAAAAACCGACACCCCCCCGATGAACAACGTCCATTCTGTAGAGGAGGGGATGTAGATCCCTGTTGGGTACGGCAGACGGGGATTGGCCAGGGACGGTACCACGATGATCAGCCGCTCCAGCCACATGCCGATGATCACCGAGATGGAGGCGATGAGGATGCCCGGAATCGTGCGGGTCTTCCGGTTGCTGAGCAGGATCAGCGGCACGAGGAGGTTGCAGGTCACCATCGTCCAGAAGTAGGGGGCAAAAGCCCCGCTGAATTTGTACCAGAACACCCGCATTTCGTTCGGTTCGTGGCCGTAATAGCCGGTCAGGTATTCGGAAAACGTGAAATAGAACCAGAGCAGGGACATGATCAACAACAGCAAGCTAAGATAGTTGAAATGGATCAGCTTCAGATACCGTTCGAGATGGAAGACTTTTCGGAAGACGATCATCAATACCAATATCGCGGCGATCCCCGAGAAGATGGCTCCCACCACGAAGTATGGTCCGAAAATGGTGCTGTGCCATCCGGGCTGCAGGGTCATCGCGAAGATGTAGGAGATGATCGTGTGCACGGAAATCGCGATGGGGATCACCACGACCATCAGGATGTTTATTGCCCGATTCAGCACCTTGTGCTGCTGTTCTGTCCCCTGCCAGCCCCAGGAGAGAAATTCATAAAGCCATCTGGGTTTCACCCCCCGGTCCCGAAGGATCGCAATGTCCGGGATCATGGGGATGTAGAGGTAGACCGTGCTTGCGGTGAAATAGGCGGTGATGCTTGTGATGTCCCAAAGCAGGGGAGATTGCAGCCGGCCGTTGTAAAACAGGTGCGTCATCCTGTCCGGACGGCCCAGATCGAGGATCGGATGCAACCCGCCGATGGCGAGCACGATGGCGGTGATGACTTCCGCCATCCGGGTGATCGGCCTTCGCCACTCCGCCTTGGAAAGGCGAAGGATTGCAGAGATCAATGTTCCGGCATGGCTGATCCCGATGAAAAAGACGAAATTGATAATGTAAAAACCCCAGGTGACGGGTTGGGCCATCCCGGTGACCCCAAGGCCATAGTAGACCTGTCGGATATAGACATACCCGGTGTACAGGATGATGACCAGCAGGACGGCCACGATGTAGTAGAAGCTTTTCCCCGGGTTTTCAATGGGGCGAAGCAAGTCGTAATCCGGATGGGGCGCAGCGGGAGCTTTTTCCATCAATCCACCTCTTTCAGATAGATCACTTTCGGCTCCGTTCCCAGGTCTTCCAGGAGCCTCGTCGCCCGGGGGCTGCGGGAAAGGGGATTTACCCGGTGGCTCGTGTTTTCGAGGTCCCCGAAAACGATCGCTCCCGCGGGGCAGCTCTCGGCGCATGCCGTTTGGAAGTCGGCTTCGCGCAAGTTCCGTCCTTCGGACTTCGCCTGCTCTTTCGCTTTTTGCAGACGGTGGACGCAGAAGGTGCACTTTTCCACCACGCCCACGGGCCGGACTGACACATCCGGGTTGGTGGTCTGGCGGATGCCGGGCGCCCATTCCGGTTTGTACCAGTTGAAGGATTTCACCGTGTAGGGGCACGCGACCATGCAGTAGCGACACCCGATGCACTGGGGATAGATCTGCGTGACGATCCCTTCCTCGTTCTTGTAGGTGGCACGAACCGGACAGACTTTCGTGCAGGGAGGGTGATCGCAGTGCATGCAGGGGCGCGGGAACTGCCGGACACGAAGCCGGGGATATTCTCCTTCGTACACCGTCAGCATGTCCATCCAGAGGATGGTCCGGCCCATCTCCGATTCCTTCGATTCCACGATGGCCACGTTATTTTCCAGCTTGCAGGCCGCGACGCACTCTCCGCAGCCGGTGCATTTTTGCAAATCGATGACCATTCCCCACTTCATCGCTTGCGCTCCCTGTTATTTATTGACCTTCTCCACACGTACATTCGTCGATTGCCAGGAGTTGCGACCACTGAGCGGGTCCACCAGGTGATCGATCAACGCAACGGGATTCGTACCGATGTTTTTGGCATACCTTCCGGATTCCTTGTGCCCCAGTCCGAAAGGAACGGCCAGAATCTCGGGAGAAACGGTCGGGACGACTTTTACGCGCAATGTAACGGATCCTTTTACGGACACAACGCGAATGAGATCTCCATCCATGAGAGAGAGCCTCCTCGCTCTCTCCGGATGCATCTCTGCCCAAGGTTTCCAGTACACGCGCGGGATCAGTCCGGAGATCTCCTGTAATAGCGGTTGGCTGGCCCCCTCCCCGGTCATGTTCATCAGGGTGGTAAAGGGCGCCAAGAGGAAAGAATCCGGGGTTTCCGTCTTCCGGATCGGGGCCTCCAACAGCGTGTGCAGGGACGTGTCCCCTTTTTGCGTCCCCTGCCCGTGACTCAACAGAGCCCTCTCCTTGAGGAGTGCGTCGAATCGGGTGACGGTGGGAAAAGTGAACTTCTTTCTCTTTTTCCATTCCGCTTCGGGATATTCGTCGGGATCCCACCAGCCGCCTTTCTCCTGAAGCAGACGCCAGAAATCCGCAAACGCGGGGTAGCTGTACACCTGCCAACCACGTTTCCGCAGCTCTCCGAGGAAATTCAGAGAAACGGCCTCGAAATAGGGGGTTCCTTTCCCTGAAGCGAAGATCGGTTTCATCTGCGCTTCTATGTAACCTGCATAGGACTTGGGCTTTTCAGGGAGGAGGGTGACTCCCATCTCCGTTGCCAGCTGAAGGAGAACGTCTCCTATGGGGCGAGCGCCGTTCAAAGGGGGGACGATCGGCTGTTGCAGTCCCAGTTGGGAGAAGGGAAGACTCGGAACCGGCAACGTCATGTCCCACTGCTCCAGGTACGTGGTGGTGGGCAATACGAGGTCCGCGTAAGGGGAGGTGTCGTCGATCAGGGTGGCGAATTGGACCACTTGGGGAATCCGGGACAGCCATTCCTGCCACGGTTTCTGATCGGTCGGCAGGTATAGCGGGTCGACCTGGGCGATCATCAACATGTTCAGGTCAGGAAGCTTCCCGGCGGAACGGAGATGGGGCAGCTCCTCCGAGACCCAGTGGGCGGGGAGATCGGACTCCGGGGCCAATTGCGGTTTGAGGGAAAAGGCCCCCGATCGGGTGTTTACGGAAGGGACCGGGGTTGGGCCCCAGGGAAGCGGGACCGGCTCGCGCCATAACCCTTTTGCGGAGAAACTTCCTCCGAGGGCGTTGAGACTGGCCACCGCCCACTGGGTAAAAAGGGAGGTTTCGCTCCGATCCGACACGCCTCCGGAAAGGGCCAGAGGTGCTTTGGCGGAGCTGAATTCCCGGGCCAGCCGCAGCAGGGTTTCCGGGGGGACGCCGGTAATGGCGGAGACCTTGTCCGGTGGGTAGTAACGGGAGACCAGGTTCGGGAAATCTTCTTTCCCGCCCCGGAAGTCCTGGGAATAGCGTGCAATAAATTCCTCGTCCAAATTTTTATCCCGAAGGATCACGTACGCCATTCCCAACGCAAGGACCCCCATGCTCCCGGGCCGGACCTGTAACCATTCCGTTGCGTTTTTGCCGGCTTGGGACATGCGCGCGTCCACGTGCACCATCTTCAGGCCCGTTCGGGGCCGACTTTCTTTCAATTTCCCGTAGAGTCGGTTGAAATAGACCGGGGACGGGGGCCCCTCAAGGAGATTTGTCCCGAACGTGAGAAGGTAATCGGTTTTTTCCAGGTCGAAGGCAAGGGGGGGAAATTCCCCGAACGCCTGCCAGAAACCGAGTTCGTTGATGCCCGGAACCCGCCAGGGGAAAAAGTTGGTAGAGCCCATGCGGGTCACAAAATCCCCGGCAAAGCGCGTGAGCAGCGTGTTCCGGTCTCCGAAGAAAAACCCGAAACGATCGGCCTGGTTTTTCTTCAGCAACCCCTGAAACCCTTGGGATATCCGGCCGAGAGCTTCTTCCCAAGAGATGGGCTCCCAGGAGGATTCTCCCTTTTTTCCTTTGCGCCGCATGGGCTGGCGGATACGGTCGGGGTGATAGAGCAGTTCCAGTCCAGCCTCCCCCATGGGACAGGTGAACCCGTTGTTGACCGGCGCGATGGGATTGCCGAAAATCCGGACCGGGATCTCGTCGATCAAACGGACCCGGATGCCGCACCCTGCAGGGCATTGGCCGCAGGTGGACATCTTCCATGTTTCGATGCGGGGACCGTACTGTAACTTTTCGACCCATTGATCCGGGATCGCCCAGACCCGGGAGATTCCCCCGGCGGCAACGCCTGTGATCCCCAGCATCTGCAGAAAATTGCGACGGGTGATTTTCATGTTTTGCTCCCGGGACCTATCGATGACATGTTGCGCAATCGGTGTTCACGTGGTTTTTGGCATGGCAACCGATGCAAAACGCCATCTTGATGGGAAGATACGGCTTGGAAAACGGGAGCGTCATTTTGGGCACGTTCCCGTGACACGTGAGGCAGGCGACTTTTCCGATCGACACATGTCGTCGGTGGGAAAAATAGGCGTGATCGGGTACCCGGTGAACCTGTATCCATGGGATGGGTTGATTTTTCTGGATATAGTCCACCAGCTTTTTCTCCTCTTTGCTCTCCGTCATCGGTTTTTCGTGACAGCCTTTGCAAATCTCGATGTTCGGAATCGAAGCTTTTTCATGGGTAAGTACCCGGGTGTGGCAGTCGAAGCAGTTCAGACCGGCATCCTCGATGTGCTTTTTGTGATTATATAGAATGGGTTGCGTATGATTTACACTTTCAGAACAACCGGTTACGATTAATACACAGAGGATCGCGAAGATTATGGAGTAAAAGGCGAAATGCTTTTTCATGGATCCTCCAAGGGATTCTGGAACTTCCATTCTCTTGGTAATGCCTGGAGCGTTCGGGAAACGGAAGCGTCGATTGAGATGATGTTTTATCTTGAATCCGGAGACCTGTCAATTTTATTTTGAAGAGTCTTGTGTTCCTGTTGACAGAACATGGCATTCCGGATATCTTCATCCGGATTCCGGTTGGCCCCGGCCCCGGGATCATCGGAAACCGCGTATCAATAAATATAAATTCGGTTTTTCGTAAACGTTCCCAGGAGGAATACCGCGCGATGGGCAAACTTTTCGAGAAATTCCCGGACCCGCTGGCCAGGCTGATCGTCGTCTTCCTGGCGCTGCTCGTGGTGGGGGTGATCGTCGTGGTCGTGCTGATCCCCAAGCCCATGAAGGCCGTCGAGATGCAGTGGGCGGACGCCGTCAAGCGGGAACAGGCCAGGCCGGTCAAATATGCCGGCTTCCACGCCTGCGCGGAGTGCCACGACAAGCTCTATGAGGCGAAAAAGAAGGGATACCACCGGGATCTTTCCTGCGAAACGTGCCACGGCCCGGCGAAGGCGCACACGGAAGATCCCGACAAGGTAAAGCCGGTCATTCCCGCCGAGCGGACGTTCTGCCCGCAGTGCCACGCCTACAACCCGTCGCGGCCCAGGGGCTTCCCGCAGATCAACCCGGTGGCCCATAACCCGCTGAAAGCCTGCGCGAGCTGCCACAACCCGCACGACCCGAAGCCCCCGACCACGCCGAAGGAGTGCTCGGCGTGCCACGGGGAGATCGCCCGGATGAAGGCGGTGTCCCACCACGTGCAGCTCGAGTGCACAACGTGCCACGACGCGCCCCGGCAGCACAAGGTCTCTCCCCGCGCGGTGAGGCCGAGCAAGCCCCAAACCCGCGAGTTCTGCGGCAAGTGCCACGGGAAAGACGCCAGGGACAAGATGGCGAAGAATGCGCCGAAGATCGACCTGGCCGAGCACGGCGAGAAGTACGTCTGCTGGCAATGCCATTATCCCCATTCGCCGGAGGTGGAACAGTGAACGGCCGCAGGACATTCCTGAGAGGTTTCCTCTCGGTTCTCCTCTCCGGGGGAGCGATCGGGGGGATCCTGAAGATACTTCCCTCGAAGGCGGACGCGAGGGAGGCCCCTCCGAAGGGGCAGAAATGGTACGGGTTCGGGGTCTCCGTCGATAAGTGCATCGGCTGCGCGCGCTGCATGGAGGCGTGCAAGACCGAAAACAACGTCCCCAGGGAGCCGTTCTTCTTCCGGACGTGGGTCGAGCGGTACATCACGAGGAAGAACGGGACCACGACGGTCAAGGCGATCGAGCCGAACGCGGAGGCGTTGCCCGAGACCGCTTCGGACAAGTCGATCCTGCGCTCCTTCTTCGTGCCGAAGCTGTGCAACCAGTGCGCAAGCCCCCCCTGCGTCCAGGTCTGTCCCGTCGGGGCCACGTTCCAGACGAAGGACGGCGTGGTCCTCGTGAACGAGAAGACGTGCATCGGGTGCCGGTACTGCATCCAGGCGTGCCCGTACGGCGCCCGGTATCTCCACCCGATCACCCGGACCGCCGACAAGTGCACCTTCTGCTACCACCGGATCTCGCACGGGCTCCTCCCCGCCTGCGTCGAGGTGTGCCCGACCCAGGCGCGGATCTTCGGCGACCTGAACGCCGCGGCGAGCCCCATGTCCCGGTTCCTGCGGATGAACAAGATCCACGTCCTGAAGCCCGGGCTGAACACCGAGCCGAAAGTCTACTACGCGAACCTCGATGGAGAAGTCCGATGAATCCCGAATTCATACGTTCCCTTCAGGACCTGCTTCCCCAGATCCAGGGGTACATCTATCCGAACGAGATCGAGATCCACTGGGGCCTGCTGATCGTCGTCTACCCCTACATCACCGGGGTCGTCGCGGGAGCGTTCATCCTCGCCTCGCTGGTGAAAGTGTTCAACGTGAGGGAGGTCCAGCCCCTGTACCGGCTCTCCCTCCTCACCGCGCTCGCGTACCTTCTCGTCGCGCCGATGGCCCTGGTCGCCCACCTCGGGCACCCGGAGCGGTTCTACGAAATCCTCCTGACGCCGCAGACCTCCTCCGCGATGGCGATGTTCGGGTTCGTCTACGCCTGGTACCTGATGGCCGTCCTCCTCCTCGAGGTCTGGTTCGTCCACCGGACGGACATGATCGCGTTGGCGGAGCAGGAGAAGGGGGTGATGCGGTTCATCCACCGGACCCTGGCCCTTTATTCCCGCGACACCGGCGAGCGGTCGGTCGCGTTCGACCACAAGGCGCTCAAGGTGATCACCATCGTCGGCATTCCGTCCGCCTTCCTCCTTCACGGGTACGTCGGGTTCATCTTCGGGTCGATCAAAGCGAACCCCTGGTGGAGCAGCGTGCTGATCCCGATCGTCTTCCTTTTCTCCGCCATCGTGTCCGGAATCGCGCTGGTCATCCTGCTCTACATGATCCTCACGCCGCTGACGGGCGGGAAGATCAGCATGCGATGCGTCGACAAGGCGGTCGACTTCCTCTTCTACTCCGTCATCGTCGACTTCTCCCTCGAACTCGTCGACTTCATCCACCGGGTGTACCAGAGTGAGGAGGAGATCAAGATCCTCTCCGAGATGGTGATGAGCAAGCTGTTCGCGAGCCTCATCATCGTCCAGGTCCTGCTGGGGATGCTGGTCCCCCTCCTCCTGATCTCCCTCACCAAGATCTTCAAGAAGCGCTTCGGCCTGAACGAGGACCTGCGGAAGATGGTCTACTTCATCGCCGTGATCCTCATCCAGTTCGGGATCTTCGCCACACGGTGGAACGTCGTCATCGGGGGCCAGATGTTCTCGAAGAGCTTCCGCGGGCTGACCACGTACAAGATGGGGTTCGGAGGGATCGAGGGGCTTCTCTTCGCGATCCTGCTGCTCGCCTTGCCGATCATCATCCTGGCCGTACTTCTGAAGATCCTGCCGCCGTGGAAAGAGATGCACGGGGAGGGGGTCTCCGAAGGCGTCGAGGTCGCTTAGTGTTGCGTTTCATCAATACGGCAACGAATCCAAAGAGCGATCCCGGAAGGCGCTGCGCCTCCGGGACTCCCCCTTCGGCTGCGCCGCCTCGGAGGGGGACTCCGTTCGTGGCTCGCCGTGCGGTGAACCTGCACGGCTGCG
>CAAGKR010058194.1_pt1 | contig 22712 bp, 14 predicted proteins | sample 2556971 | NCBI WGS metagenome assembly CAAGKR01 (sample SAMEA5207829, study PRJEB30636) | soil metagenome | biome: forest; feature: boreal; material: soil | place: USA | collected 2011-09 | depth 1 m | reverse complement strand
CCGATCGCCTTCCGATGCGCAGGCCCGCGGTCAAAGTGCTTCCCAACCGCGGCCTGCGCACCGCACGGGCCTGGCTCGTCCCCGACCGCCAGGAGGCGGGCACAAATACGGGTGCCGGGGTTTTGAACGAGCGCCACGACCCGGGGTGCCGGTTGGGTCGGTAGAGTGGGCCCTCCAATGGGAAAGACCCTGGCGCAGAAGCTCTGGGACTCACATGTCGTGCGCTCGGCGCCGGGGGAGCCCGACCTGCTTTACGTCGACCTCCACCTCGTCCACGAGGTCACATCGCCGCAGGCGTTCGAGGGCTTGCGCCTGGCGGGGCGCAGGGTGCGCCGGCCCGACCTCACGGTGGCGACCATGGACCACAACGTCCCCACCAGGGGCGGCGTGCGCGCGGCGGACGAGCTTTCGCGGCGCCAGATGGAGGTGCTCGCCGAGAACTGCCGGGCTGAGGGCATCCCTCTCCACCAGATCGGCAGCCGCCGCCAGGGGATCGTCCACGTGATCGGCCCGGAGCTCGGCCTCACCCAGCCCGGGATGCTGATCGTTTGCGGCGACTCGCACACCTCGACCCATGGGGCGTTCGGAGCTCTTGCGTTCGGTATCGGGACCTCCGAGGTCGAGCTGGTGCTCGCCACGCAATGCCTGACGCAGAACCGCGCGCGCGACCTTGCCGTCAACGTCGAGGGCGACCTGCCCTTGGGCGTGACCGCCAAAGACATCGTCCTCGGCCTGATCGGCCGCACGGGTATCTCAGAAGGGCAGGGCCATCTCGTCGAATACCGCGGCCCGACCATGCGCGGCCTGAGCATGGAGGGCCGGATGACCATCTGCAACATGAGCATCGAATGGGGAGCGAAGGCCGGCATGGTCGCGCCCGACGACACCACCTACAGCTACCTGGAGCGCCGGCCACACGCCCCGCTCGGTGCCGCTTGGGAGCTGGCGCTCGATCACTGGCGGTCCCTGGAGTCCGATCCCGACTCGGTATTCGATCAGGAGATCCAGGTGGACGCCAGCCGGCTGGAGCCGCACGTGACGTGGGGCACCAACCCAGGACAGGTGGCAGCGGTGACCGGCAGGGTCCCCCAACCTCGCTCCGAGACCGACGAGAGAGCGCTCCGCTACATGGACCTGGTCCCGGGGACCGCGCTGGCGGATATCGCCATCGATCGGGTCTTCATCGGCTCCTGCACCAACGCGCGGCTCGAGGACCTGCGCGCGGCGTCGCGGGTGATCGCCGGGAAGCATGTCCATCCCAAGGTGCGCGCGATGGTGGTCCCCGGCTCGACCTCCGTGAAGAGGGCCGCGGAGGATGAGGGTCTCGATCTCATTTTCAAGGCCGCCGGATTCGAGTGGCGCAATGCCGGCTGCTCGATGTGCCTGGGGATGAACCCGGACATCCTCGCGCCGAGCGAGCGCTGCGCCTCCACCAGCAACCGCAACTTCGAGGGACGGCAGGGTGCGGGCGGGCGGACGCATCTAATGAGCCCGCCGATGGCGGCCGCGGCTGCGATCACCGGGCACCTGGTCGACGTGCGGGAGCTTCTCTGATGGAACCCGTCGCCCGGGTCACCGGCCGGATGGCGCCGCTAGACCGCGCCGACGTCGACACCGACCAGATCATTCCAAAGCAGTTTCTGAAGCGGCTCGAGCGCACCGGATACGGACCCTTCCTCTTCTACGACTGGCGGGCGGCCGGCGACTTCGTGCTCGATCGGCCGGAGCATAAGGGCGCGTCCGTCCTGGTCACGGGTGCGAACTTCGGCTGCGGCTCGTCGCGCGAGCACGCGCCCTGGGCGATCCAGGACGCGGGCTTCCGCGCCATCGTCGCCCCATCCTTCGCCGACATCTTCATCGCCAACTGCTTCAAGACGGGCATCCTGGCGGTAAAGCTCCCGGACCGCCAGGTGCGCCACCTGATCGACCTGGCGTCAGAGGACCCGACGACCGAGATCACCGTTGACCTCGAGGCCGAGGAGGTGCGCGGCGAGGGGTTCGCCTACGGATTCCACATCGACCCGTTTGCGCGCGCGTGCCTGCTCCAGGGGCTTGACGAGATCACGCTCGTCGAACGGCATGCATCCGCGATCGGGGCGTACGAAGCGCAGCGCGCCTCGTGGCTCCCTGCTGTCAGGTAGGGCGAGTGCTCAGCCGAGGAAACGCCAGGCGCCGTACAGTGCTGCGTTCACGACCATCGACGATGCCGAAACCAAAAGCCACGTGACCTGAAGGTTCCGCCTCCGCGCGAGCAATGTCGCGAACGCGAAGTAGCACGGAAATATCACGGCGACGTATCGCGGCACCGAAATGAAGAAGTGCAGAAACAGCCCCTGTCTCGCTGCAAGGAGGACCTGGGTAACCGCGAAAGCGACGTACGCGGCGGGCATGCGAAGCGTCACCCAGGCCGCGCCGATGGCGAAGACGATCAGGACCGGCACACCGATGGCTTCGGCGTTGAATGGGTCGCCTTCGATCACGGCCTTTGGAAACGAACCCACCATGTAGAGCGGGTTGCGGTCCGGTCCCACCCAATATGCATGCGCGTGGTAGAACCCAAGTGGGTCGCCCATCTGGATCCAATCGATGAGGCTGACGCTCAGCAGGCCGGCGACTGGCAGCACCATGGCCGCGAAAACGACCCGGCGGCGATTTCCGAGCGCGGCCTCGGCGCCCAGCGCTGCGGCGATCAAAACGCCCGGAACCCGGGTTATCGCGGCTCCCATTCCAGCCAGCCCCGCAAGCAGCCAGTGCCCGGACTCCATGAGCGCGAAGGCGCCCACGCAGAGGAGCAGGAACAGCGATTCGGGATAGGGGTAGCTGAAAAACATAGCGGCGGGGCCGAGTGCGATCAGCCAGAGGGTAAGCCGTGCTCGATCCGAGTCCATGCGCACAACAGCGATCACGTAGAGCAAAGCCAGCGCTGCGAAAAAAGAAACATTGGGGATGAGGAACATCGCCCAGTCGCTTCCACCCAACAGATGGATGAGCAGGGGATAACCCGGAAACCAGGCGACCCTCAACTGCATCGCGGCAACGCCGCCGGCACCGAGGAAATACCCGTGGTGAGCGATGTATCCGTAAGCGTCGGCGTCCCAGTGAAAGAATGGCGCGAGCGCAGGCGGCGCATTGAGATTCGACCACATGCCGTTCGTCACCGGGATGTACCGCGCGCCGAACAATGTGGCCGCCCATACCAGCACCCGGCTGACCAGGAAAGGAGCTACCGCAGCTTTCAGTCCGTCGATCAAAAGCGCCCGGCTAATCGGTGCTGGATGAATGATCGCGTCGCCGCTCCGGTGCAGCAGCGCCCCGAGACGATCTATGACGCGAGCACCGCCACGTTCTGACGCTGATCCGACAAGCTTTGTGTACCGGGCCATCACGGCGTGTCGATAGTAAGGGTGGGCGCTATGGCTCGTGGGTGGCGTGAGCAATCGACATTGAGTTACGGCGTCGGGGACGAGTCATTCAAGCGGTCACTGAGGACAACGCAGTGAGCCTTAGCTCAACGAGTAGGGGATGCTGGCGTTGGCGTCAAACGTGCTCGTCGCGCTGCCGGCGTCCTTGACCCAGACCCCGATGTACTCGGTGCCGGGTGCGCCGCCGGTGCTGTTCCACTTGTAGGTCGCTGTGGTGGAGTAGCCCTGCAGCAGTTGCCAGGTGCTGGACCCCTGCCACCTCGCCCAGAACTCATAGAGCGGATTAGCGCAGCCGGAGGCGCTGGCGGTGAACGTGACCTGTGTGCCAGACGTCGACGGCGAGAGCGGCGCCGCCGACTCGGTCACCGACGCGCAGGACGGGCTGGTCACCGAGTAGGGGATGCTGGTGTAGCTGTCGTTGGGCGCGCTGCTGCTCGTGTCGCGGACCCAGACCCCGATGTACTCCGTTCCGACCGCAGCACCGGTGCTGTTCCAGTGGTAGACATTGCTGGTGGTGTAGCCCTGCAGGAGCTGCCACGTGCTGTACCCCTGCCATCTCGCCCAGAACTCATACCGAGGATTGGCGCAGCCGGCGGCGGTGGCGGTGAATGTGACCTGGGTGCCAGATGTCGACGAGGAGGGCGGCGCCGCGGACTCGGTGACCGAGGTGCACAACCCCGTCGTCACCGAGTACGCGATGCTGGCCAACGTGTCATAGCCCCCGCTGGTTCCAGAGCTGCTGGAGTCGCGGACCCAGACCCCGAAATGCTCGGTGCCGGCGGCCGCTCCGGTGCTGTTCCAGTTATAGGTGGCGGTCGTGGAGTAGGGCTGGATAAGCTGCCAGGAGCTCGAGCCGTCGGCCAGCATCCAGAACTCGTAAAGCGGGTTCGGATGAGTGCACGTGGCGCTCGCGGTGAAGATTATCGGAGTGCCCGCTGTTGCTGTAGACGGCGGCGACGGCGAGACGGTCACCGGCGAGCATGGCGTCGAGGTAAGCGTGTCGGCGATGTTGGCGAAGGCGTCGTAGCTGCCCCGATCGGTGCTGATGCTGCTGCTGCTGTAGACGTCGCGGACCCAGGCCGAGACCTGGTACGCGCCGGCGGGCGCTCCGGCCGTGTTCCAGTGGAATGATGGGCTTGGGCCGTAGCCCTGGCCCAATATCCAGGTGCTTGTCCCCGGCGGCAGCAGCCAGAACTCAAATAGTGGCTTTGGGCACGTCGTCGTGCTGGCGGTGAAAGTGACGATGGTGTTGGAGCCCTGAGCCGATGGAGGATCGATGACAACGCTCGGCGTCGTGCACAGCGGATCCGCGAGCGTGTAGTAGGCAAGCGCGACCGCTTCGTAAGTAGAGGTTGTTGCGCCGACATTGCGGGCGTCGACCCTCAGTCCGTAGATTCCTGGCGCAAGCCCTGTCGTATTCCAGCTATATGTGTTGACGGGACCATAGTCCTGGACGACGCCAACGCTGCCGTCCGGTTTGTGGATCCAGAACCGATACTGCGCTGTTCCCGGGCACGTGGCGGAGCCCGTCAGCACCACACTGGGTCCCGGCTGCTGCGCAGTGGGCGGGCTCGAAGCCAGCGTGACAGCGCTGCAGATCGTGCGGCTGTACGCTAGCTGGGCGCTCGCCATGGTGCTCGCGGGGGCGGCCGCAGATTTGGCGTCAAGCTCCAGGTTGTAGTTTCCCCCGGCGCCGCCGACCCAGGTGAAACTGGCGCTGCTCGTGAAGTCCTGGACGACAGACCAAGAGCCGCCCGGCGGTTGGATCATGAACCGGTACTGAGGTGTGCCATCGCAACTCGCGGTGCCGCTCAGCGCGACCTGCGTACCGGTCGGTTGAGGCGACGCTTTGTCAGTGGTCAGAGCGGCCGAGATGCACGAGCTCAATGAGTAAGGGATCGACTGGAAGCTCTCGTTCGCAACTGTTGTGCCGGTGGTGCGGACGTGGACTCCGACGTAGTAGTCGCCATAACCCAGGTGAGTCGTATCCCACTTGAAGCTCGCCGAGCTGCTGTAGTCGCGGGCCATGGTCCAAGTACCGCCAGGCGGCAGAATCCAGTAGCGATACTCGGGTGTCCCCTGACAGGTCACGGTTGATGTGACGGTGATCGCGGTGCCCGGCAGGCGGGGCGCGGCAACGTCTGTGGACATTGTTGGAGTCACGCAGAGCGCGAGCCGAAATGTCGTCCGAGCCTGTGTGTCAAAGCCCGCCGGTGGCGAGGCACCTTGATTCTTGGCGTCAACCTGGAAGGTGTACGTGCCCGGCGGCTTCCCCGTGGTGTCCCATGACAACGTGCTGGCGGTGCTGAAATCCTTCACGACGGCAAAAGCACCGCCTGGAGGCTGCACCCAGAAACGGTAAGTCCCGGTACCAGCGCACAGCGCCGTGCCGGTGAACGTGACACTTGTGCCGGGAATCTGCGGAATCGCGTGGTCGGCGGCAATCGCGGCCTCCGAGCACTGGCCGAACTTGAGGTTGATCAAATCCCACAGCTCGGGCGCACCGCCGCCGTAGTTGAGGGCGAATATCCCCGCCCCGCGCAGATGGTCGTTGATGATCAGGTTGTACTTGTTGCCCAGCGCGGTGACGTCGTCCCAGTACATCTCACGGTTGCAGCCCGCTGTCGTGCTGGAGAACGTGTCCCAGCGGGTGGCGCTCAGCGGGTCACGCGTCTCTCGATGCGTCACATAGAGGGCGTTGCCCGTGTAGCCGTTCTCGGTTGACGCGTCGAGGTAGCCGTCGGCCCCGACGTTGGTCCCCATGGCATTCGGAGGCGCGGAACTTGGGTCGGCCACCGCCACGCACTCCTTGCGGCCGTAATAGGGGATGCCCATGATGATCTTCGACGCAGGCACTACCGCCCTGTACTCCGACGAAGCGCGGCTGTCATTGAAGAGGTAGGTCGAAAGGGGCGCCGTCGGGCCGATGCAGAAGCTGGGGCAGCTCAGCGGAGGCGAGTCCCAGTTCGCGTACTCCATGTCGTAGGCCATCACGAAGAAGGAATCGGCGTAGTTCGCCAGCGCGCCGATGTCGAAGAAGCCCAGGTAGGCCCCCGACGTGTCTCGGTATCCGGCTGCGCCGGAGTATGTGTCCACCGACAGGTACGAGCCGGCTGGCAGAGCGGCGCGCAGGTTCTTGACAAAGGTCGTGAAGAGCGATTGGGAAGACGCCACTATCCCCGTGCCTGGCTCCGTGCACGTGGTGTTGTTGCTTTCGTAGTCGACGTTGACCCCGTCGATGCCCTTGGCGTTGACCTCGGCCACCGTTCGCTGGATCGTCAAATAGCCCCGCTGCAGCGCGGAGCACATGTTGGGCGTGCCGTTGGTGGAGTCGAACATCTCGATGGTCAACACCACCTTGGTCCCACTGGCGTGCGCCGTCTGGATGAAACCGGGCACCGGTCCATTCGGGTCGTTCCAGGTGGCGATGCCCGAGCCGCCGCTGAAGTCGCCGGTCCAGTCCACGTGCAACCCGAAGTACGCGACCGTCGACAGAAGCCCAAAGTTCCATGACGGATAACCGATGGTGGGATCGCCGAGGCTGCTCGCGAACGCGAAGCCGAACACCTCGCGATACAGCCGCGGGTTGCCAACAGCTGCGACCAGGGGCGTTCTGGCGACGGGAGCGACAGCGGGAGCGGGAGCGGAAGCGGAAGGATGGGCCGCAGCCTCGAATTGGGCCGCCGCTGCCATGACCGGTGGGCCGCTGTCTCTGAACTTCCGAAGCACCGCGCTCTCCGGCGTGGCCGAAGCGGCGGGCGACGACGTCGCGCTCGATGGGCTCGAGGCCTGCACCGGCGCCATCGGAACCAGCGGCACGAGCCCGCAGATCAATGCCATGACGAAATGCCGCAACCAGTGCCTGGATATGGGCAAAACCACCCGCACTCTAGGCCCCGCGGTCTATCGAGGTCAAATCAATCCATGTAAACGGGGCTAGGGCTTAAGGATTGCGCCTTCAGATGCGGATCCCACGAGCAGCGCGTATCGCGCCAGGACTCCCTTGCGATAGTGCGGCTCGGGCGGCGACCACGACTTCAATCGTGCTTCGATATCGACCCCCTCAACGGCGAGCTTCCGGCTTTCAACATCGATGCTGATGATGTCGCCATCCTGAAGCGCCGCGAGCGGGCCGCCCACGGCGGCCTCGGGCGCAACATGTCCGATCATCAACCCCTGCGTGGCGCCCGAAAAACGGCCGTCGGTGACCATGGCGACGGTGTCGCCCAGGCCCTCGCCGACGATCGCCGCGGTGACCTGGAGCATCTCTCGCATGCCAGGCCCGCCGCGGGGCCCTTCGTAGCGGATCACGACCGTGTCGCCGGGCTTGATCTTGCCGCCAGTGACGGCGGCGAAAGCATCTTCCTCGCGGTTGAAAACGCGAGCAGGACCCCGATGCGTCGTCGGCGTGTGCTGGGTGACTTTGCCCACCGAGCCATCGGGTGCCAGCGAGCCGCGCAGGACCACGAGGCCTCCTTCGCCACGTAGGGGCCGCGCCAGCGGCGCCACCACGTCCTGACCCGGCGTTTCCTTCACCGACTCACATTCCTCGCCGAGCGTGCGACCGGTGACCGTCAGCGCATCGCCATCTACGAAACCGCCTTCGATCAAGCGCTTCGTCAGCACGCCGATGCCGCCCGCGCGGTGCAGCTCGACGGCGGCGAACCGGCCGCCCGGCTTGAGGTCGCACAGGAGCGGAGTCCGCCGGCTGATTCGGTCGATGTCGTCGATGTGCAGCTCCACACCCACCTCGCGAGCCAGTGCGAGCAGGTGCAACACCGCATTCGTTGACCCTCCGCTCGCGGCGACCGCGGCGATTGCATTGTCGAACGCGCGCCGCGTGAGGATGCGGGAGGGTCGAAGGTCGTTTGCCAGCACTGTGAGGACAAGCCGGCCTGCCGCCTCCGCAGCCCGAGGCTTGTCCGGATCCATCGCGGGGATGGAGTTGAATCCGTAAGGCGACAGGCCGATGACCTCCATCAACATCGACATCGTGTTCGCCGTGTACTGGCCTCCACACGCCCCGGCTCCAGGGCACGCGACGAGCTCGAGTTCCGCGAGGTCGGCGTCGCTCATCTTGCCCGCGGCGACGGCGCCGATCGCTTCGTAGACCTCGCCGACCGCCACATCCTTACCCCGGAATCGGCCAGGCATGATCGAGCCGCCGTACAGCAGGATGCCGGGGCGGTCGAGCCGCACGAGCGCTATCGCCGAGGCGGGGATCGTCTTGTCGCACGCGCAGATGGCGCACATGGCGTCGAACTGGTGACCCCGCCCGACGAGCTCGATCGAGTCGGCGATGACCTCGCGGCTGACCAGCGATGTCTTCATGCCCTCGCTGCCCATCGTGATGCCATCCGAGATCGCGATGGTGTTGAACTCCATCGGGTTGGCGCCCGCGGCGCGGATGCCGGCCTTCACCGGGACCGCGAGCTCTCGCAGCCCGAAGTTGCAGGGCATCGTCTCGAGCCAGCAGTTGGAGACTCCGACGAAGGGTTTGGTCAGATCGTCGGGCGTGAGCCCGATCGCGTAGAGGAAGGAACGGGCTGCGGCGCGGTCGCGCCCCTGATAGAGCGCGCGGCTAGGCAGGTCAAGCGGCACGAGTGGAAAGTTTAGAACTACTTGTTAGTCCCCTCCCGCGCATAGCGGAAGGGACTTGATCTTATGCGCGCCTCCCCGCGAGGCGGGGAGGTGAAGGCGGCAGCACACCAGAGGTCAGCTGCTGGTAGATCGTCTCCACTGCATCCTCGATGGACTCATACACATCCGAGGCGGGGATGCGGAGCACCTGATAGCCCCGGGCGCGCAACCAGGTGTTCTTGCGCTCGTCCCTCTCTTCCTCGTGGTCCGGCCCATCCACCTCGACGACAAGTCGCGCGGATGGGCAATAAAAGTCGGCGAAGTAGGGTCCGAGAGGCACCTGGCGCCGGAATTTGAACCCCGCCAGCTGCCGACGGCATAGCCGGGACCACACAAACCCCTCCACCTTGGTCATGTTGTTGCGCAGGTCGCGGGCGCGTTCAGTATCGGGCGAGTGCATGCGACGAGAATTCCGCAATCAGGACCCGGTGCCAACGTCGCCTGTTAAGACGTCTGCTATTCGACGCTACTGCCGGACTGAACATCCCCTCCCGCGCAAAGAGGAAGGGACTTGATCTAATGCGCGCCTCCCCCGCAAGGCGGGGAGGTGAATTGGGGATCGGGCCGACCTCCCTTGCCTGAAAGTTATGATGCCTCGCGTCAATGGTGGCGCACGTTGCTCACGTTTCTGAAGCGCCTCTCTTCCGCTACGCCCGCTGGGCGCTCGCCGTGACCGTGGCCTGCATCCCTCTGTACGTGGTGCGTTACCGCATCGGCCCCCTCCCCACCACGCTGCTCGAGGGCCTGATACTCGTCACGATCGCGCTGTGGGCGGCCGGCCGCTTGCAGACGCGCGAGTGGCGTCCGGCGCGCACCTCGCTCGAGATTCCGATCGCTCTCCTGCTCGTCGCAGGGATCGTCGGCATCGCCGTCTCGCCCGGCCACGTCGGTGCGCTCGGCATCTACCGCGCCTACTTCATCGAACCCATTGCCCTTTTCTATGTCGCGCTGGATTTGCTGCGCAAGCCAGACGACTTCCGGACGGTCGTTGGGGGCTTCGTGGCCGGCGCAACCGTGTTCGCGATTTTGAATCTCGGCGCCTGGGTGATTGCCCTTGCGACCACCAAGCTTGTAGATATCGACCTCGGCAACGCCCCCAAGGCGCTGTACACGAGCCCGAATTCGGTGGCCATGTTCCTCGAACCGGCCGTCGCCCTGGCGGCGGGGTTCGCCCTCCACTCAGGTAACCGGCGCGACCGGACAGTGGCGCTTGTCTGCTTGCCCTTCTTGCTTGCGTCGTTGGTGGCCACGCTGTCCCGCGCCGGCCTGCTCACGCTCGCGGTGCTTGCGCTGGTGGTCGTGCTCACCATGCGGAGTCGCCGTCTGAAGCTAGGACTCCTGGGCGCTCTGGCGATTGGCGGCGTCGTGATCTTGCAGATTCCGCCCGTCGCGAGGCGCATGGCCCATCAGTTCGATCCGAGCTATCCGTACAACTCGTTCGAGAACCGGCTCGTGATCTGGAAAAACACCCTCCACATGCTCCGCGACCATCCGATCTTTGGGGCTGGGCTTCGCGCATACGCGATCGTGATGCGCCCTTACGTCACCACCCCCGCAGGCGTGCCGGAGCTCTACGCGCACAACATCTTCCTGTCGATGTGGGCCGAGCTTGGGCTTCTCGGGCTCGCAGCGTTCGTCGTGCTGCTCGGAATCCTGCTCTGGCGAGGCTGGTCTGCGTTTTCGAAAGCCGAGGGTTTTGCGAGGGCGCTGCTCTGGGGCACCGCGGCGGGTTTCGTCGCGATCACTGTGCACGGCCTTTTTGATACGCCCTATTACGGCAACGATCTCTCTGTCGAGTTCTGGATCTTGGCCGCCCTGGAGATCGCCATCATCGCCTCAACGACTCTCCCAACGACCAGAAAACCCGCCTTGGAGCGTTAGTGGAGCAGTGGTGAGGTTCAGGCTGGCGGCGACTCTCCTCGCGGCGCTTGCGCTGTGCGCCTGGACGACTGTCCCGGCCAGCGCGCCGGCGGTGGCATCGGCCCACGCGCTGCAGGCGAAGCCCGCGGCTGCCGCCGCGAGCACCGGCGCCTGGACCACCTATCACCATGACGACGCTCACACCGGCTACGACAGCACGCAGGCCGCGACTTCGAGTGCCTCGGTGGGCTGGGTGTCGACTGCCCTCGACGGCACCATCTACGCCGAGCCGCTCGTCTTCAACGGCATCGTCTATGCCGTCACGCTTCAAGGGACGGTCTACGCCATCAATCAATCCAGCGGCACGGTAGCCTGGTCGACGAATGTAGGAACGCCTAAGTCATGGTCGGGTCAGTGCGGAAATATCAACCCACTAGGAATTTCCGGCACGCCGGTGATCGATGCAGCCGCTGGGCGCATATACGTGACCGAGAACCTGGCCGCCGACAGCGCGTGGCACGTCTTCGGCATCGATCTGACCACCCACGGGATAGTCATGAACACCACCATCCCCACCAGCTTGGGCACCGGCTTCGACTGGACCATCGAGCAGGAGCGTGGTGCGCTCGGGCTGGCTAACGGATACGTCTACGTGCCGTTTGGTGGCCGCATCGGAGACTGTGGTGCATATCACGGCTGGATCTTCGCGGTGCCGACCAACGGCAGTGCGGTGACCAATTACTACGAGACGCCGGGTCAGGGGGCCGGCTTCTGGACCGCAGGCGGAGTGGTGATCGACGACTCCACCGGAAAGGTGTTCGAGACCAGCGGTAACGGCACCTCCAGCGGATGCGCTGCCAACTCGAACGGAACCCCGACCTACGAGAACGACGCGGTCGTTCGCCTGTCGGCCGCGCTCGCCCACGAAGACGCGTTCATCCCCCAGGACTGGCACAACAACTGGTGCATCAACGACCAGGACCTTGGCTCAGCCAGCATGGTCCTCATCAGCCCGACCCTCGCCTTCCAGGCCGGCAAGTGGGGCAATGGCTTCCTGGTCAACCCACAGGCGCTGGGTGGCATGGACGGCCAGCTGTACCCGACACCCAAGCCGGCCACCTACAGCTCGGTCGACGTCTGCCGGGGCAGTCACAGCGATGCCAACTTCGGCTCGTATGCCTATGCCGCGCCGTACGTGTACCTCTCCTGCGAAGGCAACGGACTCGTGGCGCTTCAGGTCAACACCTCCACGCCCTCGTTCAGTAGCTGTGGCGCCACATGCGGCGGCCCTTCCTGGAATGCCGGCGGCTTCTCGCCAGGCCCTCCGATCGTGGCCGGCGGCGCCGTGTGGGCCGTCGACACGAGCGGAGGCGGGTTGTACGGCTTTAACGCCGCCACGGGCGCGCAGATCTACCACAGCTCGAGCTTCGGCGTCACCCACTTCACGACACCAAGCGAGGCGGGCGGGCAGATCTTCGTCGGGTCGGGCAATGTGATCCGGTCGTTCAACACGGTGAGCGGCTGTTCGTCGGTGACGCTGAGCGCGGCCCCACCTTCGTCGGCGCCGACCGGCACAACTGTGGTCTTGAGCGCGACCGCATCCGGCCCCAACTGTGTGTCGCCTCAGTATCAGTTCTGGATGAGGCCGGCGGCAGGCAGCTGGACCATGCTCGCGGATTACAGCGGCACCAGTACCTATAACTGGACATCAACCGCGACCGCCGGGGGCTACTACCTCGGTGTCCACGCCAAGGCGCTTGGGTCGCCTGCCGCAGTCGAGAGCCTCGCAAGCATTCCCTACACACTGACGCCCACGGCCTGCACGGCGGTGACCCTGTCCGGGGCGCCTCCGTCGGGACCCCCGTCGGGCACGCCGGTGACATTCACCGCGAGCAGCACCTGCCCCAACGCCAACCCGCTCTATGAATTCTGGGCGCGATGGCAGGGGTACACCACCTGGCAGCTGCTGCAGAGCTACTCCACCAGTAACCTCTACCACTGGAACAGCACCGGCGCTGCCGCCGGCACCGAGTACTTCGGGGTCTGGGTCAAGGACGCCGGTAGCTCGACGAACGGCTTTGACGCCAATTTCAGCATTCAATATTCGGTGACGACTCCGGCATGCGCGTCAGTGACCGTCTCCGCTCTGCCGATCTCTGTGGTGCATGGCTCGGGAACCCACATCACGATCACCAGCGCGGCCTCCGGCTGCACCAACGCCAACCCCCGCTACGAGTTCTGGATGCGGCCCGCCTGGTTGAGCGACTGGCAGATGGTGCAGGGCTACTCGACCAGCCCAACCTATGACTGGAACAGCACTGGCGCCCCCGCCGGCACGATTTACTTCGGGGTCTGGGCCAAGGACGCCGGCAGCCCGACGAGCACCTTTGACGCCAACGCCAGCACCCCGGTCACGGTGACCTGATCGCCCTGAGCATCCCTGGACCCGGTTCCCGCACCGTGCCCGCCGCCCTGGTCGCGGCGATTTCAGCCCTCGCGCTGCTGATACCGCTGCCCGTTCAGGCTGCGCCTCAGGCCGCTCAGGCAGCCGCGCGCGCGTCTCTGCCGTCAGACCGGCTGCATTTCGGACTCGCCAACGCTCCAGGCACTGATCTCGATTGGATGGTCAACAGCGGCGTGCCGTGGCGGTACCGCTACCAGTACCTCTCGGGCGGCGTCAACACCGCCGGCGGGTCCACCGATCCCTGCGCTGCCAATGCCGGCTGGCAAACCTGGAATTCTCCCGCCGGCCAGTTCGCGACCGACTACATCAACGACAGCGTCGCGCATTCGTACATACCGGTCTTCACGTACTACGAGATCGTTCAGTCGAATCCGTCGCAAGGCAGCGAGAGTGCCTTGTTGACCAAGATCTCGACCGTATGCACCATGCAGGCGTACTGGGCCGACTTCACGGTCTTGATGCAGAAGGCGGGCGCATACGGCGGCCAGGTCGTCGTGCACGTCGAGCCCGACTTTTGGGGTTTCATGGAGCAGCAGAGCTCGGACCCGACCACTCTCCCGGCGGTGGTCGCAAGCTCAGGCAACAGCGACCTGGTCGGGTTGCCGAACACCGTCGCGGGGATGGGTCTGGCGTTTTTGAAGCTGCGCGACAAATACGCGCCGAACGCGATCCTCGGGATCCATGCCAGCAGCTGGGCCGGCGGTGTCGACATCGCTACCGACCACCGCACCACGGTCGATCCCGCCGCCGCGGCCGACGCGATCGTCTCGTTCATCGACAAGGCGGGCGTGGTCGGCAACCCCAGCGGCATCACACCGTGGGACGTGATCTTCAACGACGTTGCGGACCACGACGCCGCCTGGTACGGCGCCCTCACCAACGACCACTGGTGGGATCGCAACAACGTCGTGTTTCCCAACTTCGCGCGATGGCTTGCCTTCATGAGCCGGCTTCACACCGACACATCCCTGCCGCTGGTCGAGTGGCAGGTCCCCGTCGGCAACCAGTACTTCGACACGATGAACAACACCGACGGCCACTACCAGGACAACCGCGCGGAGTACTTCCTCGCCCATCCCGATCAGCTCACCGCCGCCGGCATCGTCGCGGTGCTGTTCGGCGCCGGCAACGCCGGCCAGACCAGCTACATGGACGCGAAGGGCGACGGCGTCACCAACCCGGCGCCGGTGAGTTCTTGGCAGTGCACCATGTGCAACAACCACACGTCCACGGTGTCGGATGACGACGGCGGATTCTTGCGCATGGCGGTCGGCGCTTACTACCGGGGCACGACGACACCCTGCGCCACGCCGGCGCTGAGCGCGGCTCCGGCCGCGCCGCAGCAGTCGGGCACGCAGGTCACGTTCACGGCCACCACCTCGGGCTGCGCCAACCCGCTGTATGAGTTCTGGGCGAGGTGGCAGGGGTATGGCACCTGGCAATTGCTGCAGGGCTACTCCACCAGCAACGTCTACAACTGGAACAGCACCGGTGCAGCGGCCGGCACGGAGTACTTCGGGATCTGGGTCAAGGACGTCGGGAGCTCAACGAGCACCTTTGACGGCAATGCCAGCATTCCGTACTCGGTGACCACTGCAACGTGCGCGTCCGTGACCATCTCCGCGGCGCCGGCGTCGCCCCAGCAGTCGGGCACGCAGGTCTCTTTCACCGCCAGCGGGACGTGCCCCGATCCCAATCCGCTATACGAATTCTGGGCCAGGTGGCAGGGGTACAGCACCTGGCAGCTGCTGCAGGCCTACTCCACCAGCAACGTCTATCACTGGAACAGCTCGGGCGCCGCGTGGCCAGGCGTCGAGTACTTCGGGGTGTGGGTCAAGGACGCCGGCAGCCCGGCGGCTGTAGACGCCTACACAAGCATCCCGGACGCGGTGACGGTCCCGGTCTGCGCGTCGGTGATGATGACCTCCGTAACACCGCCCTCCCCATCTGTGCACGGCACGGGAGTGCACGTTGTCTTCACCGCCGCCGCCTACGGCTGCCCGAATCCCAACCCGCTCTTCGAGTTCTGGATGCTGGCCCAGGGGTCCAGCACCTGGCAGCTCTTGCAGGGCTACTCCACCACCGCGACCTACAACTGGAACACGACCGGCGCGCCGGCGGGCACCGAGCAGTTCTCCATCTGGGTCCGCGACGCCAACGGCCCCGGCGCCATCAGCACCACGATGGGCCGCTACGACACCTATATCGCCACGTCATACACACTGTCCTGAGCCGACTTGACTCTGCTCTAGGGGCGTGCGGTACCGTGGGCTGATGCGCAGGCAGCTTGGGTGGCTGTGCATATTGCCCGCGCTGGCCTCCCTCACACCGAACCCCACCGCTGCCGCCGGCGTGTCCTTCAGCGCGGCCATGCAGTCCGCGTCGCAGGCTCGCAACGTGCCGCTGCCGCTGATCGAGGCGACCGCGTACGTCAACAGCCGGTGGGAATGGATCAGTGCACCCGCGGCCGATGGTGGTGTCGGCCCAATGCACGTCATGCCATCGCAGCTGGCGGCGGCGGTCGCGTTGAGCGGGCACAGCCAGGCCCAGGTCGCAAGCGACCTCAGCGCGAACATCGACGCAGGCGCCGCGCTTCTGGCGAAGCAACATGCCAGCGGTTCCGATCTGGCCTCGTGGCGACCTGCGGTCGTCGCCACCCAGGGCTCCTTCGTGGCGACCCAGATCTTCAATGCCTTGCGTTCCGGCGAGACAGGGACCGCGAGCACCGGCGAGCAGATCGTCCTCTCACCTCAAGCGCTGCCGAGCCTGAGCCCTGCACCCAAGGCGCCGGCGGGAGCCGCCCCCGCGCCTGCCCAGACTGATTACCCCGGCGCCACATGGGTCCCGGCCGATCTCGCCAACTACTCGTACGGCAGCCGGCCGCACGACTACCCGGTGCAGATGATCGTCATCCACGACATCGAAGGCAGCTATGGCTCGGCGATCCAGCTGTTCCAAGACCCGAACACCCAAGCGTCGGCGAACTACGTCGTCTCCGACCTCGGGGAGATCACGCAGATGGTCGCCGAGAAGGACATCGCATGGCACGCGGGCAATTGGGACTACAACACACGCTCGATCGGGATCGAGCACGAGGGCTACGCCTACGCCCAGCCGACCTGGTACACGACCGCGATGTACCAGGCCAGCGCGCACCTGGCCGCGTCCATCTGCTCACGGTGGGGCGTGCCGATGGACCGCACCCACGTGATCGGCCACGCCGAGGTGCCCGACCCCAACAACCCAGGCCTGTACGGCGGCGTCGACCATCACACGGATCCAGGACCGTATTGGGACTGGACCTACTACATGAGCCTCGCGCAGTCCTACGCCAACGCCCTGCCGAGCCCGCCGCGCATGGGGCCGGACCCGGTCGCGGTCAACGGTGTGACGAGCGCGACGGTCACCTGGCAGGCTGCACAAACCTGCCACTCCCCCATCACCGGCTACACGGTGACCGGACAGCCCGGCAACCTGGTCAAGAACCTACCCGCCAGTGCGACGACAGCCACGTTCAACAACCTGCAGCCGGGCACCAGCCACACGTTCACGGTCACCGCCATCAACCCCGATGGGCAGGACAGCCTGACCTCGAACGCCGTCACCCCGGGGCGCTGCAACCAGGTTCACCTGGCCGCTGCGCCCGACTCGCCTCAGCGGTCCGGAACGGCGGTGCGGCTGACCGGCACGTCGGCGGGCTGCCCCAACCCCCTGTACCAGTTCTGGACGCAGGCGCCAGGGTCGAGCACCTGGCAGCTCGGCCAGGCCTATTCCACCAGCCCAACGTTCAACTGGAACACCACCGGCCAGGCGGCCGGCGACTACAGCTTGGGGGTCTGGGCCCGCGACTCCAACAGCCCCGGGACCAACAGCAATAGCCTGGGCACTTACGACGACTCCACCGGCATCGCATACACCGTGACGCCCCCGTCCTGCACCTCGGTGACCGAGTCGGCGGCGCCGCCCTCTCCGTCGACGTCTGGCACCCAGGCCACGTTCACAGCCACGGCCTCCGGCTGCCCCAAGCCCCTCTATGAGTTCTGGGCGAGGTGGCAGGGGTACAGCACCTGGCAGCTGCTACAGGGCTACTCCACGAGCAACGTCTACCACTGGAACAGCACCGGCGCCGCCCCGGGCACCGAGTACGTCGGGGTGTGGGCCAAGGACTCCAGCAGCCCGACGGGCACCTTTGACGCCAATCTCAGCATCCCGTACTCGGTGACGACTCCCGCGTGCGGGTCCGTGACCGTCGCTGCGACGCCGACCTCTGTGATGCATGGCTCCGGAACCGTCACCATCACCGGCGCCGCCTCCGGCTGCACCAACGCCAACCCGCTCTATGAGTTCTGGATGCGGCCCGCCTCGCTGAGCACCTGGCAGCTGGTGCAGGGCTACTCGACAAGCGCCACCTACGACTGGAACAGCACCGGCGCCGCCGCCGGCACGGTGTACTTCGGGGTCTGGGCCAAGGACGCCGGCAGCCCGAACACAGTTGACACCTATGCCAGCAAAGCGGTCACGGTCACCTGAGTCCGGCTACGACACCTTCATCGGGACCGCCTGCTCGGTGACCCGAGAGCCTTAGCACCGCCAGCCTGGGCTCGCGAGGTAGGTGCGGATCGGCTGTTATCCTCTGTTGGCTAGTGACGTCCCCTCGACCCAGCGTCTCGGCGGTCGTGCCCGCCTACAACAGCGAGCTCTCCCTACCCCACCTGGTTCGCCGGCTCGAGCCGGTGCTGGACGCAGCCGCGACAGACTACGAGCTCATCATCGTCGACGACGGAAGCCGCGACGGTACGTGGCCTGTGATCGAAGAACTAGCCCGGGATCACACCTGGGTCAAAGGCGTACATCTCATGCGCAACTACGGCCAGCACAACGCTGTGCTGTGCGGAATCCGCCTCGCACGGCATGAGGTGATCGTCACCCTCGACGACGACCTTCAGCATCCTCCCGAGGAGATCCCGAAGCTGCTGGAGAAGCTCACCGACGACATAGATGTTGTCTATGGCCCGCCCGCACAGGAAACGCACGGCCTGTGGCGTGACGTGGCCAGCCAGGTGACGAAGATCGCGCTGCAATCGGCCATGGGTGCGCCGATCGCCCGCAGGGCGGGGCCGTTCCGTGCGTTCCGGACGAAGATTCGCGACGCGTTCGCGGGCTATGACGGGCCGTACGTGTCGGTCGACGTCCTGTTGACCTGGGGCACGACACGGTTTGCCGCCATCGAGGTTCGGCATGAGCCGCGCACCCTGGGCACATCCAACTACACGTTTCGTAAGCTCGTGGTGCACGCGATCAACATGATCACCGGCTTCAGCACATTGCCTCTTCAAGTGTCCAGCCTGATCGGCTTCTTCTTCACCGTGGTGGGCACCTTCGCGCTCATCTTCGTGGTCGTCCGCTATCTGATCCAGGGTGGCGGCGTGCCCGGCTTCTCGTTCCTCGCCTCGATGATCGCGATCTTCTCGGGCGCGCAGCTCTTCTCGCTGGGCATCATCGGCGAGTACCTGGCGCGCATGCACGCACGGACCATGCAGCCCCCGACGTACTCGGTGCGGGAGATGACCGCGCCCGCGCAGCCGAAGCAATGAGCCGGCGCGACTGGGCCGCCTATTCGAAGAAACGTGTGCTCGTGACGGGGGGCCTGGGCTTCATGGGCTTCAACCTGGTCCGCGCGCTGGAGGCGGCCGATGCGCGTCTGAGCGTGTTGAGCCACTCATGGCCGCCGCAGCCTGAAAGCATCGAATCCGTTCCGGGCGGGGTGACCTTCTTCAAGGGGGACATCCGAGACCCCGTCGTGGTCGACGAAGCAGTCGCCGGTTGCGAGCTGATCTTTCACCTGGCCGGCAAATCGGGTCCTGTCGCCAGCAACGCTTCGCCGCTGGACGACCTGGACGTCAACAGCCGAGGGACGTTGACGTTGCTGGACAGCTGCCGCCGCCTCAATCCGAACGTCAAAGTCGTTTTTCCGAGCTCACGCCTGGTGTACGGTGCGGCCGCGAAGGTGCCGGCGACCGAGGCCGAGCCGACCACGCCTCTTTCCATCTACGGCATCCACAAGCTGGCCGCGGAGCAATACCTCTTGCTCCATCAGCGATTGCACGGCTTACGCGCAAGCATCCTTCGGATCACGAACCCGTACGGACCTTTCCAGCGCCCCGAGCAGAACCGATATGGAATCGTGAACTGGTTCATCCACGAGGCCCTGCACGATCGGACGCTCACGGTGTACGGGGAGGGCGCCCAGCTCCGGGACTACATCCATGTCGACGACGTCGTGGATGCGATGCTGACCGCAGGCCTCGCCCCGGAGGCTGATGGCAAGATCTTCAACGTCGGGAGCGGGCGCGGCGTTTCTTTCGTGGACATGGCCGAGCACATCATCCAATCGGCGGGACGAGGTCGCCTCAAGCACGTCGAATGGCCGGCGGACGCAGCCCTGGTCGAAACCGGGGATTTCGTCGCCGATACCTCGCTGATCGCGGAGCGACTGGGGTGGAAGGCCAGGATTCCACTGGAATCGGGGATCGAGGACGTCATCGCCCGCTACGCCAAACTCGATCTTGCGTCCCCTTCGGCGCAGGGTTCCTGACCCGCCCGCCAACCTCGTTTAAGGGGGGCGCATAAGGGGGTCAGCAGGCTACCCCAGCTCGCCTTGTGCTGGGTCCCTTTGTGCAAGATCGCGGCGGTGCGGTTCGTTGTACCTTCCGTGTCAGCTCCAAGCATGTCTTCGCTGCGCCTACGAGTGCCCGCTTGATGTCGCCGGCCAAACGCCGTTTCGCGGTCTCGCTGCTGGCCGGCCTGGCCCTCGTGGTCCTTCCGAACCTGCCGGGCGCGAGACCCTCGCATGTCCAACTCGATGCGATTCCCGCGGCCAGCGGCGGTTGGCTGGACCGTTTGAATGCCTGGCGGGCCAGCACGGGCCTGTCCAGCCTGAGCGAGGTCCCCCTATGGAGCACCGGCGACTACGACCATTCCCTCTACATAGTCAAGAACGACCTGGTCACCCACTACGAAACTCCCGGCACTCCTTACTACACGACCGACGGCGACGCCGCGGCGCGAAATGGCAACATCCAGGTCAGCTCGACCACCGGCACCTCAGACCAGCAGGCCATCGACTGGTGGATGGCGGCGCCCTTTCACGCCATGGGGATGATGGATCCGCGACTCACGCAGACCGGCTTCGGCTCGTACCGGGAGGTCAAGTCCGGCTGGCAGGAGGCCGCGACGTTGGACACCCTGCGCGGCAACTCTTTCAGCGGCGGCCAGTACCCTGTCTACTTCCCGGGCAACGGCACCACCGAGCCACTGACCACTTACGGCGGCGGTGAATTCCCGGATGCCCTCCAGGCGTGCTCGGGCTACAGCGCCCCGACCGGGTTGCCTGTCTTCATCGAGGTTGGCGGCAACGTGGCCACCACGGCCAGTCCTGTCCACTCCTTAACGGGCAATGGGGTTGCGCTCGAGCACTGCATCATCGACTCAACCGTCCCATCCGTGGGCAGCAATCTCACCGGCCGTGGCGGCGTGATCGTGGTCCCCAAGCAGCCGCTTCAGACCGGCGTCAAGTACGTGGTGGCGCTGAATGTCAACAGCGTGTCCTACACGTGGTCGTTCACCGTCGGGCCCTTCTGGGGCGTGACCGCTGTGACTCCGGGCTATGGGCCGCCGGCCGGCCGGACCGCGGTCACGATCACGGGAACGGGCTTCACCGGCGCCACCAGCGTCAAATTCGGCACCACCGCAGCGGCAAGCTTCAGCGTTGTCAACGACACCACCATCACCGCCGTCAGCCCGGCCCACGCCCTCGGCATCGCGGACGTCATCGTGACCACCCCGGCGGGGACGAGTGCGGTGTTATCCGCGGACCAGTTCGTATACGCGACGCCCTGCACGGCGGTGACCCTGTCCGCGGCGCCCCCCTCCCCATCGCCGTCTGGAACCCAGGTCACCTTCACCGGAACCGCTACGTGCCCCGACCCCAATCCCCTCTACGAGTTCTGGGCGAAGTGGCAGGGGGATAGCAACTGGCAGCTGCTTCAGGGCTACTCCACGAGCAACGTCTACCACTGGAACAGCACAGGCGCGCTCGGCGGCACCGAGTACTTCGGGGTCTGGGCCCGTGACGCCACCAGCCCGGGGATCGGCGGCTACAGCCTGGGCCGCTATGACACTTTCGTCAGCATCCCCTACACGGTGACGGCCGGGCACTGCGCGTCGGTCACCGTTTCCGCGGCGCCTGCCTCGCCAGTCGCGTCGGGCACGCCCGTCACCATCACCGGCACCGCCTCAGGCTGCGCCACCCCGGTCTATGAGTTCTGTGCGAGGTGGCAGGGAACGAGCACCTGGCAACTGCTGCAGGGGTACTCCAGCAGCAACGTCTACCACTGGAACAGCACCGGCGCTGCCGCCGCCACCGAGCACTTCGGGGTCTGGGCCCGCGACGCGAGCAGCTCCGCGGTCAATGACACCTACGCCAGCATCCCCTACTCGGTGACGAGCCAATCCTGCGCGTCGGTGATCGTCTCGGCGAACCCGACGACCACGGTGCATGGCACGGGAGCCCACGTTGTAATCACCGGCGTCGCTGCCGGCTGCACCAACCCGCTCTACGAGTTCTGGGCGAGGTGGCAGGGGTCGAGCACCTGGCAGCTGCTGCAGGGTTACTCGACCAACGTAACCTACAACTGGAACAGCACCGGCGCACCGGCCGGCACCGAGTACTTTGGGGTCTGGGTCCGCGACGCAAGCAGTGCCGCTACCGTTGACAGCTACGCCAGCATCCCGTACGCGCTGACCTAAGATCCGCCCGGATCAGTCCGAAGGCAAGCGACGCGGAGCCGAGCCCCTCCCGCTCCGCTCCTCGCACGTGGCTCGGTGGTCGCCTCAATCAGTTCAATCAGCTCAGCCATGCGGTAGGTTGGTCCGATGCTGGTCGTGATGGCTCTCGGCGGCAACGCGCTCCTTCGCTCAGGCGAGCCAAAGCACGCGAATGCTCAACGGCTTAATGTCGCAGTTGCCGCTCGCGTGATCGCGGCGGTCGCGCGCGAGCACACCGTCATGGTCACCCACGAGAACGGCCCGCAGGCGGGCCGGGCGGCCAAGCATTCGGAGTCCGATCACGCGATGTCACCCTATCCCCCGGATATGCTCAGAGCCGAGAGCGAGGGCATGATCGGCTACCTCCTCGAACAGGCGCTCCAGACCGAAATGCCGGGAAAGAAGATAGCCAGCCTGGTGACCGAGGTCATAGTCCGGCTGGTGCCGGTGGGGCCTCGTTACGCCGATACAGACGACGGCCGCCGTTTTGCGGCCGAGCT
>CAAGKR010206871.1_pt1 | contig 22727 bp, 22 predicted proteins | sample 2556971 | NCBI WGS metagenome assembly CAAGKR01 (sample SAMEA5207829, study PRJEB30636) | soil metagenome | biome: forest; feature: boreal; material: soil | place: USA | collected 2011-09 | depth 1 m | reverse complement strand
TTCGCGGTCTTCGCGGCCACTCCCGCCAGGGGCCGATTTCCACTTCGGAAAAATCCATCGCGATCCCTTCGCAGGCCACAATGGCAAGTTGGCTCCGGAGTAGGGATTCGAACCCTAAACCTTGCGGTTAACAGATCGCTGCGCCCCGTTCAGAAATGTCGTTCCGAATTCACCGAGTTTCCCTGAGCGCCACCAATTCGCATAGCTTTTCACCGGCATTGCTGTGCGAAACGATCTCAGAGGGCAGGTCCCATCGAAGGGTTTCCGGCGGCTGGCATGCTTCGCATGCCCGCTTCTCAGGCGGCGGGTGGTGCTGCTGGTGGTGGAGCCGGCGCAGCTGGAGGAGCAGGTGCTGCGGTAGCGGGAGGAGCGGCATGGCGAGGGGTAACGGCCCGCACGATTCCGGCCCGCGTCCGAGTCCAGACACTAGTCCTCTGGACCCATGCCGACACAAGCGACCAGAGGCTCGGGTCCGCCTGGAGGCCGAGGATCAGGTTGTGCGCGGCGCGCAAGAAGCGGCCCCGCGTTCTCGCAGCGTGCTCCATAGCGGGCCCGATCTCGGCTGGGTCAACCTTCAACAGTCCGACGGTCGCAATGAGGTGGTTGTGCGCGGAGCCCGCCAGTCGATCACTGAGGAGACATATGCAGCCGTATGCATGCTCAAATCGCGCGGTCACGTCAACTGGGTACGGAGGTTGATGACCGAGTTCGATGTCTCGAGCTACGTCGACAATCGTGCCACTGGCGGCCAGGAAGTCGGCGCAGAACTGCAACAGCTGGTCTCGTTGCCACTGGGCGAGATTACTTCCGGCCTGCCAGCGTGCCCCGAAGTAGCCGCCCACGAACCCAGCGACGGCTGCGATCAGCGCGACGACGATTTCCACCTCGCCGATGTTAACTGCGGTCAGTTATTCGGGTGGACCTGCTCACGCCGACGCTAGCCCAATGCCCGAGGTCGCGATAGGGAGCAGTTATCAACAGTGTCCGTCCTGGCCCGCGTCGGCGAACACAATAGGAGGACGCGCGCGCGAGAGACCTGGCCGGTCGAGCGCCAGCAGCTTTTACGGTCCCGAAATCTGCTTGGTTTCGTCCGCCGAGATCGTTTTGCCACGGGCGTTGGTGTACAAACTACTGCGCAACCTAAAGAGAAATGCGCACGAGGACGCCGCTCACCTAGCAGGGCGTTCTTTACACAGGCCGTTCTTCTGCATCAGCACATCAACCGCCGCGGGAACAAGTCAATCACGGGCATACAAGCTCAGGGCGTTGCCCGAGAAGAATTTGGCCAGGTCATCGGGCGTGGCCCACCCCAAGATTTCAAGCAGCATCCTAATCCACTCGCCGTAGCTGACCACCGCGGTCGATATTGGCCAATTGCTGCCAAACATAATGCGCTCCCAACCGAATGCCTCAACTATCTGGAGCACATACGGGGCCAGCGTCTCCATCTCATATCGCGAATCTGCCGCACCGTGAACTACAACGGACACCTTGCACGCCACGTTCGGCAGGCTAGCCAGCTTGTCGATCCCATGCAACCAGAAGGTCGCGGGAGGACCGGTGACTTCAGGCTTGCCGAAATGCTCTAGAACGATCTGGGTTTCTGGACAGGCCGTTGCCAAAGCGATGGCGCCATCAAACTGATCGGGCCGGATGCAGACCTCACACAAATAGCCCAACTCACCGAGAAGCCGGACGGACGTTACATAGTTATTGCGCGCACAAAATAATGGATCCAATTCACGGTACGCGTTGCGTCGCACGCCCCGCACTAAAGGATGCTGGCGAAGTTGTTCGATGATTCGAGGCGCATCGATACGCTCGAGTGGCGCCCATGCAATCATCGCGCGAAGTTGATCGTTTTGCCTTGCGATGGTCTCGACGAAGGCGATCTCGTCCAGGCTTGAACGCACTTGCACAAGGACCGACGATTGCACGGGCTGCCCAGCCCAGGCTGCTACGAAATCGGACCATAGATAGTCCCGGGACATCTCGGGCGATGAAATAACCTCGCCATGCTCAACGTCTCGCCAGCGCCAAAGATGATGATGGCTATCGGTTACTCGGCGAAGGCTCTGTTTCATCTGAGAAGCGACCGCATCCAAAATATCTTGATCGTCTTGGGACAGCGATAGCACATCGCTTGTGAAATCCGGACGCGCCAAGAACCACGCGGGTTGCTGCTTGTCGACAGTTCGTTCAAGTCCTGCTTAGCGCCTGCGGCGTTTACTAGTGATAACCCAGAAGGCAGCTCGTTATCAGAGAGGTCGGCGGGCAGCCACCGTGGGATGGGCGGCCCGGATAATCCCAGCGAATCTCCTGCTAATGGCGTCACCGCATGCGATCACATGTGGCGCCAGTATCGCTACGTTAGATGTAGTGATACGGGTCGTGGGACCAGAGATACTGACAGCCGCGACTGCGTCGCCGTTTGAATCCACGACTGGAGCCGCAACGCACCTTAACCCCAGTTCGAGCTCCTCGTTGTCGACGCTATAGCCAAGTCGCCGAATCGCCTCCAGTTCTGATTTGAGGCGCTCCAAACTGGTCAGCGTATTCGGCGTCAGCTGCACCAGCCCGTGGCCCTTAAGAATCTGTCGCAAGTTGACGTCTGGCAACCCAGCCAACATAACCTTACCGAGCGCGGTGCAGTGTGTTGGGAGGCGCTTTCCTATCTGCGATGGCATTCGGAGCGAATGCCAGCCGTCAACCTTCGCAACATAGAGAATAGTCCCCTCGTCAAGGATTGCCAGATGAGTCGTTTCACCAGTCTGACTAGCCAACTGCTGTAGAAATGGCTCCACGAGTCGCACGTAATCAATCTGAGCGGTTGCTCGACTGCCGAACTCGAACAGTCTTAGCCCCAGCCGATAGCGCTTCGATTCGGAGTCCTGCTCAACCAAGCGGTGATGCTCGAGAGACGCAAGAATCCGGTGAACCGTGCCCTTGCTCATTCCAGTCGCTTTAGCAAGCTCAGTCACGCCCAGTTCCGGTGTATCCGAGGCAAGAGCGTCCAGAATGGCAACCGACCGATCGACAACCTGCAGACTGGACGCTCGGTTGTCCTGAGGGTCAATTGCCGAGGTCAACCGTCGACGCGGCTTCACTTGGCTTCTCTCTCGCCCTCCCCACACTCACGAATTTGCATCAGTGCCAACCGTCGTACCGAGGATGATGCAATGCGCCCGCGCTGCCGATCACGGTCACCACACAGTCCATCCCCCGTCCACAATCAAGTTCTGCCCGACAACGAAACTCGCGCCGGGGGAGGCCAAGAAGACTACAGCAGCTTTGAGATCGTCGGAGCGGCCGAGGCGACTTGCCGGGGTGGCCCCAATGAGGGCCCGCCGCACTGAGGGGGTTAATCGAGACTTGTTCGCCTCCGTCTCGAACATACCGGGAGAAAGCGAGTTTACGCAGACGCCGTATGGAGCTAGCTGTACAGCTAGGTGATGAGTTATGCCGTGTACGCCATGCTTGCTTGCGAAATAGGCTGGATAGTCCCAGTCCACGTCGGGGTATAGCGCGGGATTGCCGCCAACGGATCCGTAGATGGACGAAACGTTGATGATCCTTCCCCACCCGCGATCCATCATGGCCGGCGCGAAGATCTGGCAGAGCCGGAATGGCGCATGAAGATTCAATTGAATCATTGAGTTCCACTGCTCATCGGTAACATCTCGCCAGCCATGTAACGTGCTGACGCCGGCGTTGTTTACGAGTATGTCGACACGACCCGCCTGAGATCGCAGCCGCGCGACTGACTGAGAATCGGTTATGTCGCACGGGATTACTTCCGCCTTGGCGCCGAGCTCTTCTACAGCTATTGCGGTTTCCTTCAGAGCATCCTGACGCCTGCCGCTCAGAACCAAATCCGCGCCCGCCTCAGCGAGTCCAAGAGACATTTGTCTGCCCAATCCGGAGCCAGCTCCAGTGATTAGGGCCCGGAAACCATCCAGGCTAAGCAAATTGAGCCCGGGCTTGAGGCTCATGGTCGCAACAAGATCATGTCATCGCCCAGCCGCCATTGATGTCAAAGGTCGCTCCTGTCACGAACGATGAAGCGGGACTTGCGAGCCAGACGACAAGGGACGCCACTTCGTGTGGATGGGCGAGGCGACGGAGCGGTATGCGCGACCGAATGGTATCGAGTATCTCCTCACCGAATGATTCCGTGAGCATTGGAGTGTCAACAGCAGCCGGCAGCACAGAATTGACCAAGATCGAGTCCGGAGCACCCGCAAGCGCTAACGCTTTTGTCAGGGCAGTCAACCCGCCCTTGCTAGCCACGTACGGGAATTCGTCAATTGATCCGCCGGTTCTGACCGCAACCGAGCTGATGTTGATGACTCGACCATATCCGCCATTCCTCATAGTCGGAAATGCAGCCTGCGACAGAAAGAACGGAGCACGCAAATTGACCGCCATGGTAAGGTCAAAGCTGGCCTGGGTTACAGCCGCGAGAGACTCCGATCGGAGAATGGCTGCGTTATTTACGAGTATGTCGAGCCTGCCAAACCTCTCTACCGTCGCGGTAATAACATTGCGGCAGGACTGCACGTCAGCCAAATCAACCAATTGACTTGAAACCGCCGCGCCTTGGGCGATCAGGTGCTCCTCGACTCTTGCGAGTCCCGATGAATCAATATCAACGAGACTCAAGTGACAACCCTGCGAGGCGAGCATCTCGCTAACCTCCGCTCCAAGTCCACGACCGGCGCCAGTGACGACCGCGACTTTACCCGCTAGGCCGTCAAATCGAATCACGACGCTGCCTGCCTCCAGTGCGCTCGTGCATCAGGTACCGGCAATCCGGCAGGACGCGTCGTTTGCAACAGCAATGTCTGGCATTACTCGGGGTCAAGCCAATGGGTGCCATTCGAAACGGTCGCCGGATGGTGGTCATCTACGCCGATGCCTTAGCGATTTCGCCACGTAGCGAATCTATGTCGGGTTCGAAACCAATACCCGGATCGTCGGACACCTGTAGCCACCCGAACTCATCGAGGCGGCCAAGCGGTGAGATCAGCTGGTCAACAAAAGGGTTCCCAGTTGAGTCCCATTCAACAAGAAACCCGTTGTCAAGGGAAGCGACGAAGTTGACGCTCGTCATGAAAGACAGAGCGCTGGAGAACGAGTGAGGAACGCAGAGCCGGCCCCATGCAGAGGCCATTGCCGCAATTCGTCGAGCCTCTGACAACCCACCGCACCAACATGGATCAGGCTGCACAACATCAACGGCACCACTAGCCAGAAGTTCCCGATATGCATACCTTGTGTACTCGGTCTCAAAACCCGCTATGCGAACGTTTGACCGCTGACGTATTTCGATCGCCTGATTGAAGAGATCGGCGCTTACGGGCTCTTCCATGAAGAACGGGTTGGCTGGTTCAATTGCTTTCAAAAAGCCGACTGTTGTCACGGTGTCCCACTCCGTGTTAGCGTCGACCAAGAGAATGGCATCTGGGCCTATGGCTTCGCGTACAGCTAAGACGCGATCCACATCAACGGCAAGGGACGTGGTATCGGGTCTGTCCCAGACATCGGACCATTGCCGAGCTTGGCGACCAACCTTCATCTTGAAAGCGCGGAAGCCCTGCGATCGGAGGCGCGTGTACTCCGACTTGAGACCATCAATGTCCTTGTTCGGGGCATAGAAGCCAGCGCTGGCATAGGGCTTCACCCGTTCGGAGTGCCGTCCGAGGATGTTCACCAATGGTTGGTTGCTTCGTCGGGCGAGTATGTCCCATAACGCGATATCTAGTGATCCCATAGCGGCGACAATGGCCCCGCGGCGACCATGCTGGGCAGTGTGTTGATACATCTTTTCCCAGAGAAAATGTATTCGGCACGGGTCCTGCCCCTTAATGAGAGGAAACAGTTCCGCGATGATTATCGTCGCGGTTACTGCGGCGGGACCGCCCCACACCGCTGCTTCTCCCCAGCCCACTAGCCCATCTGACGTCCTCAAGCGAACCCACATCGCTTCTCTTGAGTCGATGTTGTGACGTGCGTCTGAAAATCGCGGTACAGGCGCCGTGAGTGTGAACACATCGATACCGGCAATCCGATCAGTAGACATTCTTAACAAGCCCTCCAAGAGCATCGCGAACCCCGAATTCGCATGCCGTGTACCAGATGTCGCGGTCGTAGCCGAGGATGATCATGCTCGGGTTAACGCCGAGCGATCTCCATTTCTTCAAGACTCCCGCATTGCGCACGAACATTCCCCAGCGGACACCCGCGGCATCCACGGCTCGAACAATCCTGCCAACCGCACGCTGCAGCGTCTGGTCATCAAAGGAAGTGTTCGTACCAATAGCAGCGGCCAAGTCGTAGGGGCCAATGATCAGGCCAAGGCCGTCCGCAGCGAATCGCTCCAGGGCATCGTTGTCGCGGTCAATGCTGTCGAGCAACTCTGCAGTTTCGGCCATCCCCCACAAGGTCAATTGTTGAGCTGATTGGCGCAACAATGATTCGTCGCCTGGGGTGCCCGAAGCGGGCACGAACGGGTTGACGCTACGGATACCGTCATTTGGAAAGTGAGCCAGACGCGCTGCTTGAGTCACCTCACCCAGGCTATGTATGCCCGAAAGGATGAAGCCGTCGACGCCAACATCGGACAAGGGACCGATTCTCTCTGTGCCATGAGCGGCCAGGCGGACTATGCATTTTCCGTTCGCGGCCTTACACGCATGGACCATCGACCTGATTTCCTCGCCAAACGGAAACCCGTGCTCGGTGTCAAGGATTACTGCGGTCATGCCAGCTCGCAGAGCGAGCGTCGCCAAGTCGGGTGCGGGCATTCCCATGAGAAGCATGATTTCCCGCTTTCCCTGGGGAACGGGTTTGGATCGCTCACCCATCGCAGAAGCCCCGTCGTTCCATTAGGCCGGACATCGCTCTATCGGCTCGCTAGGCCATCCAAGACTGGCCCGGGTCGAGGACTCAAGAACGGAGGATTCTTCCCCGCGTTGAGGAATCGCTGATCCAGGCCGAGAGGTTCTGATGTCTGGTTTGAACCCTTTCTGGCAGGCGAACCTATGTGCCAATTCGACCAAGACTCAATTACTGTGCAGTAAAGCCGCCATCGACAGGCAGCACCACGCCGGTAATGAAAGAAGCGGCGGCCGAACACAGAAACAGAACCGCTCCTGAGCAGTCTATGGGTGTCCCAAGCCGACCTAGTGGTATCGAGCGTGCCAAATCGTCACGAGCTCTTCCTACATCTGGCTGAGTCTGAAAATAGGAATCGAGTAGTGAGGTTTCGATACTGCCCGGACAGACGACGTTTACGCGAATTCCATCCGGTGCCCAGTCAAGTGCTAGCGCTCGGCCAAGCTGTGTCGCGGCGGCTTTCGAAGCAACGTAGGCCGCAGCTCCCCGCACCGGGGTGATTGCCGCTTTTGAGCCGATCACCACCATCGACCCGTGGGTTCTCGCTAAGGGCTCATGCACCTCCTGCGCTAAGTAGATCAACGAATTCACGTTGACCGCCATTAGGTACTCCAACTCATCATCAGTGGTCTCATCTACTGTCTTCTGCAACGTGATCGCTGCGTTTGCAACTACTGCGTCGACGCGCCCATAAGTATCAAGACAGGTGCGTACACAATGTTGAATTGTGGTGCGCTTCGATATATCGCCAATAATCGAGACAACTTCGTGGCGCGTCGACTTGATCTCATCTAGTTCGCCTGGCGTCCGGGATACCAATACCAAACGGTATCCGGCATTGCGAAACTCTCGAGCGCATGCCAGACCAATTCCACGGCTCGCCCCTGTAATCAACGCAACAGGAGTGGCAGTCATTAGAGGTCGGAATTAGCGACTGCAATGGCTAGGTGACCGTCCGTGCTCATCAAAGAAGAAGCCGACCGTCCCCGATAATGTGAACAAGGCCGGAGACCTCCTGCCACGGCTGTAGGTAGTCCGCACGATGGTCAAAGAGGTTTGGATCAATAACTACAAAGTCGGCACGATCACCCACATCCAGCGAAGCGGTAAACGGAAGTCCGAACATTGCGAAGGGCCGCCGTGATGTGCGGTCGACAAATTCATTGATTGTCATGCGTCCAGAACGGACAAATCGAGAGAACGCGTAAGGATACGTTCCGTAAAGGCGGGGATGGGGAAGGTGCGTGTGCACCCCATCGGTCGATATGCACCCGAATGGTTCGCGTGCGATGGCGGTGATGGCCGCCTCGGTGTAGAGATCCAGAAGAATTATTGAGGCATTGCCGCCGGTTGCGCCTATTAGGTGCGAGAGCGTTTCAGCGTCGTCCAGGTGAAGATCGGCTCCAATCTCGCTCAGGCGGCGGCCGTTGAAGTCCGGGAAGTTATCTGCGGCAACCAAGATTTGCGACGCGCCGATGAGTTCAATGTAATTTTCCCATCCCGGGGCAGGCGACGGACGCGCCAGTGTTTCCCGCAGGGTGGCGATGTCGGTCCCCAGCTCAACTCCCCGAGGTGTCGCAGATACGAGCCATGGGGGGATTAGCTGTGTAAGACTCGTCTGGCCGGCAGCGTAAGGGTGCTGGTCGAACCACACGTCGATGCCTTGACGCCTAGCCTCGCTAAGTCTCGACAGAACCCAGTCGACTTTCCATTGATTGCGCTGCCCGCCGACACACAGATGAGAAATGATGAGCCTAATGTTCAGTTGAGCCGCGAGTCGAATAACTTCATCGATTGCTTCTAACCACCAATTAGCCTGACTTCGAATGTGGGTTGTGAGCGGTCGCCTATGCGAAGCTAACGGCCGCAGGGTGACGGCGAGCTCGGCGAATGTTGCGGCGTCGCTCGGCGGGTAAACCAGACCGAGCGAAACACCTACGGCGCCTGAATCCAGGGCACGATCAACCTCAGTTTGGACCCGGGCCGTCTGGTCTCGCGACAACTCCCTTGTCCAGCCTGCGACTGCCACTCGCGCAGCTGTGTAAGGAAGCAATGAAAACACTCGCGGCCAGGCGTTGGCGTTGGCTGATGTCAGCACTGAGAGGTACTCAGCAAAAGTCTTGTTCTCCCAGTCGCCTGGAAAGCCCATAGCGACGCCTTGGAGGACCGCCTCCCAAGCTGGGTCGTGACTCGCAACCGGTGCCGGCCCTATGCCACAGTTCCCGACAATTTCCGTACCGATTCCCTGTCGGAACTTTGGTTCCGACAACCTTGGATCCCATGCTCTGCTGTCAGCGTGGCTGTGCACGTCGACAAAGAGTGGTAAGACCTTGCCTCCGAGACCGTCGACTACGGTGCCGTTAGTCAGATCGGAGACTTCAATCGTTCCCACATCGCGAATCCGGCCGCCCTCACAGACGATTGACATTCGCTCATTCCCGCCGAGCAAGGAAACGTCCCTGACAATCAAACGTGAGTTGTTTACGGCGCTAACGGAAGTCATCGGATTGAGCCGGAGAAGATCATCAGTAGGCTGAGCCCGACTCCACCCAAGTGTTCGTCGTCTAGGCGACTGTGACTATAGGCGGGCGCTGTCGTGTTCCATTCTGCGAAACGCAGTTTCACTGGCAGTCGCAAGGTTACGCGACGGAGGCCTACGCGTCAACGCCCTCTCAACGGCGAAGAGCCGAGCCTCTACCTTGTGCAATTTGGTCGCGAGCCTGGCAAGCACTCGGGACTCAGGTGCGATGGGGCGAGGGCTCCGGACAGCGGTCCCACAAGCCACGGCGTACCTGCATATTGGGCGCAGGAGGCATACGAGCACTCCTTAGGTGAGCCCTTGCGCTGATACAATCGACTAAAGTGTGGCTCGACTCGAGGCTGCACGCGGCGTCTCCAGCAGTCATTGAGCGACGATAGGTGATGTCAGGTCGCAAGGCAAATGTACTCAAAACCAAACCCATGGCTATGACCTGGCTTCAAGTGGGAAATGCCGTGCCAACTGGGCACACGCCTGACCAGTCCAATTATCGGCGGGATGCAGATGATTGGATCCTCTGGATTGGTGAACAAGTGGGCCTCGCTGCACGTCATTTCGCCATAGACATGGACACTCGTCCATGGTCACCCAGGTAACGTCGCATTGACAGCCATCGCTTCATGACGGCTACCGCGGAGTCGGGATCGATTGAGCAGCTCGATTCGAATTGACTTCATCCGGGCCAAAAGTAACTTTGTGGCCTGATACAGATATCCTCACCGCCAGTAGGCTTCTTAGTGAGCGCAAGATATCGGCCTGCGACTTGCTTGAAGCACATCTGGACAGGATCGCGCTCCTAGACAGAAAGATCAATGCGTGCGTGACAGTTACAGGCGAGCGGGCACGAGAGTCGGCGCAAAGGGCCGACGAGAGACTTGGTCGCCGAAACCAAACTCATTCACCTCTGCTCGGAATTCCGCTTGCTCTGAAGGACAACTTCGACCTAGCCGGCGTGAGGACGACCGCTGGGACGAAAGTGCTTGACGCGAACATCGCCGGCACCGATTCTGAAGTGGCGGGGAGACTACAAAGAGCAGGTGGGGTGATCGTGGCCAAGCTTAATTTGGATGAAATCGCGCTCGGAGGCGGAGGTGGCAACCCACTCGTGGGTCGCACTATCAATCCCTGGGATGGACGTGGAATCGCCGGCGGATCAAGCGGTGGTTCGGGGGCGGCGGTGGCGGCAGGAATGTGCATGGCCGCTACTGGATCCGATACTGGCGGATCGATTAGAAACCCTTCTGCTTGGTGCGGGGTTGTTGGATACAAACCAACATTTGATGCCGTCAGCACTCGAGGGATCACGCCTCTTTCCTGGTCTTTGGACACAGCCGGATTCTTCGGCCACAGCGTAGCCGACGTGCTCCTAATGTTTAGCGAAACCGCAAATGATCTACAGGCTGCATCCCAGGAAGCGAGGATCACGTGGGTTTCGCAGATATTGAATGGCACACGAAGTCCGTTGCGTTTTCAGGTGGCTGAGGACTTCTTCATGCGGTCCGAGGAAGGGGTACGCCATCATTACCTAAAGTCCGTCGCGACACTGGCGTCGGTAGGTACTTTCGCTGACCGGGCAATTCCAGGCGTTGAAGACTGGCTACCGCTGCTCATGACAATCATGCTCGTTGAGGCGGCGGCTGCTTGGTCGCCGTTTATCGCTCAGGCGGACCAGTTCGGGATCGACGTACGGATGTTGCTAGAAGTTGGTCGCCGGATACCAGCAACAGATTATGTAGATGCCCAGCGAGCTCGCCAAGTCCTCCGGGAGCAGATGGATGAGCTGTTTCAGCATTGTGACTTTGTCTTAATGCCCTCGATGGGTCTGACCCCAAGTGCAGAAGTGATTATTGATCCAAGCATGGGCCCCAGCAACCGACTTTGGAGCATGGCAGCTAAATACACCTGCGGATGGAATCTAACCGGTAATCCCGTCCTCTCAATCCCGTGCGGATTTACTGATGAAGGACGACCGATTGCACTGCAGATCGTCGGCCGGAGAGGAGAGGATGCGGCTCTCCTCCAAGCGGGCCTCATTGCCGAGGAAGCGTGGGCTATACCTAGGGCGCGTCTTGTCCCAACGTGGGCGTCGGAGCAAGCGCACATTGCCTAGCCGACCCGAATCCGTCGGCTAACCATCGCGGTAGTTCCTCGATTCCGCAGCTAGTTGGGCGGCGACCTCCAAGATAAGGTCCTCCTGACCGCCGACTGCCCCTCTCCGGCCAATTTCGATCAAGATCTGTTTCGAGGAGACCCCGAACCGTTCTGACGCTCTCTCCGCATGAAGTAGGAACGATGAGTAGACACCTGCGTAGCCAAGCAGCAGCGCGGCTCGGTCCACAACTTGGGGACGAGGAAGAACTGGACGCACAATGTCCTCGGCGAAATCCATCATCACGAGGGGATCTATTCCAGTCTCGATACCAAGCTTGCTGCACACGGCGACTAGAACTTCGGTAGGCGTATTCCCTGCACCTGCACCCAAGCCGCACGTACAGCCGTCAATCCATGTAGCGCCTGAGTCGATGGCGGCGAGCGAGTTGGCAACGCCGCAATAGAGGTTTTGGTGGCCATGAAAGCCCACTTGGACGTTGTCGCTAAGGCTTTGGCGAAGCGCGGTTATCCGCTCGGCGGTGCCCTTCGGTAATAGAGCACCAGCAGAATCGGTGATGTAGACGATCTGCGCACCCGCCGAAGCCATTACCCTCGCCTGTTCCACAAGCTTTTTCGGCGGACTCATGTGCGCCATCATTAGAAAGCCCACGACTGTCATCCCCATCGACCTCGCCAGGGAGATGTGCTGTTCCGCAATGTCGGCTTCGGTGCAATGGGTCGCGATTCTCGCGACCGTTGCTCCTAGAGCCTGTGCCCGAACCAAATCGCCTTTAGTGCCGATTCCCGGCAACAGCAGAATGGCGAGTTGACTCTCACCAATGTTGCTGGCAGCTGCTGCGATCAATTCGAACTCGTCCGTCGCCGAGAAGCCGTAGTTGAACGATGAACCCCCAAGTCCATCGCCATGACTGACTTCCACGACTGGGACACGCGCGTGCGCCAAACCCGATGTGATTGAGGTGGTCTCGTCGATGGTGAAGTTGTGACGCCTAGCGTGGCTACCATCTCTAAGTGTCGAGTCGACAATGGTGATCTTGCTCATTGCTGCGCGCCATTTGTGGTCCATTGTTCACCGACGCGAACGGCTGCAGCTGTCATGATGTCGAGATTCCCAGAATACTTCGGTAAATAATCGCCTGCGCCCTCGACTTCGACGATGACTGCCACTCTCCCCTCATCGAATACCGGTTCAGCGCGAAGTTGGTATCCAGGGACGTACTCTGAAACCCGCTCAACCATTGTCTTGATACTGGAGGTCAGCTTTGCGAGATCCAAATCGTGAGGCACCGAACAATAGACAGTATTGCGCATCAAAATTGGGGGTTCAGCGGGATTCAGAATAATGATTGCCTTACCTCGAATGGCTCCGCCAATGGTTTCCAGACCGGCGGCAGTGGTTGCTGTGAACTCATCTATGTTCTGGCGCGTGCCAGGGCCTGCACTCTTACTGGCAATGGTTGAGACGATCTCTGCATAAGCCACATCGGAGATGGCTGACACGGCTGCGACGATTGGGATCGTCGCTTGGGCCCCACAGCTGAGCAAACTCACCTCTTGGGCACCAAGGTGAGCAAGCAAATTCACAACAGGCACCACGCCGGGACCCAACTTTGCTGGAGTCAAATCGATTACTCGAAGTCCGAGCTCGAGCAGTTTTGGCGAATTGGTGCGATGCGCCGAGGCCGACGTGGCATCAAAAACCAAATTTGCCAGATGGTGATGTTCTAGGATCCAGTCGACTCCCTGAGAGGAGACTGTTATGCCCGCCTTTCGAGCGAGAGCTAGCCCCTCTGACCCTGGGTCAATTCCGACAACTGCAGCGACCTCGAGGACATCTGATCGGAGCAACTTCATCATCAGATCGGTGCCGATATTGCCGGAGCCGAGGATGATGCAGGGCGCTCTTGTGATCATTGCAGCGATCCATAGTACTCGGGCATCCCCTGGCCCTTGAGCGTCGGGTCGATCAGCCGGCGCCAGCTCGATCCAGGATTTGATCGGAGAAGAATCGTGTGTGCGCCATTTGGTTGGCAGCTCATCCGGGCGCGAGACCCCCAGCGACCGCTCGGTCGCTGGATCAACCGGACGATCCCTCGAGAGCGGAAGCCGGGCTGCTCGCAGATCGTCAGGCCTATGCTGACCGCCGCCTCTGTAGAAGTTGCCCTTGATCTAAGTTCTCAGACGCTATGGATGACTCGATCGCGGCTGCAACACACTTCGCTCGTGAAGGGGTCATGCGGGGCGCTTCACGTCTGTGGCCACGTGACGAATCAGTTCCCGCCGCCAAATGCCGAAACTCTTCTTGACTGCGACGGTAATGCGGCCCAGAATATGCTCGATCGCGTAGAACGACGTTTCACTATGTGGAACAGGAGGAAGAATGCTTAAGGACCAGGAACGGAGTAAGCGAGATACCCCCAGTCCGGAAGTCGTCGGCCTGGTCCAGTACTTGAGTTCCCGAATATCTCGTCGCGAAATGCTGGCAGGGCTCGGTGGAACTGCACTCGGAGCAACCTCGCTAATAGCTTTGCTAGAGGCCTGCGCCGGCTCGAGCACATCGACTACTGCCACTCCCTCGAGTGCCGGAGGCGCCGCCTCACCGTATGTCGATAAGGGGCCATCGACGATCTATAGCGCCGTGTCCGGATCCCTGAAGAAGGGCGGCACCATGACATATGCAGTGCCGAACCAGGTTGCTAACACCATGGACGCGACCAAGTCGACTGCATACGCCGTCTACTTTGCAACTGATCCGATTCACGACTGGCTCGAACACTACGACCAGACTGGAGTTCTTGTCCCATCCCTTGCTGAACGGATGGACGTCATTAGCAACACCCAGATCAAGTACACCCTGCATGACGGTATCAAGTTTCACAACGGTCGCGCGGTCAAGGCTCAAGACGTGGCGGATGTCATTGAGTACTTGAAGAATCCTAAGAACGGGTCCCCTATCGGTTCCAACTTGGCACCGATCACAGTGAAAGTTATCGACGACAAGACGCTCACGCTGAACCTCGCCCCAGCTCTCGCCTCCGTTCGCTCGCTAATGACGCGCGTTCCCATCGTTCCGCTCGAGCTTGCAAGTCAATTCGGTAGTAAACCGGTCGGGTGCGGACCATTCCGCTTCAAGGAGTGGAAGCAAGATCAATATGTTGATGTGGAAAGGAACCCCGACTACTGGAACCCTCAAGCGCCAAGACTCGACTCCATCCGAGCCCTCCAGATTCCTGATGACGTCACTGGCACGGCTGCTTACCGTGCTGGGCAGATGGATGCCAATCTCCTCACAACCTTCTCTGAGTACAACGGACTTAAGTCCCAATCTGGCAACAGCGGGGTCGTGAACCAGTGGGGATGGACCTATATCTTCACTAATGTCCAGAAGGCTCCATACGACAACCCGAAAGTGCGGCAGGCGATCCAAATGTGCATCGATCGCAAAGTCGCCAGCCAAGCTGAATTCTCTGGCTTAGGTTTTCCTCAATACTTTCCGGGCACGCTTCCAGATAACCCCTTCTATCCGAAGGATCTCGAGAGGCCGAAGGATGTCCAGGGCGCGAAGACACTTCTGTCGCAGGCCGGCCATCCCAGTGGGTTCTCCGACACTCTCGTTGTTCTCAACTTTCCCTACTATCAGCGCGTGGCAGTTGCCGTGCAGGCGATGTTGGCGCAGATTGGTATAACGGTTTCGCTAGACACTATTGACCTCGCGACCTTCATTGATCGGATACTTGTGAAGAAGAACTACAACATCGCGATTATCGGGGACGGTAACGATCCGGAACCTGGTTTTGTTCTGGATCGGTACTTCCGCAGTACTGGTGGATCAAACTGGATGAACTATTCGAATCCTGCCGTCGACCAGCTCCTGGATTCCGCGGAATCGACTTTTGATCAGGGGCAACGTACAAGCCTATATCACCAAGTTTTCAAGACCGTTTGCATCGACGATGTCCCACTGACTACAATTTCCAGTGAGCCATTTCCAGCTGTATTCAAGACGTCGCTTAATGGCGAGCTGTGGCTTCCGACCCCGAATGAGCGGGTGCACTACTCGATTGCAGCCCGACGGTAGGCGCATCAACAGCGATTGACCGGTCGTTGGTGCGTGGAGCCACTCGTTTGCTCTCAAGAGCGACCGCCTTGAGAGCATTTGTTGTCCGGCTAGTGGGCGTTGCCCTAGCGATCTTGGGCAGCACCGTCGTGATCTTCGTCATCGTCCGATTGATTCCGGGCGACCCAATCAGCGTGTTGTTGGAACGGTTCCAAAATCCAGTCGCAGTGGCGGCTCTGAAGCGCTTGTACGGACTTGATCAGCCGATTCCAGTTCAATATCTCAATTGGCTGAAGGAACTCTCCACCGGGAACCTCGGATATTCGCTGCTCACACAGAGATCGGTACTCGAGACCCTCAAAGAACGGATACCACCGACGCTGTATCTCATGGCGGGAGGGATCGTAGTAAGTCTCATTTGGGCGATTGCGGGCGCGATAGTGGAGACTGTGTATCCGCGGTCATTCGCCAAGCGAGCGATAGGTACGTTAGCGTCACTATCGATGTCCATGCCCGTCTTCTGGCTAGGTTACCTTCTAATCATTGTATTCGCCGCTGAGATGAATCTCTTGCCGGCGACGGGATACGTATCGCCCTCTACTAATCTTGGCAGTTTCTTTCGCGGCATGACTCTCCCCTGGTTAACACTCGGCATATCCATGGTCGGCTTCTTTGAGCGTGTCCTCGCTGCGAACCTAAGGGAGACTCTTGATCGTGATTACGTTCGAAGTGCGCGGGCTCGCGGTTTGTCCGAGGTGAGCATCGTCTTGCATCACTGCCTGCGCAACGCGTCGATTGTTGGCATTACCGTGCTGGGACTCAACATTGGATATCTTATGGGCGGGACCGTTATCGTCGAGCGCGTATTTGCATATCCTGGCATGGGGCAATTGATCCTTAATTCGATCGTGTCCCGCGACTACCCACTCATACAGGCGTGCCTGCTCTTTTTTGTGTTGGGCTTCATCGTGACGAACGTCTTCACAGATTTTCTTTATGGCGTCTTGGACCCACGGGTACGGAATGGCTGAGAATGCGATTAATCCCAAGAACCAAGGGAGGTCATCCGCCCGCGAGAGCTTAGGCGGGCCTTCGTCTTTCACTGCCCGACTGCGATCCGCCATCGGTCGTGACAAGCGCCTCATTGTAGCCTTTGTAATGCTGGGGATTCTGCTCCTCACCGCGCTAATGGCTCATCTCATCGCGCCATTTGATCCGCTCGAATTGGGAACCGGTGACCCGCTTATGGGCCCATCCGGTGCCCACTTCCTTGGGACCGATGACCTGGGACGCGATGAGCTGTCGCGGCTGATATTCGGGAGCCAGATAACCGTGATCGTGGCCATCGCGGTGACGGCAGGATCCTTCGCCCTCGGTCTCCCAATTGGACTAATCATTGGACTCTTTGGCGGTGTCGTTGACGAAATAGTCGGTCGAATAATGGATGTCATGTTCGCTTTTCCGGTTATTCTGCTTGCTCTTAGCCTGGCCGCCATACTGCGACCGAGCCTACAGACGGCAATTCTGGCTCTTGTAGTCGTTTATGTACCCGTAGTTGCCCGATTCGTTCGGGGCGCCGTCCTTGTGGAGCGCGACCGGGATTACGTCGTGGCTTCACGCCTCGGCGGTGCGTCAACAAGTTGGATTGCCTTCCGACACATTCTCCCGAACATCGCAGCATCGGTTCTAGTATTGGCCAGCGGCGTAATGGGGCTGAGCATCCTGGCTGAAGCGGGTCTCGACTACCTCGGGTTTGGTGCTCAGCCGCCCGCACCGAGTTGGGGCCGCATGCTGACCGACAGCAGCGACAGTTTCGTTGTGGCGCCGTACCTCGCCTTTTTTCCCGGCCTAGCCATCACCTATGCGGTACTGGCATTCAACCTACTCGCGGACGGCTTACAGAATCTGTTGAATCCTCAGAGCCGTGTTCAAGGGTGAACCGGCAACGTCCGAAGTAGCTATGTTGCGAGGCGCCCACATTACGCGCCACAGCGACGAATCCCTCTTGGATGTTCGCGAACTCGATGTTCGGTATGACACCGAAAACGGAGAGGTGTGGGCCGTACGCCAGGTGACCTTTGGCGTGCGGCCGGCTGAGATCGTCGCCATCGTAGGCGAGTCCGGATCCGGCAAGTCCACTACGGCGCTATCGCTACTTCGTCTGCTTCCAACACGTGGAGTCCGTGTTAAGGGAACTGCAGTGTTCCGCGGGATCGACCTGCTTGCCATTTCGGATCGTGAAATGCGAAGCGTTCGCGGAGGAAGAATTGGCATGGTATTTCAGGATCCACTGTCTGCCCTAGATCCTGTGGCTTCAGTTGGGTCGCAGGTGGCTGAGTCTCTATCGGTTCACCAGGGTTTGCGGGGGCGGGCGGCTCGTCGTCGTGTCATTGAGTTGCTCGAACTGGTCGGTATACCGAATGCTAGTAGGCGAGTAGATGACTATCCCCATCAATTCAGCGGGGGCATGCGCCAACGCGTTGTTATTGCTTCAGCAATTGCAGCTCAGCCGGCCCTGCTCATCGCGGATGAACCGACCAGTTCGTTGGACGTAACCATTCAAGCCCAAATCCTCGACCTACTTCTGCGCCTCAGGAGTGAGCTGGGAATGGCGGTCTTGATCATCACGCACAACCTCGGAGTCGTGGCCGCCATTGTGGATCGAGTCCACGTGATGTACGGCGGCAGGATGGTAGAGATTGGCCCAACCGAGGCGGTGCTTTCACTTCCTAGGCACCCCTACACTCTGGCACTTGTAGGCGTCACGCCTAGTCTGGATCCATCTGCCGGGCGCAGACTCGTTCCGATCAATGGTTTGCCACCGGACTTAAGAGAGGAGGACTACGGCTGCGCTTTCGCGCCCCGCTGTCCATTTGCCGTCGAACACTGCGCTAAAAGGCCTCTGCTATCCAGCATTGGCCCCGAACGGTCAGTCGCCTGTTGGGAGAATCACCGGCTGTTAGACATTCTCCATCCTGGGAGCTAAGCAATGGCGGAGCCAGCGCGAGAAACCTCAGTCCCGTTGTTGGAGGTTAAGAACCTATGTGTTCACTTCGCTGGTGGCGGCCGCTTTATTCAAAGCAAAGTAGTTCATGCCGTCGATGACGTTAGCCTGCAAATCGCTCGAGGCGAGACACTCGGTCTTGTTGGTGAATCCGGTTCTGGCAAGACCACGCTGGGCAAGGCAATCCTCCAGATCGTAAGGCCAACCTCTGGCCGCGTGGAACTCGACGGTGTCAGGCTCGACACCCTCCGCGGCTCCTCTTTGCGTGCACTGCGTCAACAGCTCCAGATGGTGTTTCAAGATCCGTACTCTAGCCTGGACCCGCGCTGGTCGATCGCTGCAATCGTCGCTGAACCTCTCGCAACGCAGGGAGTGGGCACCCCTCGAAGTCGGACAGATCGAGTTTATGAACTGCTAGATCTGGTCGGGCTCGATGCGGGGCTCGCTCGCTCGCATCCCTTTGCGTTGAGCGGAGGCCAACGCCAGCGCGTTGCAATAGCCCGAGCGATTGCGGCTGGGACGAAGTTGATCATCTGCGATGAGCCCGTTAGTGCTCTTGACGTGAGCGTTCAAGCACAGATTGTCAGCCTTCTGCAGCGTCTCCAGGCAGAACTGGGGGTCGCCTATCTGTTCATCTCACACGATCTTGCCGTAGTTCGAGTGATTGCCGACCACGTCGCCGTAATGTACCTCGGGCAGATCGTCGAATCAGCACCAGCACTTGGACTCTATGGCTTCCCGCGTCATCCGTATACTCGGGCGCTTCTCTCCGCCGTTCCAGTTCCCAATGTGTCGCTTGAGCGCACCCGCCGCCGGATGGTTCTCACTGGGGAAATTCCGAATGCGACGGCACCTCCATCAGGTTGCCGCTTCCGCACCCGGTGTCCTTGGGCTCAGCCACGGTGCGCCGAGCTGGAACCCAAACTGCGAGAGTTGGCGTCCAAGCACCTAGTGGCGTGCCACTTTGCGGAAGACATTGAGGCTCAGGGAGGGGTGCCGCCCGGTGGAGGAGTGGCACCTTGACAGTCGCGCGGATTTCACGCCGAAGGCGCTTGTGACTCTCGGCGTCGATAAAGTGGAGCTTTTGGAAAAGTTGTCTGGATGCTAGGAGCAATATCTGGGTGGCGACCTTGGTAGAGAGCCGCTCACCTTATGTGCCGGCGCGCCGAACTTGTCTTGGATTAGGGTTGGTCGACGCCGAGCAACTTACATCTCTGGGTCCTCGGTGAAGATTACTCAAGTCGAGGTCAGGTTGTTGCGCGACCCTTTCCCAGGGCAAATTCGCTCGCCCCGGAGACCGCCCGTGGTAATGGAATCAGCGATGGTTCGTATTCACTCGGAGCACGGAACAACTGGGATAGGCGAGTCATTTCTTGTCCACGCCACGTCCCGCCCTCTCTATGACGCACTCGCTCTAGGGTTAGCACCGGTCTTGATCGGTGCGGATCCATTCGACAGCGAGCGACTCTGGCAGCAAATGTGGGCAGTTGCGAGCCGAGCCGATTTTCGCAAGGCCATAAGCGCGGCAGATCAAGCAATATGGGATATCAAGGCACGAGCCCTTAACGTACCCCTGTTTGAACTTCTCGGGGGCCGGCTCGTTGATTCTGTCATAGGCTATGGGACCGTAGCCAAGCGCCATGATCGATACGTGGACGATTTCGAGCGCTTGCCAGAGTTGGGGTTCAAAGCTGCAAAGCTTGCCATTGGCGCTAACGTCGATAGCGATGTAGCCACAGTCTCTGAGGTTGCGGACAGGGTCGGAGACAGGCTCAAACTTGGGATTGACGCGAACGGTGCCTATACGTTCGACGAAGCCCTGAGACTGGCTCATTCGCTTGAGGATCTGGGCCTTCTGTGGTTCGAAGAGCCGCTCCCAAGTCACGACATTCGAGGATTGAGTGAACTGCGCCGCCGCGTGAGGCTGCCGATCGCTGGCTTCCAGGAAGAAGCCACTATATGGAGGCTTCAAGAATACCTGGAGCACGATGCCCTTTCCATCTATAACGTGTGCCTCGATCTATGTGGGGGCGTGTCAGTAGCTCGCAAGATGAGCGCTATGATTGAGGCGGCGGGGAAACGCCTTGCTCCACATGCATTTGGGCCGGTAATCAACTATGCGGCAACACTTCATTTCGCCGTAGCATCGCCGAACTGTGAGTTTCTTGAGTACCCGGTGCCAGATGTAACTAGCGCTGATCCTCGATCCCTGCTATGGGCGCCTCACGTTGCCAACGCAGAGCTTTTCGCGCTGCGATCAGACGGAACAGTCTCGCCGCCAGACTTACCGGGCACGGGGGTGGAACTTAACGAGGACGCACTGGAAGAGATGACAGTGGAGGCGCAGTGGTATCCTGCGCGACTTCCTTGACAATTGAATTCGTCGCGCCTTCATAGATGTGGGGGGGTTCGCGCCCTTGTGGGATGAGCGAGGGGCTATTCAGTCGGGCTGTTGATAGCTATCTCTTATCGTTAGCTTTGCTGACGCCCGGCCACACGCATCGCACCGGCGTTCGGTGCCGCATCCGGATCGAGAGTCCCAGTAAGCGGAGCGCCAAACAGGCGTCTCGAACCTGAACTATCCACTCTTAAGACCGGCCGGCACCGCTTTATGGGAGGCGCTAGGCTGGCTCAGCAGTGATAGCGGCGCTTCTTGGAGCTGGCGCATCGAAGGATGCCAACTTGCCGACATCTACCGAAATGATCGACCAGCTGCTCGACTATTTCGGCAATGACGCTGACCAGGCTGTCACTGCGAATCACCAGCTGTTTGGTTTCGTAGTACACAGCCTTCGGCAGCAGGCAGCGGGCAGGGGGGATCCGCTCCCAGTTGATGTCGAGACAGTATTCGACGCGATCGAGAGCCTCGCGAGACGGGATCAGCTCTCAACAGCACCGTTCATTTCAGCTTGGCATCCGCTCGTGGCTGAAGCCGAGAGGACTGCTAGAGCGGCGAAGGGATTAGAGAACTCTGAATCGGGGCTCGCGCACCGGCTGCGCGAAGTCATCGATCAACAGCTTGAGCACGAGGCCTACCGACGTTCGACAGAACCCAGTGAGCACTTCATCCGAGACCTCTTGAACGTCGCGAGTCGGCCGGGCACCGCATTCCGGGAATTGGCCGAACACGTTCTCGGCGCGTTAGTCCGTGTACTGCGGTTGAGTGAGAGTAACGACCTCAATTACTTGCTTCCTCTGCTGGAGCTACTCAGCTCGCAGGGCGCGCTCCATGTCGCAACCCTTAACTACGACATCACCGTCGAAAGTTTGGGCCGAGTTTCAGGCATTCCAGTTGACACAGGCATGAGCAAGTGGCCGGAACAGCAGGCTGTGGCGTTTGAGTCCAAATCGGTGAATCTCTACAAACTCCACGGGTCAGTCAGCTGGGAACGAGTCCCGAAGGAATTGATCGGGGCGCGTGGCATGCTACCGTTCGATCGAATCAGAGAATTGCCCGCCGGCGAGGAACCTAGGTTACCGTCCGTCATCTTCGGTGCGGGTAACAAGCTGGTCGCCGGGGGACCGTACTGTTGGGCACCTTGCGAGCTGCGCTTAACCACGCGATTCGATGGCAACTCCTTTCGCGCAACGTTGCGGCATTGGTGGATGGTCCACGAGTGGAGCAATTCGAGATCCAACCACTGACTCCCGATGAGGCTCGCCAGTTTCTTGCATCGATTAAGGGAGACCGTCTAGAAGCCCTTTACTCCGTGGCGCTCACCATGGGGCTACGACAAGGTGAAGCCTTGGGTCTCCGATGGCTGGACATTGATCTTGAGATGGGCTACCTCAGAGTGTCCAAACAACTCCAACGGTTCAATGGCAAACTCCAGCTTGTGGAGCCGAAGACAAAGCGCAGCCGCCGGAGTCTTGCGATGCCGAGCACGATCGCTCATGGGCTGTCGCACCATCGCTCCATTCAGGCAGAAGAGCGACGCAACGCAGGGTCCCGATGGATCGACACTGGTCTGGTATTTACGACACCGATTGGAACTGGCCTCGAAGGCACCGCTATCACGAAGGACTTTCATCGCAAGTTGGCGCAAGCTGGCTTGCCCCAGCGACGATTCCACGACTTGCGCCATTCATGCGCGACCCTCCTTCTGGTCCAGGGGGTC